>Ga0315296_10003261_pt1 | contig 13623 bp, 18 predicted proteins | sample YL17G14_18_MG_FD_203921 | JGI IMG/M metagenome (GOLD analysis project Ga0315296, IMG submission 203921) | Sediment microbial communities from Yellowstone Lake, YNP, Wyoming, USA - YL17G14_18 | ecosystem: Environmental > Aquatic > Freshwater > Lake > Sediment | place: USA: Wyoming | collected... | reverse complement strand
GTTTTCAGAGTAACAGTTATTACGAGGCGTGGGGCATTAGGCTGATGGCAAAGGAGCCCTAGAGGACGCCTTTGACACAAAAAATTGCAAGGAGTGATGCATGGAAATGTCAGAGCCACGTGAAAGCAACGCTGTATTGATCGGGCAAAAGCCTGTGATGAACTACGTATTAGCGTGCATAACCCTCTTCCACGGCAATGCACCAGAAATAAAAGTTAAAGCTAGAGGAATGGCAATAAGCCGAGCAGTTGACGTTGTCGAAGTATGCAGACGCCGATTCTTACCTGACATCAAAGTGAAGAGCATAGATATTGGCACGCAGCAAATGCCGCCACGACCAGGTGAAGAGGGCCGCGGACCATCGAACGTCAGCACAATCGAGATCACGTTGGGGAAGTAAGCGCGGAAACGGTGACGAGCAAAGCGGACAATGCAGACTAGAGATGTTCTGCACCCTTTTTTTCTTTCTTTAATGGTTTCATGTTTGGTTTACGTTTCAAGTTGCATTAATAATTAAAGGAGAGAATGCTACGTGTTATGCTTGATTGATGTGGAGCCTATGCTATTCTGTTGCTTAGCATTTTCATGGCTTCGTCGTGTCTCTGTTCTTCGATTTCCATTATTCTTTTCACTAGGAATTTTTTCCAGTCTTTGTGGTGTTTGTAGGCGTGGATGAAGATGACGTGGTGCCCGTTGTTCTTGTATACGCGTTCTTGGTAATGGTAGTCGTATTTTCATGCTTTGGGCACGGCAGAGGCAGAGGGTGCAGTTCGCAAATTTATTTAAGTTGGGCTACGCTTCTATAACTTGAGTGACATTCAGTTGACCAAAGTTGTGTACCTTAATGATGATGATCGGAAACTTATCTTGGAGACTAGGCATAAGCTTGACGAGGTTACGAAGCTTATGGTGGAACTGTTGGAGACTGTTGAGATTTTGAACGATCCTGAAATGATGAAGAGAATCCGTCAAGGGCGAGAAGACATTAAAGCTGGAAGGGTTAAGGAGCTGCGTAGGCTTTCTCCCGCGTAGTTCATGCGGGTATTTCTACACTGAGTTTTTTCTTGGTTTCGAAGTATTTGCTGAAGTTTGTTATGGTTATGCCGATCGTTTGTCGTGTTTTGGGGTCGCGTCTTACCACTATGTAGGGGTCGATTTCTTCAGAGACTGCTTTCCTTGGCTTGCCGAAGCTGATGTAGACTGTGTCTGCTTCTCGGTCGTAGCTCATCACTATTTTGTTTTTTTCCAAAGAACCTTGCCCCTTCTTACTCTCTCTGTAAAGTATGCCGTTATTATAAAACCTTCTTGATTCAAGACTTTGATCACAACTGCAAGGTATTTCGATGTGACTGGAGTGCGCTTGAAGAACCTGTAGCATATTTGAGTGTTTCTTGTTGCGCCTTCAACTACAATTTCGGGGTTTTCTAGGGTTTTTCTTATTCTTGCGCGTTCGGCTTCGACCTCAGGATGGAAGAAAGCCATGTGCAGCCATTGAGCCTGGGTTAATCTGATCCTCCGTCTATCATAAGCGCTAACCTCGAACACCGCGGACATTAGTCACTCCTCTCAATTGTCTTTCCAAACGTTACGAATCGCTGGATAGTTAAGTGATTCTGTTGCCTATCATTTTCATGACTTCGTCGTGTCTTTGCTCTTCGATTTCCATTATTTTTTTGAGTAGGAAGGTTTTCCATTGTTTGCTGCTTTTGTAGGCGTGGATGAAGATGACGTGGTGTCCGTTGTTTTTGTATATGCGGTCTCGGTAGTCGTAGTCGTATCTGTGTGAACCGCAGACTTCTATGTGCATGCCTAGTTTTGGTATGTAGAAGTCGGGTGTCCACACGCGTGGTCTGGCTTTTTCGTCGTACACGAATATGGGTGATTCGAACATCCAGTAGAGGCCTAGTTCCTTGAGGTATATGGCTACTTCTTTTTCAGACTCAGTCATATCAGCATAAACAGACTCCAAATGAAGGTCACCTTTTTTAGCTGAGGTGTAGGCTTGTTATGAGTGGTTGCGCTTGTTTTATGATTTGCGTAAGGAATCCAGAAGCAAGAGGCGAAACATGCGTGGTGTGAATAGTTTATTGCGTATCGCTTTGAGAAAGGTATCAAATTGTGATGAAGGGACAAAAACTAAATACTGGATAAAAAATGACTATCGATTTGTGGTGTGTCGTCTTGTCTTGGGAGAATTCTGTGTATCTTAAGGATGGTGAGAAGATTGTTTGTAACTGGTTTGGCAATTGCGAAGCTAGTCATACGATTGTTGTTCAGAGGGGTAGGTACGTTAAGAGGCACAGGGCTCAGGAGGTCAAGGAGAGGAAAAGAGGTGTTTTGGTTCTTACGAATCAGAGGATGATGTGGCTTGAGGAGAGAGGAATCTTTGGCAAGTCTTTCCATGCGATTTTTGAGATGCCGTTGGAGCATCTTAAGGGGATTTCTATGGGCGGTGCCATCATGAAGTATGTGTCGATTACTGATGCTGAGGGTGAGCAGGTGTTTCATCTAGACGGTGTTGGCGCCAGAGAACTGGAGTCCTTCAAGAAATTTGTGTTCGATCAGGCTGAGGCCAGAAAGCGGTCGTTAGCGGATGAGAAAAAGAAGGAGAGAGTGCATGTGCTTCTGGACTTTTCGTTTCTGAAGAACTATATGGAGAAAGGCGGGTTGATGATGCAGACATTCAAATGCCCTGAATGTGGAGCGCCTACCAAACTGCCAGAGTCCGGTAACGAAGTGAAATGCGGCCATTGCGGAAACACGATTTACGCCCAAGACATCTTCGAAAAAGTAAAAGGACTAGTCGGCTAGCAAGCATGCAAAAACTGCAAAAATGTCAAAGGTGAAGGAGCAGGTTAGTTTTGGCAAAGCGCGGGGCGATTACTTTGCTAAATAAACTGAAGACCGTTGTCACTAAGAGAGTAACCAGAAGAGCATTGTTCAATCTGTTCGCAGTTGCGGTTTCAGTGACTCTCGTTTCACTTTCTCTGTGGCATTTTGTGACGTATCTGACTGCTCCGCAACTTGGTGTTTCGCTAGAGGCGGGCTTCTACACAGTCGACTTTGATCTCGGACTGTCGGATAGATCGCATGAGAGATTTGAAGGTTTCGCGTATGCAATGGACGTAACTATCAGGCTCTTGTCGCTTGATTATGGCATGGTAGATGTCAGCATTCCAATTGTGGACGCAGCACGTTTAAAAGGCAGAAATTTCACCATTGAATCATATTCTATTGATCTCCATTATACATCAGTTTCTTTGTGGGAGAGTGGAAGATACCTTTCACCGTCATCTGGTCTAGATATCAACGCATCCAATCCACATCAAGCAAGCTTTCAAATTGCTCAGGACATTCAAACTAACGGCTTCTTGCGCATTTCGGGTGGCCTTCGCCCCTTAAACATCTCTAGTAACGTTGTGTTCTATGCATCCATAATGGTAAATGAAGTAGAATTCAACATGACGGAAACCCTCGCTATGCCACCCGAGCTGCAGCTCTCGCATATGCCCATGTACTTTCCACCTGCAACTGTTCAAATCAGCGAACTTGGCGTGACTGGCAGACGCGTGGGCTCCAGGACGACTTCTATATACATAATGAGGATCAGTGATGCATATATCGAAATGCATCATTTCCAACAGAATATTCGTCTAGTCCTTGGAGCGCTTTTCTTGAGTTCTGGGATTTCCTCTGTTTCAGTCTTCCTAGATGTGAGAAGGCTTCTTGGCGAAAAAAAGGAACTCGCATAGCCATCCTCATCAGTAGACCTTGAGATAAATCTAGCATACCTGCCAAGAAGTCAAACCGCGAACGCTAGAACCATGGCAAGCGGCAGAATCTTATTTATGAGTCATTCATCTTTTGTCGTGATTGAATGTGCTTCATGTAATAATCTCTTAGCCACTCATACCGGATTATCCCTGTTTTCCACATTTCTTTTGGCATTGAATTGAAAAACTCTCGAATTGTTTTCTTGTCTTCTTCAGACATTTTCTCCATCATGTTTTTGATGTATTCATGGAAGATTTCTACAGCTTGGAGCATTCCCTTGGCTTCGTGCTCGTCTGTTGTTGTCTCTGGGCTTATCTTGCTGCCCTTCAAATCTATGTCAACGTAAATCACTCTCTGCCTTAGCTTCTCCATGCCAGACGGACCGCCTTTAAAAAGGTTCAATGCAGCTATGATTTCTACATCTGTGGGTCCTTTCTCAGGTTGTCTTTCTATTAGTCTCTTGTTGATCGCTCCTAAGAAAACTGCCTTGCACATTCCAGAAATGACTTCATTCTTTATCGCATGCTTTCTGAAGACATCTCGAACAGGCTTACTATGCGCTGGAAAGACTCTTTCAGATACAAGCCAGCAGATGAAGGCTTTGGCAATTTCTTCATATGCAAATCTAAGAGCAGCGCTTCCATGTGCACAACTGGAGTTTTCTAGGAGCAGTCGTGCATCCTTTATCCATTGTTCTGCATTTTTCAGGCTTGATTCGGCAGTCTCTTTAAAGAGGGCGAACCTGTCTATACTCATGACCATTTCACTAAACCATTGATAGATAATGAGGGCAGTCCCTCGTGCGGAATTGAAAGCGATTTTCTACTAGAGCAGATCATTCATCGAATCTCTCATCTGATGCCATGCGTCAATGAATTCGCTGATTCTTTCTCGGCTGTAAGATGAGCCTTTTTCTAAGCGCTCCTCCCAAAACCGTAAGCCTAGAATCATCAGAACACTGAGTCGCATCATCTCATCACGACTAAGCCAGATTGGTTCAACCTTGCATGTCTCATTCTGTTCTTTGTCGGTTGATTCCATTCTGACGTAGAAGATAGCGTTTGGCGTCGGGTAAGGTGGGGTCGGGTCGATTCCTGCAATCAATCTTATCTCGTGTTTCCTCGTTTCTTTGCAGAATTCCTCAACCAACTTTTTTTTCATTTTTGGTACCCAGGTCTCTCAAATGATCGTAGAAACTAAAAACCTTTTTGCTGTTTTCGGAGCAACTGGGATAAAGAGGGCATGCGTTTGAAGTCATCAATAGCCACAAACTATGTCTCCATTCGCGAAGGTAGCGAGCGAGTATTTAGAAATCTCTTTGAAATGAGGCTTCATTTTCGAGCATAGTTTGCTTCCGTTCGAAGTGATCGAATAAACGCACTTTATCTGTCTCAGACTGTCATGCCAATGAGTGCCATGATGAGGCGTTATGAAAACGCTAAAGTCTTGCTTGCCTTTTGACTTCAGCTCGGTGCTTATTTGCCTAATTTCGAATGCCTCCGCATCGCCTAAGAAAAGAAGGTTGCTACCCTCGAAAAATGCTAAGCTCATATGGTTTGCTGCTTTCTTCAGAGATTCATTGGCCTTCTTCACAACAGGAGGCAATTCCCTTTTCGGCAGAAGGGGTACATCAGCAGGGTTTTGCCGATTCTGGTTCTTGTCTGTTCCCTCATAATATGACACGTCACCATGGAGAAAAGCTCTAAACTTGTCTTCCTTGTTCACGCGTTCAAACAGTTCCATGGTTACCCTGTCTTCTAAAGCCTTCTGGAAATCCTCCAAAGCTCTATCGATAACGTTCAGAGTTGTCTTGCGGGAAATTTCAATCGGCGGCCAAAGAATCTCCAACACAGAGCCATTTAGCTCTACCATATCTCCACGCGAAAGGCCTTTCTGTCTAAAAGGAGTTCCATTATTTATATGCAAGATCGCATTGAGAAAATCATATTCCCTAATCCCAGTTTCATCTCCGAAAACTCTCATGTTTATGGCAAACAAGGAGCGCAGGAACTCTTCGTTTTTCTTGAACTTTGGGAGACGTGGATAATACACGTTCCTTACCCTGAGCGGGCTTGTCCTATGACGAGTCGAGGAAAATAGGAGCCCGTTGTAGTGGTCGATATGATAATGCGAGAGAAAGAACGTGTCAGGGCTGTGATGGTCCGCGATTCTTTCCATTCCATCGAACGCATGTTCCGCGTCTCTCCCGCCGCAGTCAATCTGTGCTACTTCTCCAAGTCCCTCAAAAATCGCCGAACAAAATCCGTCTCCCACGTCCGCTACATACACGCCTTCCATCATTACTATCCCAGACCAGGACTTGTATAGCTGTATGCTGCTTTTTGGTTTTTCGAACAATACTTCGCTCAGTAATGGCATAATACCCGCATCGCGGAATGATTGCCTGCTTTGCGACATAAATCTGTTCCGAAGGTCCAAGAGTCTCGCTATCTCTTGATAACTCGGAAATTCAGGAACTATGCTTTTGCCATAATTTCATCGCATTTTTCTTGAATGAAGACTTTAAAACCCTTTTCCATCATCATATTCAGCTCCCTATTATCAACAAGGATAACCATTGTGCCATCTTTCATTCTGGCATCTCTCACTGCGGTGAGCGCTTCTGGGCTGAAATAACTAGTCGTTATGTATATACCACAACATGAAAAAAGGGACTTGGCTTGCATTAGTCTTATAAAGTGGTTCATTTTCTCGGAACTGACTGGATCATGCCAGTTTTTGCACTCAATAAACAGATATGGGAACTTCTGGAACAGCGGATGATCTCGATGCTCGGACCGATAGAAATAGTCAATCTCTCCTACGCGTGATCTGGTGTGCAGTCGGAGAAAGACGAAACCTTCCTGTTGAGCCATGAAATTCCCAAAGAACACTTCGAACTTCTCTCCTTTTCTCACCGTGTTTGGCTCTTCAACAGCAGTCTTTAACAGGTCTTTAAGATCTTGGAGTGCGAGTGGTTTTCCAATGAGGTTAAGTGGAGGAGATTTGGGCACGAAAAAATCCGCCCTTTACCTCCAGAACTATATCGGCATAGTCCTCAGACCTCTGGATTTCATAACCACAGATTTCGCATTCCGTCTCTGAGGGGATTTCGTTGTAACTCTTGAATGTTCCTTGATCAGCTCCACAGTTGGGACATCGAAGTTCAAGACTTCCTTCGATCTTGTTTCGCTCTAGAAGGGGAATCAGAAAATCCTCAGCTTCGCGTATGGATACCTTTGCTTCTTCGACAATTTCACGAAGGTAGAATTTGGTCCTACCTTTCGAAACGAATTCTTCAATCTTTCTTGCCAAGGAAGTCTGTGAGGATTTTGTCCGGCTTGTCAAATCTGTACCCTTCAGCTATTTTTTCTAAGGCATCAATGACGTACGCGATTTCTTCTTCGCTTGTGAATAACGTATATTTAATGTGACAGTCCCTAAAAAATATGCGAAAATTAGTGCCCCCGAGTGCACTACTCCGTTCTATAGTTACATGCCCTCCTCTCAACCTTCCATGCTTCAGCTCATCGTAGAATTTCTCTGACGTCTTCAAATCCATGCCCTTTCTCGCCGTGATTTTGATTGAGCCAGCAACATCGCTTATAGGGAGTTCAATTGTGGCGCTGTTGAGCGAACTTATCCAGTCGACAAATGCTTTTATCAATTCCTCGCCCATGAGGTCCAAAGAGATGAAAGGGGAAAGCCCTAGCTGCGTCGGGATTTTAATTGCCATCCTTATAGCCATGGATTTGTGGGGCACTCTGATTTCGAGAATCTTTGTTCCTGGTCTGTAAACAGTTACTCCCGAATGAATAAGGCGATGTTCCCGTTGTCTGCCAGCTTCATCTAATGTAGAAATAACTCCTTTCAAATAATGGAACCTGATTTTGATGGTCCTCGTCAGATGGTCAACTTCGACCTCGTCGTAGTAGGCATGGTGTTCCCAAAGCTCTGACTCTGGCTTTTCCTTCAACAAAACTTGAGCCTTGGGAAAGACATTCTGAATCGGGGGCGTTTTTTTCTCTGATATAAAAATGTAGGTTGACTTTCTCCCCGCATCCCCGTATTCGCCGAGTATCTTTTTCTTATAGTCTAAGCTGAGTTCGTCAAGAAGGATGTCTATTGAAGAAAAAATGTCTGGAGCATCCAAAGGTATTTCGACGCCATACTCCTGAGCGAGTCGGTGAAGATGAGGCACTGACAACTCGCTGAGAACTGCGCGAAGTCTTGACAGTTGCCTTTCAGTCAGTTCAGAGGCGGGGGATTCCAAGACACGCCCCCATTTAGTTTGCGGCATTCTGATTGATAGTTTTTGTGGTTTCATATGATCCCTTTCGAGAAGTGGCTACGAACGAAAGCCCGTTTTTGTAAGATACGCTATGTTGAAATTTGTGAATTGGTAAATTTCGCTCCAGTTTAAAAGTCGCTCTGCTCGCTGGTTTCTTCTTGATGATTGAATATGAATTGGCAGATTCAGAATCAAATTAAGAGTCTCAACTTGGGCGATCTGGTCCGCGTTGATTGGTACGATGCATCGGTGGGCAAGAGTTCTTTCTCTAAGGGGTCTATTGACATTCCTTCTCGAAGCTGGGGCATCTACCTAGGCGTCTTAGGCGAAAAAAACAGGCACATCATACTAGCGCAGAACAGTTTCAAATACACCGACGGCTTGTACGACATCGACTACACAGCCGTTCCATTAAACTGGCCCATCACCGTACGCGTCCTAACACCAGCCGAAGTCACAAGCGAAGAAGCAGAAACCCTGCTCAACTCGTTCCTAACCGGACACAGAAGAACACTAAAAAGGAGGACATGCAACCATGAAAGACTTCATTAAACAAGCACTAACCAAAACCATACAAATACGCACAGCACACGGCGACACACAACAACTAGACATTCCACCAGACAAGAAACTATTGTACGGCATGTACTTCGCCCTCCTAGCACTAGTCATGCTAACCGTGCTAGAAACCACGTACATGATCGTATTTCAAACATTCAACAACGAAATCTTCGCAGCCATGATGCTCGTAGTAGGCACAATACTAGGCGCATTCTACGGACAAAAGAGCTGAAGACCACATGCCAAAAGGCAAACCATGGACCGCCCACGAGGAATCCCAGCTCCTGCAACTGGTCAAAGCGCATCAAACATCCAACATTATAGCGACCAAACTGGGCAGAACCCAGCAGGCAATTATGAAAAAAATAGAAAGACTGGGTCTCAAAGAAGTAGTAGTCAACGTACACGCGGGGCGGACTACTACTTCTGAGCTTGAGCTGCCCCCAGAGTTGCCCAGCATTGAAGAAGCACTCAAGATTCTCGCTGCTGCATTAAACGCAGGCTCCAGAAGTGGTCTCAACAGAACCGAGGTTCAACGACTTCACGCCATTGCAAACCTAGCCCGCACATACAAGGAACTTCTAGCCGATTACATCGACTACCGAGGCATAGAAGTCAAACTGCTTGAAATGGAGGAAAAATATGCACAGCTCGCAGCCGAAAAGCCGAAGGACAATGAGATTAAACGGAATAATACCCAGATGGAACGATCTCCAACAAACTGAACACATAATCAACCAAGACAAACTCGCAAAAGCACAAAGACTTACGGAAAACCCAACAGACTTCTTCCGCCACATCCTTCACTTCGAACCCACAACATACCAGCAAGAACTGATCACACTTTTTCAAGAGAACCAGTTCATAGCAGCACGATGGAGCCGACAATCAGGCAAGTCATGGATCATTTCAGCACTGCTACTGTGGTACGCAGCCACACACCCCAACAGCTACATCGCCGTAGTCGGACCCAGCTGGCGCCAAACCAAACACATAATCAACCGACGCATCACACCCTTCCTCCACAAACTCCCACCTGAAACACACTTCAAACCACACCGCACCTACGTACGACTCAAAAACGGCTCCGTCATCGAAGCCTTCCCCAACAACCCCGAAACCATCCGAGGACCCACACTAAACGTGGTCTACTGCGACGAAATGAACTTCCTGCCCAACGACGAAGAAATGTACGACGCCATACTCTTCACACTAAGCACTACAAACGGCAAATTCGTCTGCACAAGCACACCATGGAACAGCGACAGCATCTTCTGGAGAATCTTCAACCACCGCAGCTTCGCAGACTTTGCCAAACACCACGTCACATGGGAACAAGCAACTGAGCCCAACGGACCACTGAAACGAGCTACACTCGAAAAGATCAAAAAACAATTCGCCGAAGACCCATCCAGATGGAAACGCGAAATGGAAGCCGAATGGGCAGAAGACCAAGACGTTTGGCTACCACAATCACTAATCACGAAATGCATCGACGGCACACTAGAGCTATACCAATTCGACACCACAAAGCACGGCAAATTCCACGCAGGACTCGACCTAGGCAAGCACCAAGACTACAGTGTCCTCGTAGTAACCGAAGAAACCCGAGGCAAAAACCAACTCCGCCACTGGAAAATCTTCCCACTCGGCACAAAATATGCTACAGTCATCGGCTACGTTAAATCGCTCACAGACCGCTGGCACACAATCGAACGCATAAGAGTTGATGTAACAGGCGTAGGCGAATACATAGTCGAGGACATGAAAAACGCCAACATCGAAAACGTCGAACCCGTTACATTCACAGCCCCGCGCAAACAGGAACTCGCCAGCCTCTTGAAACAACGCATGCTCGATGACTCATACAAATTCCCCTTCACCCAATTCCGACTCTCACCAACCGTGCTATACAGTTACGTAGCCGAACTCAACACCGAACGCTTCACCTTACGCAAGGACGGCACCATAGGATTCAGCCACCCCCAAGGACAGCATGATGACACATTCTGGAGCACAGCGCTAGCAGTATCATGCAGCATCAAACTAGCACCAGAACCATACCTAGCGGTGACACCACAACCATGACGCGGCACCGCAGCGAACACTTCCAAATCAACCAGTACCATCGACGCTACGACAGAGAAACAGACCGCTTCATAATCAACATAAGCTACGAAACCGCAGCCCCACAACCAACACAACGCGTAATAGCAGTAGCAGAAAGCTTCGGACTCGGACTAGACAAACACCACAAATTCACCATCTATGATAACGTTGAACTCAAAATAAGCCCACGAGACATCGTATACATAACAGGCGAATCAGGCAGCGGCAAATCAGCACTGCTCAAAGCACTGGAAAACGACATCAAAACCGACATGAACCAAACCGCAGCCAACATCAACAACATAAAACCACCAAAAAACCAGCCCATAATCGAAACAGTCGGAACCACAACAGAACAGGCACTAGAACTGCTAAGCCGAGTAGGCTTAAACGACGCCTTCCTCTTCCTCCGCACATATAGCCAGCTCAGCGACGGACAAAAACACCGATACCGCACAGCCAAACTCATCGAAACAGGCGCACAATTCTGGATACTCGACGAATTCGCAGCCACACTAGACCGAGACACAGCAAAAATCACAGCCTACAACATCCAAAAACTCGCAAGACAACACAACAAAGCAGTCATAGCCGCAACCACACACACCGACCTACACACAGACCTCCAACCCAGCGTGCACATACACAAGCACTACGGAAAACAACTAGAAATCAGCTACCACCCAAACACGCCAACACCACAATGCACACTGCTACGAGAAATCAAAATCGAACCCGGCACACGCCAAGACTACGAAGCGCTAGCTGAGTTTCACTACCGCAGCCACAACCTAGGCGCAGTACGCCGGATATTCAAAGCCACACGAAACAACGAACTCTGCGGCGTCATAGTCTACACATATCCAGCCATAGCGACCACAGGACGACGACTAATACTGCACAACATGCCCATACGTGAACTCAACCAGAAACTCAGCAACATAATGCGCGTCGTAGTACACCCAAAATACCGCACCATAGGCTTAGGACAACGACTCGTACACGAAACCCTCACCCAATGCGGCACGCCCTACGTCGAAACCACCGCAGTCATGGCCCGCTACAACCCATTCTTCGAAAAAGCCGGCATGACACGAATACAACAAACCACACCAACAAAACAAGCCACAGCAATACAAAACACATTAACACAACTAGACTTCAACACAACACTACTAAACAGCGAAGAATACGTGCTATCACAACTCAAAAGCCTAACGCAAACCGAACTAGTCGCAGTAAGACAAGTCTTCATGCAGAATTATCACCCACGCCTCGCTAAGGAATTCTTCCACGACCAACCCTACGGCACACACAAAGAGTACAAACAGAAACTACAAACAGCAAGCCTTGACAAACTAGCCAAACTAATCACAGTCACAGCCCTACTACTGCAAACCAAAATCTACCTATTCTGGCAAAACCCAACAACACTACAGAAACCTAACCGCTAGGCGCAACGCCACTAACACGCCTACCACGAACCCGCACCGCATACAGAGCCACAAAAACCACAAACCCCACAAGCATGAGCAGCAGACCCGCAGCAACCGGAAACACAGTATAGACGTCAGGGTTAACAGGCCAATAAGATAACATACTAACCATCCTGAACAACATGAAAACTATAGGCACGCAGAAACCAAAAATCAGGAAAACACCCACAACCTGCAAACGCTCCCGCATATTCCAACTCCTAAAAAACGCAAACCCATCATGCTTCTCCAGCAGATACAGCAAGCCAATCAGCGGAAAAGCCTCAAAAAATAACACGCCAGGCACAGTCATAATGAGACTGTAAATCAGCAACTCCTGAGTACGCGGAGTGATCGAGTAAGGCGCCATCGCCACAGAAAAAACCAAAATCCAAGCCATAACAGACAACAACACCGAATACTGAACATGCAGCCTAGTCACGCCGTAAAACAAAACAGGAATCAAACCAACCGCCAACGAAACCACAACAGAGCCTACAATAATGCCCAGCCTACTAGACTCATGCCAAACCCGATCAACACGCAAATCCACACTCTGAGACGCCGATGCAACATCATTCAACACAACCAAATAGACATCCTCAAAACTGCCACCCAGCAATTGCGAAGCACCAAAAAACCCACACTGCCCACCGCTACCAGAAACCCAACTAAGCTGATACCGACCATCCATCCAAGCCTCAAAAGCACCACTAGAAAACGCATAAAACTTAACCACCCCGCCACCCACCACCTCAAAATAAGCCACATACAAAGCAGACTCCGGACTCTCAGGCCAAAAAACAGACGCAACCACATACCGATACTCACCAACAGGAACAGTAAGAGACGACTCAAACTCCACATGGCTCTTATCCGCCTCAGCCGGAAAAGCAACAATAACCGCTATCCCAACAATCACCAAAACAAGCATTATTGAAAACTTCACAAACACTCTACGCGTCATCTGCATGCACAAAAGAAAACGGGCAACACGCACATCTTAAACTTTACAGATCCAAAATAAACACCATCAATACATAGTCCAACAGCACGAAAACTTTAGGTATCGAACCAACAAATACAACTATCCCACAAAACGGTGAAACAAAAAATGAAACTCACAAGACACAGCCTCGCACAAATGATAGACAGCACAATAATCCGACACACAGCAACAAAAGACGACATAATCAAACTCTGCTGGGAAGCCAAACAATACAGCTTCAAATGCGCAGTAGTAAACCCATACTACGTAGACCTAGCCCGCTACACCCTCGAAGGAACAGAAGTCAAAGTCGCCAGCACAATAGGCTTCCCAATGGGCGCAACCCTGCCAGAAATCAAAGCCGAAGAAGCACAAAAAGTCGTAAAACTAGGCGCCGAAGAACTCGACATGGTCATGAACCTAAG
>Ga0315296_10003260_pt1 | contig 13631 bp, 9 predicted proteins | sample YL17G14_18_MG_FD_203921 | JGI IMG/M metagenome (GOLD analysis project Ga0315296, IMG submission 203921) | Sediment microbial communities from Yellowstone Lake, YNP, Wyoming, USA - YL17G14_18 | ecosystem: Environmental > Aquatic > Freshwater > Lake > Sediment | place: USA: Wyoming | collected... | reverse complement strand
AATCGAGTTTGCCAATGCTGTGGTGGGAAGATTTCGCGGCGGCTTAGCCCTTGTGAATATTTTGACCTGTATGCTCTTCGGCTCAATTTCAGGTTCTGCGGCGGCGGCGGTATCTTCGGTGGGGGGATTTATGATACCGTTGATGAACAAGATGGGTTATCACAGAGACTTCAATGCCGCAGTCAGCATTACTGCCGCAACCACCGGGCTTTTGATACCACCGAGTAATGTGATGATAGTATATTGTCTTGCTACCGGCGGAATGGTTTCGATAGCAGCGATTTTTATTGGGGGCATCCTGCCTGGGATACTGGTCGGACTTGCGCTTATGGTGGCCGCCGGCATTATCTCAATCCGACGCAACTACGGCAAAGGGGAACGGTTCGGGATAAGTGAAAGCTTTGTGCGATTTCTGAAAGCTATTCCGGCACTGCTTTTGATTGTCGTTGTGTTAGGCGGCATCCTCCGGGGGATATTTACCGCGACCGAAGCATCGGCGATTGCCGTTGTTTACTCGTTTATCCTTTCGGTATTTATATATAAAGAAGTGAAGATAAAAGACCTGACCGCTATAGTACTTCAAGCAGCAATCACAACTGCTGTGGTTTTTCTTTTGATTGCCACTTCAATGGCAATGAGCTGGTTCTTAGCCCGTCAGAATGTACCTCAGAATATAAGTTCGTTTTTACTTGGGTTAACTAAAAGCAAGGTAATGCTTCTATTGGTAATAAATCTAATCCTGCTCGCAGTTGGAACGTTTATGGATATAACACCGGCAATTTTGATTTTCACCCCGATTTTCCTGCCAATTGTTAAAGGTTTCGGCGTACACCCGCTGCATTTTGGTATAATTATGATTATGAATCTTTGCATCGGGCTGTGCACTCCGCCGGTTGGGACGGTTCTATTTCTGGGCTGTGGAATAGCTAATACAACAGTAACCAGAGCAATGCGTCACTTATTGCCTTTCTTCGCAGCAATGATTACGGTACTATTTATATGTACTTATGTACCTCAGATTTCGCTGGTGCTGCCACGGTTTCTTGAACTGATAAGATGAACATATCCTTGAGCTATAATGAGGACTCGAATCCTGAAAAGATATAAAGGGGCAGTTGTGATGAATTCGAAACCTAACGCTATTTTAGCGCAGTCAGGCGGTCCGACCGCTGTAATCAACGCAAGCGCCTGCGGCGTAATCGAGGAGGCAATAAAATCAGGCAAAATCGGGCGTGTATTAGGCGGGGTCAATGGGATATTAGGGGTCTTAAAGGAAGATTTGTTCGACATCTCTGCAGAAAAGCCCCAGACCATCGAGGCTCTTAAGCAAACCCCTGCTGCTGCCATCGGCTCGTGCAGGTACAAGCTGAAGTCAATCCAGGAGTCCAGGGCCGACTTTGAAAGAGTGCTTGACGTATTCAAAGCACATAATATTCGTTATTTTTTTTATGCCGGCGGCAACGATTCAATGGACACAGCCGATAAGGTCAACAAGCTCGCTGCAGATGCCGGCTATGAGCTGGTCTGCATCGGGATTCCAAAAACGATTGATAACGACCTTGCCTTCACCGACCACTGTCCGGGCTACGGCAGTGCGGCGAAATATGTTGCGACCTGTGCGATGGAAGCCGGCAGAGACACCGAGGCGATGTATACAACGGATACCTGCACGATTCTTGAGGTAATGGGAAGGGACAGCGGCTGGATAGCAGCAGCAACGGGTTTAGCAGCACGATGCGATGAAGATGCGCCACATCTTATATATATGCCTGAAGCACCTTTTTCCTTTGAGAAGCTCATAAGTGACGTAAAAGAGGTGCTAAATAAAATAGGTAGAGTCTTTATCGTTGCCGGCGAAGGTCTTAAAAACGAAAAAGGCGAATATATGACAGCAGATAAGGGAACATTTGGTAAAGACAGTTTCGGTCACGTTCAACTCGGCGGCGTAGCCGAGATGCTCAAGGCCGTTATTGAAAGCCAAATCGGAATAAAGGCGCGCTTTAACAAACTTGGCACAAACCAAAGAAGCGCTATTCATTTTGCATCGCTGACCGACGTTAATGAGGCGTATATGTGCGGGCAAATGGCAGTCAAGGCTGCCCTTTCCGGCGAAAACGGCAAAATGGTAACATTGGTTCGAGAAGACCAGCGTGAATATAAATGCACGACTGGGCTGGCTGAGCTTCGTGACGTAGCTAACGGCGAAAAGAAAGTTCCGGCTGAATACATAAACGACAGGGGCAATCATATAACGGAAGCCTGCAGGGATTACATTCAGCCGTTAATAAAGGGTGAAGCGCCGATTACGATAGGCGAGGACGGGCTGCCTATCTTTATGAGATTTGAGCGAAAACCACTGGGAAAAAAGTTACCAAAATATCTGTAAAAGACCAATGCAACACAGAAGTAATAAAAGGGGTATGGAAACAAGCAGGGGACAAGAAATGAAAGAACTATTTGACCTGACAGATAAAGTTATAGTGATAACAGGCGGTGGAGGCACTCTGTGCAGCACAATAGCCAGAGCACTTGCCAAAGCCGGCGCAAAAATCGCCGTGCTGAGTTTAACCAAAGCACATGCAAAAAAAGTGGCTGACGAAATTAAATCCAGCGGCGGCCAAGCCATCGCGGTTCAATGTGATGTCCTTGATAAAAAAAGTCTCGAGAATGCCCACAAAAAAATCATTTCTAAGCTCGGTGAAATCGATATTTTGATTAACGGTGTCGGCGGCAATAAAATAGAAGCAACCACTTCACAAGATTTATCGTTCTTTGATTTGCCAGCTGAGGCTATGCGGTCCGTATTCGATTTGAATTTTCTTAGCATGTTCCTCACCACACAGGTAGTAGCAAAGGATATGGCCAGCCGCGGTAAAGGTGTAATATTGAATATATCAAGTATGTCAGCCTTCCGGCCGTTAACAAAAATAGCCGGTTACTCAGCCGCAAAGGCAGCAGTCAATAATTTTACACAATGGCTCGCAGTGCATATATGTCAGAACTATTCCAAAAACATTCGCGTTAATGCAATTGCACCAGGATTTTTTCTGACAGGGCAAAATCGGTTTCTTCTAACAAATGAAAAAACCGGCAAATTGACCCCTCGCGGCAAAACAATAATCGAGCACACACCGATGGGAAGATTTGGCCAGCCGGAAGACCTAATCGGAACAGTCAGGTGGCTGTTAAGCGACGCAGCAAAATTCGTTACCGGAATTGTTGTCCCGGTTGACGGAGGATTCTCAGCTTTTAGCGGAGTGTAAATTTCCTTTATGAGAGCAAGATGAGCGACCCGGCGAAACCATTAAAAGACTTCAAGCCGAAAAAGAGATTCTTTGTCGGCATCGATTCCGACGGATGTGCCTTTGACACGATGGGGATAAAGCAGCGGGAATGTTTTTGTCCGTGGATGATTGCCTACTTCGGCCTACAGCCTGTGGCGCAGGCGGCTCGCGAATGCAAGGAGTTTGCGGACCTTTTCTCGAAAACGCGGGGTGCCAACCGGCACAAAACAGTAAAGCTAATCCTGACGGAATTACTTCCATCTCATCCAATGACGAAGGTTAGAGGATTTGAGGTCCCGCAGTTTCCGCACTATTTTGGGTGGGTCGATGACCCTAAGAGTCTGCTGAGTAATGACGGGCTCAAACAAGCTATCGCCGAGACCTCCAACCAGGATGCCAGGCGAGAATTGGAGCTGGCACTACAATGGAGTGAGCGGGTAAACTGGGCCATAGAAGAAACAGTAAAGGGGATGCCGCCATTTCCTTATGTTCGTGAAAGCTTAAAGAAAATCTCTCTGCTTGCAGATGTTATTGTTGTCTCAGCTACTCCGTGGGAGGCACTGCAAAGGGAATGGGAAGAACATAACCTTGCCAAGTATGTAGAGGTCATAGCCGGGCAGGAAATGGGCACCAAAGCCGACCACCTGAACTTCGCTGCGAAGGGCAAATATGAAAAGAACCACATCCTTATGGTGGGCGATGCGCCGGGTGATTTGAAGGCCGCCAAGGCAAACGATGCCCTGTTTTATCCGGTTAATCCCGGCAATGAAGCAGAATCCTGGAAGAGATTTCACGATGAGGCCTTTGATAAATTTATCGCCGGCCAATACGCCGGAGGGTATCAGGAAAAATTAATTGCCGAATTTGATGAATGTTTACCTGAAAGGCCTCCCTGGCAAAAATAAAAACTTAAAAATGGTAATTGAACGGCAGAATAAAGACGGTTTCATTACAAGCAACGAGGCCGCTGAAGCAATCGCTGAGTTCTTTGCGCAAAACGACTACTGCGGGAAACGGCTCCTGCTGATAATTCCGGACAATACCCGTTCCGGCCCTGTGGACGAGATATTCCATATCATTTATGATTGCTTATCCCAAAGGGCAAAGGCCATCGATTGTCTGGTTGCGCTCGGCACACACCAGCCTATGACAGAAAAGCAAATCTGCACCAGACTGGGCATAAAGCCGGACGAGCGTAATAACAAATACGCATCGGTAAAACTCATCAACCACCAATGGGGAAAAAAAGAAACGTTCATTTCAATCGGGAAGATTTCCGCTGATGAGATTGAACAAATAAGTAACGGTCTATTTTGTGAGGAGGTCGATGTTGCCATTAACAAGGTGATTTTTGACTACGATGAGTTTTTTATTGCAGGCCCCGTATTTCCGCACGAGGTTGTGGGTTTTTCCGGCGGCCACAAGTACATTTTTCCCGGTATTGCAGGGGCGGAAATCATAAATTTCTTTCATTGGCTTGGCGCTGTTATCACAAATCCGGTGATAAACGGAAATAAATGGACACCAACACGTCGGCTGGTAGAAAAAGCTGCTTCACTTATAAAAGTGCCGCATAATTTGTTTGCCATAGTTTCGGTCGAGAATAAACTTAAAGGACTGTTCATCGGCGATTGCAGGGAGGCGTGGGAAAAAGCAGTTGAGCTATCTGAGAAAGTCCATATTGTCTATAAGGACAAGCCCTACAAAACGGTTTTAGGTATAGCACCAAAGATGTACGGTGACATCTGGACGGCTGGAAAAGTTATGTACAAGCTGGAACCAATCGTTGCCGACGGAGGCACTCTAATCATCTATGCTCCAAATATCAGCGAAATTTCCCATACGCACGGTAAAATCATTGATAAAATCGGCTATCATACGCGAGACTATTTTCTCAAACAAATGGACAAATTCGCCGACATCCCACGAGCCGTGATGGCACATTCAACACACGTTAAAGGAATCGGCACATACATTGACGGCATTGAAAGGCCGAGGATAAATGTTGCACTTGCGACAGGCATCAGCCGAGAGCGATGTCGAAAGGTGAATCTCGGTTACATAAATCCCGGCCAAATGGATATAGCCAATTATGAAAATAAGCAGGAAAGGGGTATTCTTGTTGTGCATAATGCAGGAGAAATACTACACAGATTATCGAGCGGAGAGATACCAACAATTTCCGACAAATAGTAAACAAATTGAAAAGGAACACAAAATGGCAAAGGCGGATTCGATAAACTCACCGCAGGCGGATATTGGACTTATAGGCCTTGCGGTAATGGGGGAGAATCTCATCCTGAATATGGAGAGCAAGGGTATAACTATCGCTTGCTTTAACCGCACTGTATCGAAGGTAGATGACTTTATAAACGGTCGGGCAAAAGGCAAAAATATAATCGGCTGCCATTCAATTGAGGAACTTTGCGAAAAGATAAAGAGGCCCCGAAGGATAATGTTAATGGTAAAAGCCGGGCCACCTGTTGACGCTTTTATCGACGCAATCCTGCCGCTTCTTGAGGATGGTGACATCATTATCGACGGCGGCAACAGCCATTTTCCTGATACGATTAGAAGATGCCAAAAGGTCGAAAAAGAAGGCAAACTCTACATCGGGACGGGTATATCGGGCGGAGAGGAAGGTGCGCTGCGGGGACCTTCAATTATGCCCGGCGGCTCGCCAAAGGCCTGGAAGAGCATAAAACCCATTTTCCAGGCCATTTGTGCAAAAACCGATGACGGCGAGCCCTGCTGCGAGTGGGTCGGCGAGAACGGCGCCGGACACTTTGTCAAAATGGTCCATAACGGAATTGAGTACGGCGATATGGAGATGATTTGCGAGACATACCAGATGATGAAGGAAGGACTTGGTATGACCAACGAGGAGATGCACAAGGTCTTCGCAGAGTGGCACAAAGGCGAGCTTAACTCGTATCTGATTGAAATCACGCGCGACATCCTCGCATATAAGGATGAAGACGGCAATGAGGTCATAGACCTGATTCTTGATACAGCCGGCCAGAAGGGGACCGGCAAATGGGCTGTCATCGCCGCTCTCGATTCAGGCCAGCCTCTAACACTCATTGGAGAGGCGGTCTTTGCTCGCTGCCTGTCATCCCTAAAAGAAGAACGTGTTGCTGCATCGAAGATTCTATCAGGTCCCAAGCGAAAATTCAGGGGACATAAAGATACTTTCATTGATGACCTGCGCCAAGGGCTTTACGCATCGAAAATTGTAAGCTATGCGCAGGGGTATCAACTTATGCGTGCCGCTGCTAAGGAATATAAGTGGAACCTGAATTATGGGGGGATTGCGTTAATATGGCGGGGCGGCTGTATCATACGCTCGGTTTTTCTTGGCAAAATAAAGGAGGCCTTCGACAGAAATCCTGAGCTGGAGAATCTGCTGCTCGATGCGTTCTTCAAGAAGGCGGTCGAAAAAGCCCAGAGATCCTGGCGGCGAGTCGTAACTAAGGCTGTCCAGATGGGTATCCCGATACCGGCTATAAGCTCGGCCCTGGCATTTTATGATGGCTATCGACGGGAGAGACTGCCGGCTAATCTTCTGCAGGCCCAGCGGGACTATTTTGGTGCACATACTTACGAGAGAGTTGACAAGCAGCGCGGCGAGTTCTTCCACACCAACTGGACGGGGCGAGGCGGCAAAACCGCATCTTCCACTTATAATGTCTGACATTCCGGCCCCGCCTGCGGGAAGAACATTCTCTGTAGGGACAGTTAATCTGCAGGTTTGTGCTTAAAGATAGTTGACTGGTTTCTTAAGATAAATTCTATTATATCGGCTTTGCTGATAACACCTGTATTGACCATTGCAAACAATTCAGATATTATGCCGTATTTGCTAAGAATTAAATCAGGGGATTTAAGAAATGGTCAGCCAATTTCTCACAGATGATTTTCTCCTGCGAACAAAAACCGCAAGGATTCTGTACCACGAACACGCCAAGAAGATGCCGATTTATGATTATCATTGCCATCTGCCGGCAGACAGAATCGCCGCTGACCACCGGTTTGACAATCTTACTCAAATATGGCTCTACGGCGACCATTACAAATGGCGTGCGATGAGAGCCAACGGCATAACGGAAAAGTATATCACAGGCGACGCAAGTGATTATGAGAAGTTCGAAAAATGGGCCTTCACCGTTCCATACACGCTTTGTAATCCCCTTTATCACTGGACACATTTAGAGCTTAAAAATACCTTCGGTATAAAAGGGAAAGTCCTAAGTCCAGATACTGCAAGAGAAATCTATGACAGATGCAGTGAGATGTTAAGAACACCACAATTCAGCGTCCGTAATATAATCCGTAAAATGAACGTCGGTCTTATCTGCACAACCGAAGACCCTCTTGAGTCGTTGGAGGAACATAAAAAAATCCGAGAGGACAAATTTGAAATAAAGGTCTATGCTGCTTTTAGAGCGGACAAAGCCCTGGCAGTTGAGGACCTGCCGGCTCTTAATGTCTTTATTGACAAACTCGAAGAAGTTTGTGATACGGAAATAAGCAGCTTTGCCTCTTATATAAATGCAATCCGAGGACGCCACGACCTTTTCCACGGAAACGGCTGTCGCTTATCAGATTACGGTTTGGAAACCGCTTACGCCGAGGACTATAATGAAAGCGAAATTGAAAAGATATTTAGCAAGATAAGGTCGGGCCAGGACCTGGATAAATCACAACGTTACAAATTCAAATCAGCAATGATGTTTGAATTGCCTATTATGGATGCAGAAGCCGGGTGGGTTATGCAACTTCACATCGGAGCACTACGAGACAACAACAGCCGAATGCTGCAAATCCTCGGCCCAGATACCGGTTTTGATTCCATCGGCGATTTCGAGATAGCTGCGCCATTAGCCAAATTCCTCGACCGCCTCGACAGCATCGGCAAATTGCCCAAAACTATTATTTATAACCTCAATCCGCGGGACAACGAAGTTATTGCCTCTATGGTGGGCAACTTTCAGGATGGCTCCTGTCCAGGCAAGATTCAGTATGGGCCGGCGTGGTGGTTCCTCGACCAAAAAGACGGGATAGAAAAGCAGATAGCTGCGCTTTCAAATATGAGCTTGCTGAGCCGCTTTATCGGTATGACAACGGATTCGCGAAGCTTTCTCTCATTCTCCAGACACGAATATTTCCGCAGGATACTTTGCAATATCTTAGGCAACGATGTTGAGGCGGGACTTTTGCCGAAAGATATGGACATTCTCGGGGAAATGGTAGAGGATATCTGCTTCGATAATGCAAAAAACTATTTTCCGATGGAACTTACTTAAGCAGCACAATTGCGGCACTGCTTTTTATTTATACAGTCTCCGGCACAACATAAGGCTCGCGGTATTTCCTGGTCAGCAGGCGGTCGGCTTGTTCATCATTTACAAATTTTTCACTGGAACCATCGAATGCAAGGTTGCGTCCGAGCAGATATGAGATATTTGCCAGATGAGGCAGCACGGTGGACAGGTAGCCAACCTCAATGTCACAAGTGAGGTTCTCCTTCTTTCCGGAACGAAGCGCCCGGATGAAGTTACCAAAGTGTGCATCTGCACCGGCACCGGCGAGGTTCATAGGGTCAGCAGCAGGCTCAACAGTCTCGGAACTGGGGCCCGGTTCATTTTTTCGGCCGAAGTATGTTTTCCAAATGCTGCCATTTATGGACATCCAGCCTTGTGTGCCAAAGAAGAGGTTGCCGACTGTTATATCTTCCTGCTGTTTACTCTCCTGCCCTGACGCAATGGCTGATTCCCCGTTGGTGTATAAACCGCGCACCTCGAATTGCAGAATCTTTCCGTCGGCATACTCAAAAACGGCGGTCTGGGTATTGGGGGTCTGCTGGTCGGAATCAAAGGCGAAATATCCGCCGGAGGAACTAACTTTGACAGGGTGTTCGTTTTTGTTCATACCCCAGCGGGCAACATCAAATTGATGTGGGCCCTGGTTGCCGATGTCACCATTGCCGTAGTTCCAATGCCAGTGCCAGTTGTAATGGAAGCGGTTATAATTAAAAGGCCGCTGCGGGGCAGGGCCAAGCCAAAGGTCATAATGAACACCCTTGAGATAATCGCTATCGTAGCAGGTGCCTTTTTTACTCCAGACATAATATTCGTAGTCTTTGCCCGTCCCCAGGCCGTCGGCACATTTGCCGATAGTGTCACGTGGTTTGAAGCACAGGCCTCTGGCCATATAGATTTCACCGAGCTTGCCGTCGTGGAGAAATTTTATTGCCTGACGAATGTTGCTTATAGAACGGTTCTGGAAGCCCACTTGAACGAAACGATTGTATTTGCGGGCCGCCTCGACCATTTTTCTGCCTTCCCAGATATTATGCGAACAGGGCTTCTCAACATAAACATCCTTTCCAGACTGGCAGGCCCAAATGGCAGCAAGAGCGTGCCAGTGGTTCGGCGCAGCTATGGCCACTGCGTCAATGTCTTTGTCATCGAAGACCCGGCGGAGGTCATAGCTGGTAGACGGCGGCGCACCCTGAATTTCTCCAATTTCTTTGACTCGTTCGGGGAAAAGGTTTTCATCGACGTCACATAAAGTTTTGATGTGAACACCGGGTATGCCGGCAAAACCTTTGGCGAGCTCCATACCCCGGCTGTGAATGCCAATGACAGCTATGTTAATTTTCTCGTTTGCTCCAATGACCTGGCTTTTGGTATCAGTCGAAGCCTGAGATTCAGTGTATGAGGCCAAGGTAGTGGCAGTGACAATACCTGCAGCGGTTTTGGAACTGCGGCTGAGAAATTCACGGCGTGAGATTTTTTTGAATTCACAAGACATTTTTGTTTTCTCCTCAAACTTCACTAAATTTATTATCCAAATAAACCTTTGGCTGGTGAAAAATGAGATATTCGACCAAAGTTTTACATCCCTAATGCAAAGTGTTCCCTATATTAAATAGGTTTATTAAGATTAGCAAGGAAATTTTACCTGCCTTGGCGGAGCCTGCTTCGTCGAAGCCAACTCTTGACAACCTTGTTATTTGAAGCAAAAATAGGCAAGAGTTCGACTGTTTAAGTATTCGAATTGTTCGCAAACAAGCATTCTCTGGTTAAAAAAGGAGCTTTTATGAGCAGGAAGGACCGTATTTTTTTAGTAATCATTGTGGGACTAATTTTAATCACGGCGGCGATATATTTTTTTGTTGAACCCCGTAAATCAATCTGGCCTTCGGATAGAGTTGACATTGACAGCGGCCAGCGTGAGGTGATGGGGACATTTGCCCGCGTTATCGCCGTTGCAGCGGATTTAGACAGAGCTAAAACCTGCACCGAGGCTGCTTTTGCCGAAATTACAAATGTTGACAAGCTGATGAGCGATTACAAGGAGGATTCGGAAATAAGCGAAGTGAACCGGGACGCATTTAAGCAGGCTGTCAAGGTTAGCAAATCAACGTTTGAGGTTTTGCAAAGAAGCGTTGAATTCAGCAAACTCAGCGATGGAGGTTTTGATGTTACAGTCGGGCCTTTAGTTGACCTCTGGCATCTGGCAGAGACAACCAAAACTCTTCCTACGGAAGATGAAATGCAACGGGCACTTTCTAAAGTCGGCTACGGCAAGCTGCTGCTCGATGCCAACGAAATGACTGTCCGGTTTGCGGCAGAAGGAATGAGACTGGATTTGGGCGCAATAGCAAAAGGATATGCGGCTGACAGGGCAGTTGAGGCAATGAAGAAATTCGGCGCCCTCGGCGGAATGGTCGAGATTGGCGGCGATATACGGTGCTTTGGTGCGCCGCCACAAGGCAAACAGCGATGGCGAATAGGTCTGCAAGACTCCCGAAAAACAGGCCAGGAAGAGGATGTCAGCATTGGTAAGATTTTATTGGTTCTGGAATTAGTAGATGCTTCGATTGCTACAAGCGGCAACTATCAGCGATTTGCCGTGATAGAAGGCCATAGGTATAGTCATATTCTTAATCCTAAAACCGGTAATAGCTGCGATGAGCTGTCAAGCGTAACTGTTATTTCCGGAAGCGCCATTGAGGCGGATGCACTGGCAACGGCGGTCAGCGTAATGGGCGCTGAAAAGGGTCTTGCCTTGATTGAGAAAACACCACAAGCCGAGGCAATTCTGGTAACTTCGCCGCCTGAATACAAGCTCATCAAAACCAGCGGTGCAGAAAAGTTCATTGAGTGATAAACCTGTTAGCGGATTAGAGAATTAGGGAATTAGCGGATAGAAAGAAGCGAAAAGCGTAAAACTAAAAGCGCAAAACCATAGTGCAAAAGTCAAAAGTAAATAAGCCACAGAGAATTTTTAGACGCGGATGAACGCAAGATTTACGCGGCGATTTTGGGGGTAGAATTGGGAGCAAGTCAAAAAGAAAAGGGCAAAATGACAAATTAAAATGGTAAAAGTCTGGTTTTACCGGACGTAAAAGAATATGAGGATTTGCTGGAAGAAATAAAATATAAATTTTTTTGTTTGCCCACAGGAATATTCTTGCTTTGAAATCTTTTGGCCGATATTGTAAATAGAATAAGAACTTAAAATAAAGTCGTTTTTTGCATAAAATCTGCAAAATAAGCCAAAATATTAAAGGGGAAATCGAATGTTAATCGAATTTCGAGTAAAAAATTTCAGGTCTTTTCAAGATGAACAAATACTCAGTCTTGTTGCAAGTAGTGACAAAAAAACATTAAATGAAAATTGCACAGCCATTGACAAATTGCGACTCTTGAAGGCTGTGGGAATTTATGGAGCTAATGCATCTGGGAAAAGTAATCTTATCAAGGCAATAAAGACAATGCAGAGTTTGGTTGGTGATTCAGCGGGCTTTGAACCTGATAGAGAATTGCCCGTAACACCTTTTTTGCTGAACGGTAAATCAGAAAAAGAGTCGAGTGTTTTTGAAGCAACATTTTTTCACGGTGAAATCAAATATCAATATGGTTTTGCTGTGACAAAGAGGCAATTTCAAAAGGAATGGTTGCTTGCTTATCCGAAAGGTTTCAGGCAGACATGGTATGAACGGCAACTCGATGAAAAAACAGGCAAAAGTAAGTGGAAGTGGGGCACATTTTTGAAAGGGGATAAGGACAAATTAGCGAGCAAAACACGTGAGAATGCTTTGTTTCTGTCAGTGGGTGCACAGTGGAATAATGAGCAACTAACTAATGTATATAAGTGGTTCAACGACAATCTGCGGATAGCACCGCCAAGGGAAAATTTTAGACCGGTTACGGCTAAAATGTTATTAGAGGTGGAAAAAGAAAAAGGGTTGAGAAAGGTACTATATGACTCTGTTACAGAGAGTATGCAGGCTGCAGATATGGGCATCAGGGGGATAAAAGTTATAGAGCCGGAAGTTGATAAAGTTAGGATGAAGTTTCTTGAAGAAACGCCACGTGAGATTAAGGAGATGATACTTGAGGATTTACAAAGACCTAAGGTTGAAATGGTTCATCGTAATATAGAAACGGGTAAAGATGTCTATTTGCACTTGAAAGAAGAATCTGACGGAACACAGCGATTTTTTCAGTTGTTGGGTCCATTTTTTGAGACGGTTGCCCTTGGCTATACTGTGTTTATTGATGAATTAGAGGCACATTTGCATCCACTTCTCACTCGGGAAATAATAAGATTCATCCAAAACCCAGAATGTAACATAAAAGGCGCGCAATTGATTTTTGCTACACATGACGTAACATTACTGGACCCTGAACTTTTCCGACGTGACCAGATATGGTTTACTGAAAAAGATAAGAGCGGGGGTACACAATTATATTCGATGTCCGACTATAAAGAACGAAGGCCGAGAAAAGGGGAGGCAATGCAAAAGGGGTATTTGGCCGGCAGATATGGCGCAATTCCTATTCTGGAGGCGTTTAAAATTCCCCATGGTTAGATCTCGCACAAGCAAAGAGCTTAAACGCCGTAAAGCCTTCAAGTCACCAAAGAAAGCTGAGCTTATTGTATGTGAAGGCTCAATTACAGAACCAGCTTATTTCAATGCTCTTATACGAAAATTGCGATTGCACGCTGTAAAAGTACATGTAACAGGTGCAGAAGATTCTGAACCAATTAATGTTGTGGAGTTTGCAATTGCTGAAAAGAAAAAAGGGGCAGCACGAGGCATTCCATACAGCAAAATCTGGTGTGTCATCGATGTAGAAGTACCTCCACATAGAACACTTGGAGATGCATGGGAAAGGGCAGCAAACGTCAAGAATTTAGAGCTTATTTTAACTAACCCCTTTTTCGAATACTGGTTTTTGTTGCATTTTAAGAAGGTTACAACACCATTTAACGAAGACAAAGACCTCCACAATATGTTGAAAAAAGTTCATCCATCTTATAGAAAAACTC
>Ga0315296_10003259_pt1 | contig 13635 bp, 10 predicted proteins | sample YL17G14_18_MG_FD_203921 | JGI IMG/M metagenome (GOLD analysis project Ga0315296, IMG submission 203921) | Sediment microbial communities from Yellowstone Lake, YNP, Wyoming, USA - YL17G14_18 | ecosystem: Environmental > Aquatic > Freshwater > Lake > Sediment | place: USA: Wyoming | collected... | reverse complement strand
GTGGCGCGGCGCCAGTCCCTGCTTCGCTTCGCCTTGGCTCATTTTAGAAACTGTCGCAGGCGCGGTAGGCCTCGATCACGGCCCGCTCGCCCTGTTTGCCCTCCAGGCTGTGGCCGTGCTCCATGCAGAGGGCACCCTGGTATCCCTTTTGATAGATGTATTTAAAAATATTCTTGTAATTGATCTCTCCCGTGGTCGGTTCCTTCCTGCCTGGATTGTCGCCGATGTGAAATGCGGCCAGCTCATCCCAGGCCATCTCGATGTTGGGGATGAGGTTTCCCTCGGTGATCTGCTGGTGATACATGTCGTCGAGGATCTTACAGGAGGGACTGGCAACCGCCCGGCAGATCTCATAGGCCTGCGGAATCCGCGTCAGGAACAGGCCCGGATGGTCTTTGGGATTTAGGGGCTCGAGGACCAGGATGAGACCGGCCGGTTCGCAGACCTCCATACAGGCCCTCAGGTTATCGATGACGTTGGCTGTCTGGTAATCCCAGGCCAGGCTTTCATCGTACCGCCCCGGCACGACGAGCGCCCAGCGGCAGTTGACCCGCTTGGAAACTGCGACACCCTGCTTCATCCTCTCCACGAGCATCGCACGGGCCTCTTTATCCCGGGTGACGTAGCTCTTTAACTTGAAGTCGGCGTAGAGGACGAACGGCCCCAGAATCATATCCCGTTTGGCGAGCTCCGCAGCAATGAGCTCCTGCTCGGCGACGGGTCTCCCCATGATCCCGTTGTCGAACATGGCGCCAAACCCCTCGTCGGCGGCGAACTGGATCTGGGCGGTCAGGCCGTTGCCGGCGTGATTCTTGAACTGGCCGAAGGAAGGGGCGTATTTCAGCTTGAAGCGCCCTTTTTTCGGCGCGGTTGTCTGGGTGGACGCAGGCGGCGTTCCTTGCCCGGCCGCGGAAAGCGCTGCGGCCCCGAGCGCCCCGGCCAAAAATTCCCTCCGTTTCATGGCAGGCCTCCTTTCAGGATCTCCCTAATCCTTTATAGCAACGGCGCGGGAAAATCAACCCTTAAGAAAGACGGAGACGGATCTCTTCTCTCGTACGGAACCAGGCCCGCCTGGAGAAGCCGGCGGGCAATTGACACGAAAGGCCGGATGGCGCAATATACACATCTGATTCACATCGATTTCTTAACGATTCATGGATGACACTCACAGCGCTGTCGAACGGCCGGCCCAACCGGTTGTCGTGACCAAGCCCGGCCACCCGATCTCGCGGCAGGACGTTGATCCCGACGCCCAGAAGATCATCTACCGGCTCCATCGACTCGGTTTCACGGCCTACCTAACCGGCGGGGCGGTCCGCGACCTGATGCTGGGGCGTCCGGCCAAGGATTTCGATGTCGTCACCGATGCCCGTCCCGGACAGATCAAGAAGCGCTTCCCCAAGGCCTACATCATCGGCCGGCGCTTTCGGCTGGCCCATGTCCATTTCGGCGGCGGGAAGTACATCGAGGTGGCGACGTTCCGGAGGATCTCCGACCAGGCCGCGCGAGAAACACCCGCCGAGGAGAGCGCTCCGGCCCATCCCTACGGGACGGCCGAGGAAGACGCCTTCCGCCGGGATATCACCATCAACGCCCTCTATTATGATGTCATCAATGATGCCGTCATCGACTACGTCGGCGGCCTCGAGGACATCGCCCGCCGGACCGTCCGGGTCATCGGGAATCCGGCCGAGCGCTTCACCGAGGATCCCGTCCGCATCTGGCGTGTCCTCCGTTATGCCGCCCGCCTGGGGTTCGCCGTCGAGGAGGCCGCCGAGCGGGAGATCCCCGGCCACGCCCACCTGATCGCCGCCTCTTCCGGGGCGCGTCTTTACGAAGAGCTCAACAAGGACCTCGCCTTCGAAACCCGGCCGGTCATGGAAACACTGAGGAAATACGCGATTCTCAGGCACGTCTTCGGGAAGGCGGGCGAGGCCTACGAGACCGACGCGGAGCTGTTCTCCCGGCTGAGCTCGCTTCTCGATATCGTGGACCGGGCCAGGACGGCGGGATTCCTGCCTACGCTCGAAGAGATGTACACGGTGCTGTTCTGGCCATGGGTCCAGCCTCTGCTGGAAGCAACCGGAGTGGATTATCACAAGGTCCTCAGCGACTCCTTCCGAGACGCCGGGATGAGGGTGAGCATCCCGCGGAACCTGCGGGCCGATTCGAGCCAGGTCCTGATCATCGTCGCAGCTATAGACCGGGCCCTGCGCACGGGCCGGATGCGCTGGGCGCTGCTCCAGAGGCCTCATTTCGGGCCGGCCCAGCGGCTCTATTTTCTCTTCTTCAAAGGTCGGCTGCCGGAAAAAGACGAATCCTTCGAAGCCCTGTTTCGTCAAGCCTTTCCGGGGGGAAGAAAGGGGACGCGGCGCCGGCGTCGCCGTAGGTCTTTCGGGGGCCGGTCCTTCTCGGATCAAAAATAGTTTTTTATCCTCGGCTAAGGCGCTGTCTTATTCCCAGCGGAAGAAGCGGGCGGAAAGGATGATTCCGACCAGAAGAACGCCCCCCAGAACGGCCACCTCGGTCGGATGCTTCGCCCAACTCTCTCCCGCCCACAGCCCCCTCATCAGGGTAACGACATGGGTCAGGGGAAGGAACTTCGAGATGTTCCGTACGGACTGGGGAAGGACCTCCAGGGGAATGGCCGAGCCGCTGAGGAACATCATCGGGAAAGCGGCGATCATGCCGACCGCCTGGGCGATGCGCGCAGTCGACGCCACCCCGGCGATGAGGTAGCCCAGGGCAAAAAAGGCCAGGCTTCCAAGTGTAAACCCCGCCCAGACCGAAAGAATATTTCCCTCGAACTTCATCCCGTAAACGGCTTTGCCGACGACGACAAGCGCCGCGACCCCGATAGCGGTCATGACGTAGTAGGAAGCGATGTTCGAGATAATATAGGCCGCCGGGCGCAGCGGAGTCATCCGGAACCGCCTCAGGACTCCGGCCTCACGGTTCGCGGCCGTGGCGACCGGTATCCCCATGAAGCCCACGGAGATGATGATCAGGGCGATGTAGGAGGGAACCGAGACATCGACCATGCCCCGGCCCCCGAAAAACGGGTTCGGCTTGTTCCCGTAGATGGTGCCGAAGAGTAGGAGGAGCATCGGCGCAAAAACGATCGTGAAGAAAGTCGCCGCCGGCTCGCGGAGATAGAGCTTCAGCTCGACGAGGATGAGTTTCCAGAGGCCGCGCATCAGAAGGCTCCTATTCCCGCATCTCTTTTCCCGTCAGGGCGAGAAAGACGTCCTCCAGGCTCGGTTGTTCGGTGCGGAGGTCACGAAAGCGGATTTTGGCGGAGTCGAGGGCCATGACGACACAGACGAGAAGCCCGTCTTCCCGGCCGAAAATGATGATGCGGCCGCCGGACTGCTCCACGCGGGTGACGCCCTGGATCGCTCGGAACGGCGCCTCGTCGACCGGAGCCTCTACGCTGAAGACAATCCTGTTTTCCGCCTCGAGCGAGGCCACAAGATTCCGGGGCGTGTCGAGAGCCACGATTTTCCCGTGATCGATGATGGCCACGCGGTCGCACAACTGCTCAGCCTCTTCCATGTAGTGCGTTGTCAAGAAAACGGTCTTTCCCCGGTCCCGGACGCCTTTGACTAAGTCCCACATCGCCCGGCGCGCCTGAGGGTCGAGCCCGGTCGTCAGCTCGTCCAGGAAGATGATCTCGGGGTCGTTGATCAGGGCCAGGGCGATGAACAGGCGCTGCTTCTGGCCGCCCGAGAGCTGGCCGAAGGCCGCGCCGGCCTTCTCGGCGAGGCCGAGCTGTTCGAGAAGCGCCGTTGGGTCCGCCGAGCGGCGGTAGAAGGCGGCGAAAAGGACCATGACTTCCCGGACCTTGAGGCGGTCGGGGAGCGAGCTTTCCTGCAATTGGACACCGATCCGCTCGCGAAGTTCATACCCTTGACGCTGCGGGTCGAGGCCCAAAACGCTCAGCCGGCCCCCGTCCGGGCGGCGGAGCCCTTCCAGGCATTCGATGGTCGTCGTCTTGCCGGCGCCGTTGGGGCCGACCATCCCGAAAATTTCGCCGGGACTGACTTCGAAGGTCACCCCATCAACCGCGCGGACGTCGCCATAGGACTTGTGCAAACCGTCGATGGCTATGGCGGTCACGCGGCGTTTACCTGTCCTCCATATTTAGGGCTATTTCTCGGCCAAGTCAATAGGAGGGTCAGAGACCGAGCCTCACGCCCGCCTGGATGGAGAAGCCGAGCGTTCCATAGCCGTAGACCATCTCGTAGCGCTCATCGAGAATGTTGTCCAAGCGAACGAATAGCTGGGCATTTTTTCCCGCCTCGTAGGAGACGACTCCATTGAGGATAGTATGGGCGGGGAGAGTGACGGTCAAGACCGGCCAGACATTGTAATTCACATCTTTCCTCAGTCCCACATAATCGAAGGAGACGGAGGCCATCCACCTCGCCAGGAAAGAGAGGGCGAAGCGGGCGGAGAGCATGTCTTCCGGACGTCTGAGAAGGGGAGTCCCCCGGGCCTCATCCCGGGCTTCGAGGCGGGAATAGACCAGGTTGAACGAAAGAGACTCCCAGGGCCGGGCCGAGAATTCGACCTCGACACCTTTGGTCTCTGCTCGCCCGATGTTGATGTAGCCCTGGATAACGGAGAAATCGATCAGATTCTTGAAGTCGTTTTGGAAATAGGTCACCGCTGCCCTTGCCCTTCCGCCGAAGAGCGGCTGTTCGACCCCGGCGTCCCAGCCCAACGAGCTCTCCGGCTTGAGTCCGGCGTTTCCGATCGGGCCGAAGATCGTTCCAGGAGCATAAAGCTGGTAGAGGGAAGGAGACTTGAATCCGGTGCCGAGGCTGGCTCTGATTTTGGTCTGAGTGGCCTTGAATATATAGGCCGGCGCCAGGCGGTAGGTGATGGCATCCCCCGTCCGGCTGTGATGGTCGAAACGCAGGCCGGCGGCGGCGAACAGCCGCCCCGCTATACGGATAGAATCCTGGAAATAGAGGCCAACGGTCTCGGCTTTCTGGCGCGGGAACAGGCTCGAAAAAGGGCCCCACGGACCTTCGCTCAGGTAATCCGACTCTCCTTGTTCTCTCTCGTATTCAAGGCCGGCGGTTAAGGTGTGGGAGGCGTCGAGGAAGAGGTTGTTCTGCCAGTCGAGGGTGAGCATCCGGCCCTTGAACAGCCCCTCTTCGGTCTCCAAGGGATGGAATTCGTCAGCCTGATTGTGATGGCTGCGGCGGGAGTCGACAACGGAAACCGCCAGCCTCTGCTCCCAGCGGTTTTTCCAGAAGAGCCCGCGCACCTGACCCTTGAGAAAGAACGACCGGTAGTCCTGGGTGTTGTTGGGATCGTCGCCGTCGGGCCCGCCGAAATTGTCGATCTCGGTCTTTGCCCAGATGGTGTGGCCGACGAGATCGACCTCCAGGTTCTTGAGAAGCGCGACCCCCACCCTTCCGGAAAGCGTCCAATTCTTATAGCCGTCTCGCTCCGAGTTCCCGGCGAGCGCTGAATCCGCGGCCGAGATGCCACCCGTCTCGTAGCGAGAAAGGCCCAGGGAATAATCGACCGCTTTGGCCGACCCGCTGACCGCGGCTTGACCAATGAAAGTGCCGTAGGTCCCGCCGCTCGAAGTCAGAGTCAGGCGAGGCCTGCCTTGGCCGCGTTTGGGGATGATGTTGACGACACCGCCGAGGGCATCGGACCCGTAGAGAGGGCCTTGGGGGCCGCGGAGGATTTCGAGGCGGTCGACGTTGGCGAGAAAGAGATGGGCCAGGTCGGCGGAGCGGGACGGATTGATGGGGTCGTTGAGCTCGACGCCATCCAGGAGGACAAGGGTGTGTTCGGAATTAGCCCCTCGGAGAAAGACCGACGAGGCTTCGCCCATGCCTCCGTTCTGGGCGACAGAGACGGCCGGTGCATCCCGCAGCGCCTCGAGGACGAACGTTTTTTTAAAACGGTTGAGGTCGAACCCGGAAATGACCGAGATGGCGCTCCCGACTTCCCTGGCCGGGGTCTCGAGGCGTGTCGCCGTGACGACGACCTCGTGATGTTCGGACGCAGCCTGCGGCTTGTCTTTTTGTCCCTCGTCAGAATGGAGGAAGGGTGAAGCCCAAAGAAGAGCGAGGACAACAGAAGAAAGAAGTCTTTTCATCGGATACTCCTTTTCCGTTCCCCCGCTGCTTTTTTCGGACAGCACTCTCCCCTGGGAGGCCGTCATCATAAATAAAAAACCAACCCGCTCTTCCTCCCGAAGAGGGGCTGTCGAGGGCTTAAAGGAGGTCTCCTGACTCCCGGATCGTCCTCCTCCCAGGCCTTCCTTTCGGCGCGGCGGCCGAAAGTGGCGTCCTCTGGGATTCGTCCCCGGTTACAGTAGCGGGGGCTGTGTCCGCATCCCACGGACTTCCCAGCGCTTTAAACCCTGAATTCTCTTATCAAAGAACAGTCCTACTATAGAAAGTTGGAGCGCGATTGTCAAATTTTGGCCGGATAGAAAAATAGGCTGCCTTCCTGCCATAAGGTCAAGAAGGCAGCCTACTCAAGGGAATGGATGGATAGGTAAGCAGTGTGTATCCGGAACTCCTGGAATAAAGGAGGGTAAAAAAGGAGGCGCTTGCTTGGGAGGTTTCCTTCAGGAGCTCTCTTCTTTTTCATCTCATTCATATATACGCTCGTTCGGGGAAAAAAGTTGCGGGGGCGGGCCAGGAATTCGGATTGATCCGATTTTGGCGGGTGATGAACGGGCTTCGGGAAGGGGACCGAAAGATTAGGCGGACTTATTCAACCATTTGATTTTTTAATTCCCCCTCTTAAGTTCGATAAATATTATAACACAGCTTCTTACTTCAATGCAAGCATTTTTTCATAATATTTAAAAAATTCTTGTGGGGATGTTTTGGGAGCAGTTTTTACCCAGGAAAAGGGCCCCTTTTAACGCGATTTCGGCCCTAACCCTGGGAATAAAGCCGCCGTTTCCGCCGATTTTGACTCGTTTCTCCTGTTTCTTATAGAATGAAGCCGAGAAAAGCCCCAAATCAGACCGCTTTCAGCCAGGAGATAAAGGACCATGAACCGGCATTTCAAACTCTTTACCCCCGGCCCCGGAGACGTGGACGAGGAAGTCCTCGAGGCGGCGGCGCGGCCGATGCTGCGGCATTACGGCCCGGGATGGATGGAGATCTACAATGAACTCGTGAATCTCCTCAGGCAGGTCTTCAAGACTCAGAATGACCTGTTTATTGTTCCCGGCCCCGCCTCGGCCCTCCACGATATGGCCATCGGCAGCCTGCTGGCGACCGGTCAGAAAATTATCGTCGGTCACAACGGATTCTTCGGCGAGCGGCTGGTTGCCATTGCGGAAGCGTACGGGTTGACCGTGGTGCCTTTTGCGGCGCCGTTGGGCCAGCCGCTCGACCCGGATGGGTTGCGCAGGCTGCTGCGCGAGAATCCCGACGCGCGGGCGGTGGCGCTGGTACATCACGAAACGGCCACGACGGTCGTGAACCCGCTGCGCGCCCTGGCCGAGGCGGTCCGCGAGGCCGGCCGGGTGATTGTGGTGGATGCGGTGTCGTCGCTGGGCGGCATCGAGTTGCCCGTTGACGAGTGGGGCATTGACGTCTGTGTGACAGCTTCTAATAAATGCCTGGAAGCGCTGCCGGGCGTTGGTTTTGTGAGTGTCGGCCCGCGGGCTTGGGAGTTGGTGGACAGTCAACCCGGCCTGGGACATGGATGGTATCTCAACCTCAAAACCTGGCGCCACTATGCCCAGGAATGGGGGTCCTGGCATCCCACTCCCGTGACCATGCCCGTGAACATCCTGTTGGGGGTGCTGGCCAGATTGCGCAAGATCGTCGAAGGCGGGCTCGAGGAGCACCTGGCCAAGTACGCTCGGGCCAGCCGGATCGTGCGCACGGGCCTGCGCAACGCGGGGTTCGAGATGTTCGTGCCCGATGAGTACGCCGCGCCGATCGTTACGGCCGTCAAAGCGCGGCGCGAGTTCGAGGTGGCGGAACTCAGTATGTGGTTGGAGAACGAGCGCGGCTTGGTCGTCGGCGGGGCACTGGGTGAGCTGGCGGGCAAGATGTTCCGGGTTGGACATCTGGGCAAGGCCGCCACACGGGAATACCTGTTGGATTTTCTTGTGGCCGTCGAGGAATTCTTGCGATACAAGGGCGTTCGCGTGCCCTTGGGGGCGACGCTGGTAGGATTATCAACGAGCGATTAAGAGACTTGAGGGAGGGTCGAGCCATGACAGAGCTATTTTATTCCATAGCCGATGAAATATTCGCTCGCTTCCCCGGATATGCTCGCGGTGTTGTTCTCGCCTATGATGTCACAAACGGAGAGTCCCCGAGCGAGGTCGTCTCGCTGCTGCGTGACGCGGAAGCTTCCGTTCACCATCAGCTTAAGATCGAGACCATCGCCGAGCATCCGAGAATAAAGTCCTGGAGAGAGGCCTACCGGTCCTTCGGGGCCCGGCCGAGCGAGTTTCGTTCATCCATCGAGGCGATGGCACGGCGGGCCCTGAGGAATGATCCCTTGCCATCTATCAATGCCCTGGTGGATATCGGGAATGCCGTATCCTTGCGATATCTGGTCCCCACGGGCGGACATGCCATCGATGTCCTTACCCAAGACATTTCCCTGCGCCTGGCGAAAGGCGATGAGACATTTACGCCCTTCGGTTCGGAACAGGTGGAATCGCCCCTGCCCGGAGAAATCATCTTCGCCGAAGGGAACACCGTTCTGACCCGTCGGTGGACGTGGCGGCAGGCCAATCACACCCTGACGCTGCCGAGGACAAAGGCCATCGAGTACAACGTTGACGGACTCCCGCCCATTCCCGTTTCGGAAGTCGACGAGATCTGCCGGCAAGTCATGGATTTAATCCGGCGATTCTGCGGCGGCCGGACCCGCTATGAGATACTCACGCGGGATCACCCGCGGATCAAACTGACAGAGTAGATGATCAAAGCTGATTCTTTGGCGGGAAAAAAAATCGTCCTGAGAGTGACGATTGGCGTAGTGTTACTGCTGGCTGTCCTTTTTGTGCCTGCCGGTACGCTTCGTTGGCCCCAGGCCTGGGTCTTCCTGGCGCTCTATTTGTCGGCGGTCGCAGGGTTCTTTATGTGGACGAAGAGGAAAGACCCTGACCTTTTGAAGGAGCGGATGTCGCCGCCGAAAAACGTCAAGGCCTGGGACCAGAGGATCCTGCGCATCTACGGTCTTTTCCTGGCTGCGCTCCCCATCGTTGCCGGGTTGGACGCCGTTCGCTTCCGGTGGTCCCATCTTCCTTTTGGGCTGAACGTCCTGGGCTATAGCGGCCTCGTCCTTACGATGGTGCTGGCCTTCTGGGCGACGCGAGAAAACACCTTTGCCTCCTCCGTGGTCAGGATTCAGACGGACCGCGGCCATCGAGTCTGCTCCACCGGTCCCTACGCCCATGTCCGCCATCCCATGTATATCGCCGTTATCCTGATGGCGGTCTGCCTTCCGCCGGCTCTCGGCTCCCTCTACGCCTTCATCCCCGCCGTGATCATCGTCGGTTTGTTCATCCTGCGCACCGCCCTCGAGGATAAAACCTTGCAGGAAGAGCTCCCGGGCTACAAAGAATATGCCCAGAGAGTGCGGTTCAGGCTGATCCCGGGAGTGTGGTGAGTCCGCAGCCGGTCAACTATTATGAACGCACTAAGTTTTGTGTCATTGCGAGAAACGAAGTGACAAAGCAATCTCAGTTGCTCGGATAGAGATTGCTTCGCTCCCTTAGGTCGTTCGCTTGACAACGCATCACAAATAAATGCGTTCATATTAGTGTCGCTTTGGCTTGTACAGGCCTTCGGGCTTGGCGACCAAGAGGCCGGCCTTCACCAGGTCCTTGTCCGCCCGGTTGAGCCGGCGGATCATGCCTAGTGTCAATACGGGGATATGCCTGATTACGTTCAGCTTATCGCCGATGTACTCCAGGTCTTCGTCGGTCGTCATCCAGAGGCGCCCGTCGAACTGGCTGAGTTCGAGCGGCCGAGAATAGCTGCGCATGGTTTTTTCGCCGCGGGCGTTGAAATAGACATCGAAATACGACATGACGAGCTCCCGGAGCGAGCGGTAGACCGGCTCGCGGAAGCGGATCACGGTGAAGTTGGACTTGGCGAGGGCGCCCCAGTGCCCCCGCTCTTTGAACACGGCGATGACATGGTCGTCGTCGTTCCAGGAACGGATGTCGGCGAGGCGCGGCCGATGGCCGAGCTGGCGCAGGGCGGCCGCGGCGAAGAGCGCGCCCTCGAAGCAATGCGCTTTTCTTTCCTTGATTATCCAGCGCGGCGACCGGGCTCCGTAATCCGGGTCATAGGCGAGACGGTTAAGGTAGAGCTGGATTTTGATCGGGCTGGAGAGCCTTCCGAATAAGCGCAACTCTGCTTTGGTCCAGGTCTTCATTTAGTGCGCCTTTCAATCTTTCGGCTCCGTCGCGCAGAGGAGAGCGCCGCCGGGGTCGGCGAAACGCAAGTAGAAGCCCCATCCCCCCGCGCCCTGGAGCACTTTGATCAGGACCTTGTTCCAGCCCTTACGGAGCGAGACCTTGACCTTGTCCTGGTCGGGATAGTGGCCCCGGTAGGCCGGGTTGGAGTGGACGAGCGCGTCGTTGAGCCAGACGCGCACCCCGTCGTCGCTCCCGAGGAGAATGTGGGTGGTCCGGTCGTCGGGAGAATGGACATAGGCCAGGCCGTAGATCAAGACCTGTTCGTTCGGTTGGAAGACATCGTTCAGGTTCATCGAGCCGTTGCTCAGGGCGACGACCTTTTTCCAGGCGACTTCCATCCCGCCCTTGCCGGTGTATCTCTTGTCGAGCACGATCTCTTTCTCCGGGGGATAGGCGACCGGAAGGTAGTCCATATCCGGGGCATCGAACGGACCGATGAGCAGCCATTCGGTGATGAAGCGGCGCTCGGCCGGGACCATACTCAGGCCGACAAAGGCCATCTCCGCACCGAGTGCTTTCTCGTTCTTGCCGGTGACGCGCAAGCTGATGGTGTTGGCCTCCTCCTCGAGCAGGACGCCGGCGATGGAGAGCCTGGCGACCTCGGCCTCGGGGGCATATCCGTCCAGGGCCGCGCCGAGCAGCTTTCCGTCCGCTCCGGCCGCAAACGCCGACAGTTCTCCCCTGGCCGGCCCTTTGAGAAAATAGAGGTCGATGTTATAGCGCTCCTTGACCTCCACAGGGAAAGTCAGCTTGGCCTCCGTCCCCCTCTTCGCACCGTCGGCCCGCGCTCCCTCGGTCGTCAAGGCCGCGTAGCGTGACCCGTCCGGGCCGTAGAACGACGTCACGATCGGGGAAAGGCTCGCCGATTCAAAGGTCAATCCTTTCTGCCTGTCCTCGAAAGCGGCGCCCGCGGGGGAGTCTTTTTTCTCCCACTTTGGCAGGATGAAGTTGTCCGGCGGCTCGAGCGCATAGGGGAGCCTTTTGTCCACGGAGGCGAGGGGCGGGAAAGGCTGGTGCGGCTCAGCCTGGTACCAGTAGGCCACGGACGAGAAGTTGTCCGCTCGGTCGTTGGCATGGCCGTGTTCGATGGTCACGAGAATCGATCGGGTAAACGGGATCGGGTCGGGGATGTGGAAGCGGTAGACGGTCGCCTTGGAGCCGGTCTGGAAATCCTCTTCCTGGAGGGGGCAGCCGTAGAACGGGTTCTCGTCCTCGCGCATGCCCCAGGCGTCGGAGAAGTAGTCCTCGGAGCCGGTGCCGTGGAGGGAAGGCGTTTTTTCGCCGTCCACGAAGATCATGTCGTCTCCCTCCCCCCACCATCCCAGGGCCCGCTGCAGCACGCTCAGGTTGCAGCCGACGTAGTGGCCGCGTCCCTCGGTCTCGAGCAGGACGTAGTTCCTGTCCGGAGCGCAGGGCATCTCCTGGCGGTATTGGGCATGGAAGTACGGCGTAAACTCTGAAAGTTCTTTGAGTACTCGGTAGTCCACGTAATAATAGAAGGCGGCCACAGGCTTCCGGCCTTCGTTGGTCACGGTGATGCGGGCGGACTTGCGGAATGGCATATACCAATAGCCGTTGCGGGCCCGGCCCTCGCTCGAGCAGTTGATGGGGAGGGAACTGAAACTCCGGTCGAGGCCGTGGCCGACGCCGAAAAAGTCGCCGATCGGCGCTTCCACCGAAGGCACCGTCTCGCCGTCCCAGTACATCCGCAGGACGAGCTTGCGGCCGTAGAACGGCTCGGCGGCGATGGTGACCCAGATGTGGTGGACGGCGCCGGGACCGGGGATCTCGGCCAGGGCGGCCGTCGCGCCCGGCTCGATGGTCAGGGAGTCGCGGTTCCCGCCGCTGCGGTCGTAGGACGAGATCCGCCGGCTGATGTAATCCTGCGGTTTGCCCAGGTTGCTGAGGATGTCCTGTCCGAGGACCGGGAGTCCGCAGCCAAGGAGAATAGACAGGGGGACGAAACGAACGGCTGAGCCAATGACCTTCATCGGGGCTCCTTTCTATGTTTTCACCTCTCCGGGATCCCCGGTTTGCGGAAGAAATCCGAGGCCGGGATGACCTTCACCCGCTCGGCCTTGACCTCGAGAGGATAGGCCTGGATGACCTGGTCCTCGTCGAGCACCGCCTTGGGCATGTTGGGATTGGCGTAGGCGATCGGCGACGCCGCGTTCTCGACGAGCGCCTTTTTCAAGCCCTCGCCGTCCTGGGTGATAACGGCGATGTAGACGTTGCTGAAGTTCAGGTACTTCCGGATGGCCCGGTTGACGTCTTCCCGGGTGAGCTTGGGGAGGCGCGCCTGGGCCTCGGCCAGAAAATCTTCGGTGCCGTAGTATCGGGAGTCACTCTTCCAACCCAGCCGTTCTTCCAGCGTCTGGGCGTAGAGCTTGGTGTAGTTCAGGAGATAGGTGCGGACGAGCTCGAAGCGCTCCTCCGAGATCCCTTCCTCGACGAGCTTCCTCAGTTCCCGCAGCGCCTGCCGGATGACGAAGTGCCGGTTGGAGTTGGCCAGCGGCCGGATCCAGATGGAAAAATATTGCTGCTGCCGGCAGGTGTTGGTGGACGGGAACTTGTCGCGGCCCTGGATAAAATGCTCGATATAGGCATAGTCGCCGTAGTTCTGACCCCTTTCCTCGCGGATCTTCTGGAAGAGATGGGAGACGTGCTGGCGGTGCTCGCCGAAATGGGAGCCGGCGATCCAGAGAGCGAAGAAATCATCGCTCGCCCGGGTGAGGGACACCGGGAAGCCCATGGATATGGCCGTCGCGGGCGTCTGCTTATCGGCGATGACGACCTCGAGGCCATCCGGCATCCGCGCCGGGGGCAGGCTGAGCTGCGGTGTGAACGTCTGCGGCAGCACTCCGAAGTCGGCCGTCATCCTGGCCGGGAAGTCCGCGGGATATCCGCCCGCCAGCCCGATGACGACATTCCCCTGGACGAGCTGGTCCTTGTAGAACGCCCGGACATCGTCCGGCGTGATGCCGCTCACGGTCTCGACCGTTCCCGAGGGCGGATGATGATAGGGATGGCCGTCGTAGAGCATCAGGCCGAGGATTTCCTTCCCGAACTGCTCGTCCATGTTGCTGACGAGAGTCTTTTCGAGAAAGTTGAGCTGGTTGGTCTTGAGCCGGTTGAAGTCCTCCTCGCGGAACCCCGGGTCGAGCAGCATCTCTTTGAAGATGGCATAG
>Ga0315296_10003258_pt1 | contig 13638 bp, 12 predicted proteins | sample YL17G14_18_MG_FD_203921 | JGI IMG/M metagenome (GOLD analysis project Ga0315296, IMG submission 203921) | Sediment microbial communities from Yellowstone Lake, YNP, Wyoming, USA - YL17G14_18 | ecosystem: Environmental > Aquatic > Freshwater > Lake > Sediment | place: USA: Wyoming | collected... | reverse complement strand
TGAAATACAGCTTCGTTCCTATTGCTACCATGCCCTCTACTCACCTATCAGCCCGCAGGTTCTCAATTGGTCTCAACATTTATGAAATGCGGTACTAGCTATGGCACGATTCACTAACTCACGATCATTCGTACCCGGCTCAGCTTTGCGCCAGTGGTTCAAGATACGAGTGAACGACCCCAGAAGGAAGTGCCCGCTGCCGCAGGCTGGGTCGATTATCTTGAAGCCTTTGAGGCCGAATTCGTTGATGGCCGGCTCCAGCGTGCGTTCGAGGATGAACTCCTCGACGAAGATCGGTGTTTGGAGCAGAGCATATTTCTTGCGAGCGGCCTCGGAAAGGTCCTGGTACAGGTCGCCCAAGAAACGGGTATCCCACTGGTCATCCGTGAAGTCGTGGACGATCTCTCCTGTACTGTCGGCATCGATTCTCTGGAAGAACTCAATGAGCTTCTGTGCGGCATCGCCGGACAGCCAGTCACGGTACGCGCTGACGGGATTGTGTGGACCAAAGACATCCTTGGCGCCGGGCAGCGTGGCCAAGTCGTCGAAGACAGCCAGCAGGTAATCGCGGTCAGTCTGTTTGGGATGCGAGCGAAAGAAAGCATCCCGCTCATCACGGGCACGCGTCAGGCCCTGCCCATCGCCAGCTCCGTGCAGCGGCCCGGAGACCCGGGGCGGGGAGATGAGGGCGTTGTCCTCCAGGAATCGCACGAAGACGCAGGAAAGCACCCACGCGACAGCAACCTGGGTGATCAGATCGGCCCGCCACTGCTCGAACGTAATGCCGGCCCGGTTGGCGGCACGGGCCTCCCCGTATTCCTTTGTGAGATCGGCGTTGATCTGGACGAGTTCGTCGCAGCGGGCGCGGAGATCGGCCTCCAGCTCCCGCAAGAGCGGTTTCAAGTCGGCCAATAGCTGCTGTCGGTTAATCATCGTAAGCCTATTTCACTTCCGCCGGCCCGTGAGAATCGCCGTTGGCGGGTGCCCGGTTGCCATTGCCATTCTTTGTTGTCCCAGCGCGGTGCCGGTTCTGGCACCAGCTTTCCGGGACGTACGCCCATTGGTTGTTGGTGATCACCGGGACGGCCGCGCCATCCAGCAGCGGCATCTCGGTCTGCGGACTGGCCGGGATCAGGAACCAGGCGCCGTGGAGCCGTCCATCCTGCACGGCCTGTGCCACACGCGAGAGCATTTCCACCTGGCCGTAACGCTGAAGCCAGTTCAGGTGGTACGTCAGCACAGTCCTGTCACCTTGGATAAGGGCCCCTTCCACCTGGGGAATGACCTTGCTGGCAATCAAATGATTCAAGTTGCGCCAATCGGCGCTTTGGGGCGATGCGGCGTCGGCGTTGACGACGACATTCCAGTCCGCCCCGACCTCATCGGCCGCCTTCCGCAGGGCATCTACGAACACCCGCTCAAGGTCCAGCGGCCGGGTTTTGAAGCGACCAGTTAATTCCTCGCGGGCACGCTGATAAGAACATGACTTGACGGTCAGGGCCAGGAACGAGCCGTGTTGTTCGGCGTAACGCAGGCGATCCTCGAACTGCCGGGCTTCGGCCTCCTCGGGGTCTACGTAGGTCGGGCGAAGGGGCGGCGTAGGCGTTCCCGGAGAACGGACGATCGTCGGATATCGTGACGGGGTATGGGTGACATCCGAAACGCTCAGCACATTGCGGGCCGTGCTGACGTAGGCGCCGCCGCCGGGATGATCCGGGTTCCAGATCAACTCCAGGCCGGCATCGCTCAAGAGCTTGTCAAGTTGGGGGCGGCCAGGCAACGGAGCGGCCAGTGGGTAACGGCTGTTGACACGCTGGCGGACCTGGTCGGGCGTCAGGAACCGCACACCGACGAGGCCACCATGTGAGAGCTTGATAGCACGGCCGGGATCCATCCGACGTGGGTAAATCTCCTGCCTGCTGGAAATTGCGGCCGATTGCGAAGCCGCCGCAGCCAAACGGACCATGCGGACATCGCTGAGGGGCTCGGCTTCGGGCGGGAGCGGCACCTCGCGGAGCATCTCCACAACTCGCACCGGGGGAATGAGCGGATCTTCCTTGGCAATCTGATCGGCCCTCTGGCCGAGGGAAGCGGCATAGTCCGCCAGGGACATATCCGTCGCAATCAGAGCATTCGTGCCGACCCGGCGCAGGACGAATTTGGGTTCCTCCCGCATATTCTCCGTCTCGACGGCAGCGCGGGTAACAGCGCGGGCCAGACGACTGCGGCGAGGCTCATCCTCGACGCTGCCACGAGCCACCAGGAGCGATTCGCATAGCTCAACGGCCGACATGACGCCACCATTGAGTGCCAGCAGATCGGCAACCTGATCGCGCAAAGCGGTGATGGCAGGATCCTTGCTCCAGCGTGCCTGCGCCTCCGTCATGATCTGGCTGATGCGGCCACGCGTGACACCGGCCAGAGGGGCGACGTCACCCTGACTGGGCCAAGTCTGGTCGATACGCTGATCCAATCCAAGGAGGGCCTCCATCGCAGTGTTCTCCGTCGCGTTGCGGCTCTTGGCTTTGGCACGGAGGATGCGCTGCACCAGAATATCGATACTCAACTGTTCCCTGGGAATAGAACTGTCGTAGGTGTACACATCATCGGTTTGGGTAACGGGAGTATCGTCAACCGTGGTAGAGGCCAAGCGCTCGCGGAGCTCCTTCACGGCCCTGAGAATCTGCTTGCGGGTCTTGTTGCCAACGCCTCGCATGCGGGCCAACCGCCGGCCCCATACCTTTAGGAGGTCCCGCACCTTAACAACGTTGATACGGTCCAGGGCGTCCACGGCGGCGGGTCCGAGCCCCAACTCCGCCACGTTTGTGTCAAGAGTGGCGACCGCCAAGAGTGCCAAGTTGTCCGGTTCGCCGCCGTCGGTCGTGACGGTCGGAGTCACCGTTGCCGTAATGAACAACCTCTCCCAAGCCTCCAGCATCTGTTGGGCGTTGTCAAAACGCTCTCTGGGATTGCGGCGTAATGCCTGTTTGAAAAAGGTGGTAAACTGCTCGCGGAGGTTCGGGTCAAACCGCTCGGCGTCAATCGTCGCTTCGCAGTCCACCATAGCAGGATCGGTCTTGCCGTCATGCCAGACCGGTAGGAATCCCGTAGCCATCTGGTAGAGTGTGACCGCCACGGAGAACCGCTCAGCCTGTAGATCCCATCGCTGAGGCCTGCGGAGGGAGAGGAACGGATCCAGGTATCCGGGCGTGCCGGCACGGATGTTCTCAGGGTTGCACCGTGAGAGGGAGAAGTCGAAGAGCACCAAGTGCAGCGCATCGCCGCGACCAACTGCGGAAACGCCAATATTCTCGGGCTTGATGTCGCGGTGGGCGATGCCTTCACGCTCCAGAATGACGACCGATTCCAGCAGATCTTCGCCGAAACGCTGGAGCATATCCAAGTTGAGGCGGCCCTCTTGTCGAATGCGATGGCCCAGGGTAGTCTCGCCGGCACGGTCCAGAAGAATCGCCATCCGGTCGTTCACCTGAATGATGTTGTGGCATCGGACAATAAGCGTGCTCTTGAGCTTTTGAAGTACCTCGCCTTCGTCCCGCACACGATCGTTGTGGTCCGTATCAACCGCAACCTTCAGGACATATTCGTGGTCTTCTTTGTTGACCAGGAATGCGATCGCCGTCGATCCAATGCCCAGTTTGCGAACCACCCGGAAACCACCGGGGAGGACATCGCCGGGCTTGGCGTGGGTGGGATCACCGACGAGCTGGTTACTTGGGGTCGTCAGCTCGTCTTCCACCTTGTCCAGGTACTCGATGAACTCGTCAACCGTATCGAGGCGATTGCTGACATCCGGATCGGTACTGTACTGGACCAGTTGATCGAGAGATTCCGGGGCCCCATTCAATACCGCGCTGACACGCAGACCTCGATGGATGCGGAGTTTCTCCGCCAGCGCCAGCGGACTTTCCGCTGGCAACTGCCCGGTGAAGAGCTGATAACACACGGCGCCCAGCGAGAAGATGTCCTGGTGCTCGCCAAGGGTATCCAGATCAACGAATGTCTCCGGCGCCATGAATACCTTCGTAGTCGCCTCGACAAGCCTGTCCATGTGGATCGTGGCGGGCACCTCATGCGTGATGATGGAGCCGCCACTAACACCTTGCCGGTAACCAAGCTGCCAATTCATGATGACGGTCTGCGGATTGGCACTCTCCGGATTCACCACCAGGATGGCACGGGGACTCAGCGTACGGTGGACGATGTGTTTCTCGTGGCCGAACCGAATGGTCTCCGCGACCTGCCGCATCAGACTCAGTCGCACGTCGTCACTAATCTGACCCTTGCGCTCGATGAGATAGTGATCCAAGCGAACAGCGGTTGGGAAGTGCTGGAAGATAATTGCGGGACCCAGATCATGAGCGGTAAACTCCATCGCTCGCAGCACCCCTTGGTGCTCCAGGGCTTGCAGCAGGCGGAATTCCCGTTCGGCGGCCCGCTGAAGGATCACCCGTTGCTCTTGGTCAGTCTCAGCCTGCACCTGGTAAATGCGTATCCTGCGGACGGTGTCCTTGATCGCGACGTGCGTACCAAGAAAGTCCTGGTAACCTGGGCCATGATCAATCACGCCCTGGAGTTCATAATCGCCTACCCGGCGGCTTCGCTGCGAAGGCTTGATCCCGATCTGATCCAATCCTCTGCCGACCGCCTTGGCCATCGGCCGGTCAAAGGTGCCCCGGGCCTGTTCCGAAAGCCCGGGACATGTGCGGCTTTTCAGGGCCGCCACAATGCCGGAGCGGTTCGGCTGGTCGCGCAGACAAACATGGAAGCGGGCGTTCCCTTGCAGTTGGCACTGGCAGTTCTCGGCCGAGCAGAATATCAGGGGCTCAATGAACGGCACCCGTAGCTTCTCAAAGGCTCGCTGATGCTGGAGCAACGACGCCAGCTTCTTTGCCTTCTGATTGGCCAGAAAAAGGGGGTTGTCAACGACCTTTTGACGGCCAGCTTGTTGCCACGTCCATGTGTGAGTGTCGCCAGTGAGAACGCCGGGATTGCCCTTGATCTCAATGAGGAAGAACCCTTGGGGGCCAAAAACGAGCAAGTCGACCTCGTTGAGGCTACCGTCATCCGCAATGAATTCAAAGTTCGACCACGCTCGGTATGGATCATGGGTTGGAAGGCGGGATCGGATAAAATCGAGTGCTTCCTGCTCCCACGGATATGCCGAGGGAGCAATGATCTTCCAGTTTGTATTCTTCGCGTCTTTCATCGCACTACCCAGATCATCCCGCTAACGAGCAGCGGGCAAGTAAGGAAGCGGACAGCGATTATAACCACGGACGCAACAGTTCGCCAGAAACGTGTGGGCGTATCTCCTGCAATAATCCATCAGTACCTGACAAATACGCACCTTATTTGCCTCGGCCGTAGGCCCACAAGAATGCCGACGGGACCTCCTATAGCATAGAATTCTACCACCCGGGTCGGGTACCGTCAAATCTATGAGCAGGCTCCGAAGATACCCCCATTGCCAGTGAGTACAGCGCGCGTCATGTATTATAGTCATGGCGAGAACCCACAATGATCGGACGGGACGACATCATCGGCAGAGCATAGCTCTCGCTATCCGTGGAAGAAAACCGCAGCCAGAAGAAGCGGCTGCGGTGAAGGAAGTAAAGAAATCACCCCACAGACAACTCCGAAGCCAACAGGTTCAATTGGATGTCAGCCTCCACTGGAAGCTGGCGTAAGTACTTCGTGAATTGAGCGACCATCAATCCTGCCGCGATGTTCGCGCAGTAGATCGTGGTCTTGGCCGTACAGGCCCCGACAAAGGCCTCTTCGGTGCGAAACAGTGTTGTCGGGTAATGTTGTCGGGACTGGGGGTCACAAGCGGTCAGGACCCGCAGGACCTCTGCACTCATGCGGCCATCGACATAGAAGCCTACTTGGCTTCCTACGGCTTCCCAGATCAGCCGTCGCACGTCGATCTTATCAACGCAATCAAACACTGCATTGCCGATCTCCACGCTGCGGCGGAACCGCTCCGAAACAGAGATGATCTCGATGCCGGAATTGATCCGCTTGCATTGCGCCGCCGTGGCCTCAACTTTGAGCGTGCCGAGGTCCTCTTCCAAGTAGCCTTGGCTGGCGAGATTGCTCGTCTCGACAACGTCGAAATCGACCAATTGGAGCCAAGGGACTCCCATGGCCGCAAGCTGGAGGGCGACTTGGCGGCCAATGGCGCCGACACCGATGACAGTAGCCATGGATACGGCGACCCTCTCAGGCGGCACGATGTCCTTTTGGCGACTGTAGCGTTCGTTGGTTGCACTCATATGACCATCACCTCCTCGCTACTCCACAGCTCGGGCCGATCCGCCAGCTCATCCAGGATGAGCTGACGCTGGACCGGGTCCATTCGCTCGAATTCATCGAGCAAGTCGGTCGTTAATGCAGGGGCGGTCGACCTGATAGGAGCTGCCGTGGCCGGCCCTTGTTCGGGCAGGGTCGGCTGATTCAGCCAACTCACTGCCTTGATATCTACTTCGTATTCAAAGTCCCAGGCACCATGGTCACTGGGGCCAAAATCCCGCGAGTAGTCCACTTCAGTTGGGATCAGGATCTGGCCGCCCGGCCCCGTGTTGAAGCTCAGCCGTGCGTACGTGCTGTTGTCCTGGGCAACAATGCACATCATAGCCCACTGGCAAGCGCCGAAGACCCGCTTGAAGGTCTCCTCGTCCGTAGCACTGGGCTCGGGCGAGTCGCCCGGATGGCTGTGCAGCCAGATTCTCGCGAACTGCTCCGGCTTTTTGCCGAGGTCCACCTGTTCATCGAAGAACCGACTCACGGATTCATCGTCGAACTTGACAGTCACGCAGGTCACTTCCTGTTTGACGGTGATGAACTCCGTCACAAAGAGCAGATCATCGGGTGCGGTGATGCCGAAGCCTCCGATTTCATTGTCGGATTTGTCCCGAAAGTACAGGAGCTTCGCCCACGCCGTCGGGCTGAACCGCAGGGTCGGCGTTTTGACTGGCTCGGACTCCTCGTCCAGCCATCCGTCATCCCAAAGCTGTTGTCTGAGGCGTGGTTGTATCTGTGTTCTCATCCGTTGTTTCGCTCTCATGTTCCTCATCATTGTTCTCCTTTTCTTCTTTGCATTCCGGGCATAGCCCGTCGCTCAAGCAGGATTCACAGCAAACCGATTCGCATTCGCTGCACTTGGTTTTCGCGCATTCCGGGCACAGGGATCTATCGCAGACCTCGCAGCGGCTGACACACTCGCCGCATACGATCTCGCCGCAATTGGCACAGACTCTGGAGCAACTGTCGCACACGGCGTTGCCGCAGTAGCTGCAGGAATACGAGCTCTCGTCATCCATCACATAGCCGCAGTCGTAGCAGGCAACGCCCTCCCAGTTGGCCAGGCTTACATAGGGACTGTCCGGGTTGTAGGTACTCAGGATGCTTCGAACCATCGAAAAGAAGTCGCTGAGTCTTCCTTCCTCAAGGGCAGCCCGAATAGCGGCACTGCCATCCCCTTCGCACAGCACTTCATTGCTGACGTGCGGGTGCGTGATGGCCTCATCGTTGGCGGCCGGATGGGGATCGATGGCGACGATGTAGTACGACACCTTCTGGTAGAGCTCGCCCAATCGATCCAGATCCAGCAGGATACGGAACCGCCCCAGATAGATATCCTCCAGGGTGATCGGCTCCGTTACCACACACAGTGCGCTCTCTTCGGCGTTGAACGCCACATCTTCGAATTCTGCCTGGACGGCCTTGAGCTCTTCCACCATAGTCGAGAGTGTCGGCACCTCCTTTTGACGCCTGTCCAGAAGAGTCTGGAGCTTGGAGGCGGCATAGGGAATCTCATTGAGGTATCTATCGATGCTCGTGCAACACTGCTCTGAGGCAGCGAGCCAGCCCCGGGTGATCGCAAGGCCAAGCTTTCTTGAATCACACGTCAGATCCTGCAACCTGAATGCGAACAGGTTGAGCTGCCTCGTGCACTCCAGGTAGCGGCTCTTTCGCAATTGCGAGAGAGCCTCCCGAACCCTGTCCGCAATATGTACCAACTCCTTGTCATTCATAGGATGATCCTCCCAAAAGAAGAAGGGCACCTGTCCACGCCATGCAGACAGATGCCCTCTGGTATTTGCGGCGAACAGTGGTTACGCCGCGCCCTCGATCTTTGTTGGAGTGATGGTCACGCGATCGTTCTCCTGCAGAAGATGGTCCCGCGGGACGGGCTGGCGATTGACCCGGATCAGGTAGTCCTCGGGCTTTCTGCCGGGCATCTGGTCCTTAAAGAACTGCTCGACCGTCATGCCCTCATGGACGTTAACATAATCCGCGAATCCACCGCCATCGTTGTTCACAAACAAAAGTTTCATAGTCCTTTTCCTTTCCACATGTGACGTTGTCCATTGGTTGTGTTTCATCTGGTTGCGATACTACGGAGCAGCCTTTGCCGGGCGGGCTGCGCGCACGATGTCCCTTGCTGTACATGTCGTGTCCTTTCATTGGGAGTTTCTGGGCGGGTCGTTAGAGGTATGGGATGGTAGACTGCTGGGCCGTGGTGGCTGGGATCAGCTCTCTCGGCCGGTGCTTACATCCGCGATGAATTGGAGCAGCCTGGCGAGGTCGCACTTCTCGAAAGACACATCAACCGCTGCGCCCTTAAAGGCGCCATCCAGCCATTTGTTCACAGGCAGAGTCGGCAGATCGACAGTCATATCTTCTGCCTGGATGGCCAGCCGCTCCAGCTTGCGGGCGATCTGGCACCGCCGCAGTGTCTCCTCGAGCGCATCTGCCGCAGGCTCGGGGTAGCCCAGGATGTCCTTGAGCATCTTGATCTCCTCGGCAAATTCACGTGACTGCTCGCCGCCGGCATCGAGACCTTCCAGAATTGCTTCGATGGTGTCATACACTTCGTTCAGCATGGTAATCTCCTTCAATTGACCTACGTCGTTCTCCGTATTGTCGGTCACTCCTGCGATAGGTCCACTCTTGTGGAGCGACCCGCAGCGTCGAGGATATCCAGCACCGGCCGCATCGACTGCGGGTCCTTCATAATCTCATATGCACACTCGGCCGCCTGCTGCGGATGGAGCGCATTGACATCAATTACATAGACCACGCGATAGAGTCGCTCAGGCCCTTTCTCTTTCGGCGGCGCCGCAATCCGCAATCCGGACATCTGACCGTGCTGCACGCCCCAAGAGTAGACCTCTTCGCACGCGGCACAAAGGGAGCGTTTCTGATCTGACGCTTCTCTCACAGATACCGGCACTTGCTTGACCGCTTCGTTCTCACACAACGGATTCTGACAGTACTTTTCCATACAGATCACCTCCCGATTTCGCAATTGACACGTAATCGTCAGCCTGCGTCCAGCGATGCCGGAAAGATATCGACACCCAGCCGCTCATCGTGTTCGGCCAGCCAGTCGCTGATACTTGGCATATCGCTGGGACCGCTGTAGTCCTCATTCGCTCTGAGGTACTCCACGAGAGCCTCCACGGCTTTGGGCTTGTTGCTGAAGGCCCCGCCATGGACGACAATGCCCCTGTCGGCCACGGCCAGCACCCAGATTCTCTTTCTTCTTGGTGTCATGCGGCCGTGCCGCACGCCCCAATCGTACGCCTCTGTGCAGGCAGCACAGAGTGCCCGCTTCTGGTCCGATGCTCCGGCCACAGAAACAGGCACTTCCTTCACGGCTTCATTCTCGCAGAGCGAGGTTTGACAGTATTTATCCATATCTCAGTCCTCCACTTCTTTCTTGTGGTTGTTGAACATCTCAGGCGCAATCTCCCCGAGCGTCTTTGGCCGCCAGTGGAGATCTCGCTGGACCACCAGGCCCGTCGGACTGCCGCCATTTGCGAGGTCGGACAGCCAGAAGTAATCAAGCCGCTTGCCTTGCCCAACAACCAGGCCAAAGAGCAGATAATCCACAGCCCGACCTTCCTTGTCCCTTCGAGCCGAGCCCTCGGTGATGTACCACGCATGCGAACCATCCGGCGTGAACCACCGTGCGAGGACTTGCGCTTTGCCGCCCATGCTCTGCTGTGAACCCAGGATGGGCAGGTTCTCGCGGATCACGTAGGGCAGCAGCTTCAAGGCTGGCGCCTTGTGACAGTCTCTATTCATGTTCATCCCTCCGTTTTCTCTTCGGGCCTGAACAGCTCCGGGGCGATCTCTTCAAGCGTCCTGGGCTGCCAATGCAGGTCCCGCTCAATCGGCAATCCCATTGGACCGCGAACGCTCTGGAGCTCTGAAAGAGCCACGTAGCCAAGCTCCTTGTCGTGGCCATCCACAAGGCCAAAGAAGTGGAAATCCACCTCGTTGCCACTGTCATCCTTGATGGGCGAGCCTTCCGTAACGTACCACGACCACGAGCTATCGGGCGTGAACAGCTTCAGGTACACAACCGCCTTGCCGCCTTTGCTCTCCTGTGCATATAGTGGTGGCAGTTTCTTCCGAATCTCCTTTGTCAGGAGCTTCATGCCTCGCACTTTCTCGTTCGCTGACCGCTTGTCTGCCTGGATCACCGTACTGCCGCTGATGCAAATGGCCCTCTCCTGCGGCAGATTCATCTCCGCTGCGATGCTACCCAGGAACTCAGCCATATTGTGGTTCTGCTGCTCGCGGGAGATCGGGTCCGACTCACAGGCTGGGATCGGCTTGCCGATTACCTCCACCTGCACAGGCTCCAGCTCAATGACCATGCGGCCGTTCTGGTCCGAGTAAACTTCCGCGTAGGGGTAGCCCACGTAATCCCTGGGCGGAAGCCCGGCTGTGATGTCACCCGCCTTGCCCGTGTGATGCAGGGCAAAGCCGTCCATGTAACTCACTGCATCGGCCGGCGGGTCTGTCTCGTATGCATCTCCCGTAAAATGGATCTTTGCTCCTCGGATATCTCTGTGGAAATCTCCTTTCAAATCGAAGGTCACCTTCTCTTTCAGCCCGGCGAACTGCATCCATCCCGTGACCTTGCCAAGATGGGTATTATCGAGTTCGCCCTCGATCAAATACGCTGATACTCTCCATGCCATATGCTTCACCTCCAAAAACGCGATGGCACGCCTCAGTCTCTGGGCGTGCCGTCTGATGTTGATATGTGTTCGATGTGTGGACCTGATTTACTGGCCGGCTGAGAGCTCCGGGGGCTGGAGCATCCGGGCCGAGCCGTCTTTGTATGAGATCCAGACCTTGCCACTGGATTCGATGCTGATGCTCTGCCACTCTATGTGGAAGTCGTGAAGGAATTCGAACAGCCTGGATCGCAGATATTCACCTGGACCCAGGACTTTTGACCAGAACAGATTCAATCCTTCTTCGAAGTCCGACAACTGCGTGTCATAGGTGTCGCCGTCATCGGACCAGCCGCCCAGGTGGTACCAGATATCGGTGGCGTTAAGCTCCTGCCTGGCTTGCAGCGTGACCAGTACCTCTATCGTCGTCCATCGGTACCGGTCCTCTGTATGGGGCAGCATGCGAATGGCCATAGGGACAGCGGAACTGAAGACCCGGCCATCGCTCGTGTAGGCCGTGATCTCCAGGCCCTCGACCGCCACCAGCGTCTCGCAACACATGTACTGCCGGGCCAGCTCTTTGCCGGCCAGCACTTCGACGCGATCCACCACAGGCAGCTTGGCCCAACTGTACCCGTCATATGCGGTTGAGACGTCAACGACAACGAACAGGCTCTCAAACTCGCCCAAAGCAGACAGCAGATGGGCGTTGGCCTCGCTCTGCTCATCTGCGTCTGCGCAGGCATGGCTCAGACGATAGCATTTGGCCAGCGGAAAGTCCGCCGGCTTCACGACCGCCACGGGCTCGACCGGCTCGCCGGTGAGCAGGCCAACGGTAAATGCATGTTCAGCCTCTGGAAGCTCGACCCCGAGTTCCCTGGCCCGGCAGTACTCGCTGAACTTCAGCCGATGTGAGCCACGCCGCTGGATGTGCAGGTATGTCTCTTTCTCAATCGCGGCCTTGAGCATCCCAAAGGACGCATTCTCTACCAGTCGCGTCCGCGCCGGCAGCATCAGCCTTATGCCGGTTGGCTCCCCGGTCAGATCCACCAGGAACTGCAGTTGCTCACTGACCGGCATGTATGTCAGCAACACCACCTGGCCATGGAAGTTGACGAGTACGTTCTCCGCATAGTAGCTGTGCTTCCATTCGCCATGCCAGCGGCTCAGAGCTGTTCGCTCCCGCACCTCGATCTGGCAGCCAAGCTCAGGGTGTGCGACTGCCTGATCGGATATGAATCGCTCTCGCGTGCATTCCTTGCCGCCTACGCTCACCTTCAATCCGGTGAAGACCGCATGTTTCTCAACGGTCTCAAATAGCCACGGTTCGTCCTGGAACGCGATGGTTGTGCCTTTGACGGACTCATTCGTCGCCGCCACCTGAACCGGCTCACCGGTCCAGCCCTTGTCTTTGATGACGACTTTCTTGTCGCCCGAAGCGATGCAGACTTCCCGGGGCGCCAGGCAGAACACGCCGACGCCGGCAGGGTCTTCCGCATCCTCCAGACTCTCGTCCCAGCCGGACCTGCCCAGGTCCAGCAACGCCGAGAAATCTCCAATTCCCCGGCCGTCGTCCTCGACGGTCACATGGCCGTCTTGGTTCGTGATGCGCACTTCGCTTGCGCCGGCCCGCCGGGCGTTTTGCAGGATCTCGATGACGCGACCCTCCAGCGTGCCGGTAAACAACCTCTGTGCTTTCGACAACAATCTTGGATTCACCTGTGCCTGTATTACTTCCATATCAATTACCTCCATAAATGGCGATGGCACGCCTCGCTATTTTGGCGTGCCATCATGACCCAACAGAAGAGAGCCTTCGGAACACCCGAAGGGCTGACAGTGTATATATAGAACCCCCAAATCAATGGACCGATCTGACGGCCCGAGACCTGCGATCGGTCTTGAAGAATTGAGCTGACCTTTCGTGCCAGGCCCTTCATTCATAGATATCGCAGGACCTGAAAAACCTCTCTCGTCGAGAATTCAACTCGGCCGTTCGGCCATAGAACTATCTACCAGAAACTGCGGCTGGCTTGCGCCAATCCGCGTCTCTCGTCGGGGAATCGCTTCATAATGACACGGGTCTTGACCCGGTGCTTTTATGTGCAGATATTCCCACTATAAGCAGCGTTGTTTTTGAATTCAACGGCTTACATTGTGTAACATGAAGAATGAGAATGCGGCGAAGTATAAAAAGCTTTTCCTTTCATCGCGCTGGTCACAGCTTTAGAAACGCCTGTTGACCGCAAAGTTTTTATTCCAGTGCCCCTACACTGGAATCAGAATGAACAGCCACCAAGACCCCTCCGTGAAGATCGTGTACGAGCCGCAGAGGCCCCCGTGTCAAGTGCACGCACCAGGACACCAAGACTCCTCTACCAACCTTCAAAGGCCCAATCCATTCATCTGGGTCACTTGGCTCTCCAAACTCATGGCCGGCGAGCGGCAGTGCCTATGGGCATCGTGGTACCGCTGCCACTACGAATGGAACAAGGTGCCGAGCGGCTGCGATCTGGCCCGGTGGACCGCCGACCATGCGGAACTGCTGCGTACCCGTCGGACCACCCTCGAAGCCCAGGGCTTCACCGTCTACACGGAAGAACAGAACTCCTTCACGCTGATGGGCACCACCGGGATC
>Ga0315296_10003257_pt1 | contig 13638 bp, 4 predicted proteins | sample YL17G14_18_MG_FD_203921 | JGI IMG/M metagenome (GOLD analysis project Ga0315296, IMG submission 203921) | Sediment microbial communities from Yellowstone Lake, YNP, Wyoming, USA - YL17G14_18 | ecosystem: Environmental > Aquatic > Freshwater > Lake > Sediment | place: USA: Wyoming | collected... | reverse complement strand
GCCAACCAGGGATATGGCAGGAGAATCATACGTCGCTTCGTATCTTCGCCGCCCTTGCGCCAGGGTTACAGCCGGAGTCGAGAACAGCAACGGGGTGACTCCCGGGTTGCCCTGAAGAAAGGCGAGCACGTGGAATCTCACCTGCACCAGGGCCGATGCGCTGGCGTTGCCGATGAACGGGAACCGCCATGTCCCCGCAGGCAGCACCCCGTCATCGCGCGAGGGGTCCGCGTTGCGGAAGGTGAGGCTGTCCCTGCGCGGGCCTATAGCGGTGGTGAAATCTATCGCTGCGCTGGTGGCGAAATCGAACATGTGGCTCACGCCCACCACCTGCAAGACCTGCTCGGTCGTTGTTTCCGGGGCCTCGGATCGAAGTTGCCTGACGCCGATGGGCACACCCCCCAGAGTCCATTCAGCGTTGTGGAAATACCAAACCTTGCGCGCGTTCGCCGCGCCGGACCCCTCGGCGGCCGATGACCAGATCGCCCCCTGCGGCCCCGGCGGCCGATGGCCGGATTCCTCGGCAAAAACGCCGCCCTGGAACCACCGCAGCCCAGGAAGAGGCGGCGGCCCGGGGTCCAGAACCCCCGGACCCGGCAGCACCGAGCGCCCCGTGTGCAGGTTGTCGTGGTGGAACATCGGCCATTCGCTGGCCGCCACCGCCCCCTGCGCCCCGGTTGCCCAGCCGAACGCCAGCACCGCTGCGAATAGCGCCCCAACCGCGAAACTCGCCAACCCCGAAAGGGCGTTTCTCATCTTATCTGCTCACCCCGATAGGCTGCGACAGCCCGGACCTCATCCCTTCGATTCCAGGATACGCTAATGAGAACGGGTCGGGCACGATGAAATAGGAACCATCCCTGCGCACTATCCGGCTGCCTATAGGCTCTGTGGGGTCAACCTCTATTACCTCGCTCTTCAGGGGCACCATAGCAGACGTAGGCTCTCCCGCACCGAGGGCCGGCCTCGCCTGGCAGTTGGCTATCAAGAAACGGCCGTCGGGCAGCAACTGCGCGCTTGCCGGGAAGAACCCGTCGTGCTGCGCCCAGCCGAGGTCCGGATAGACCGAGCGCACTTTCGCCACCTCGGGTGCGTAGTCGGCCGCGCTCATCTCGAAAAACGCCGTCGTGACAGGCGGTTCGTACCACATGTCGGCTCCGAAACTGCTCACTGCGGTCCCTCCGGTGTCGAAACACTTCACTCCAACATCATCAACCACCAGAACCCGCTCATATCTCTTCCCGAGATCGCTGACCCAGGAGACGATGCGGTCGGCCTGACGCACGTGCGCGAAGTCGCTGGGGACATCCACCCTGGGCTTGAAGAGATTGACTCCGTCGTATCGGGCCAGAATCCCGCCCTGGGCGGCGTCCCAGCGCCCGTTTCCGTTCAGATCGGTGAACGTCTCGCCGGCATCCCACCAGCCGCTTCCGTTCGCATCCTGAAACGGCTCGGCCGGCGCCACCCCGAGGCTGACGATGCGAGTGGTGCCATCGCCCGCTGCCTGCCAGAGGGATGTTGTTGGGTCGGTCGGGTGGCTGCCCAGCCCAGCCCACACAATGGTGCTGGTGGCTCTCTCCGGCTCGATCGCGCGATCAGCGCAGGTAATCATCAGAGGGGCCCCCGTTTGCCCAAAGGGGATGTAGGCCCGCGACCGGTAACTTATCCCCGAGTATACGGACACATTCGCGTAAGTCCCGGACGGCCCTATGACGTCCGCGTGCACCTCCACCGCGATGCGGTCACCGCGCACAACCAGAGGAGAAGACTGCGCCGCAGTGAGCGCGACGCGATCCGGCTGCACGGACAACGGTGGGCTCAGCGCTGTCTCGGTTATCACCCCCAGGTTGCCCCCTGATGCATCCGCCCGCCAGATGCGCACGAGAATCCGCGTCTGAACCGCAGGGTTGCTGGGGGCTGCTCTCGCAGTCAACAGGAAGGCCCACACGCCCTCCGGAATGACCGCGAGGCCGGGATGCCCCTCTTGCGTGATGAACGACGCGATCAACGTGCGGGCGCCGGCAGGAGCCTGCATGGTGAAGGCCGTGTCGGCGCCCATCCCCGTGGGTTCGGCCATCAGCGTTCCTGATTCGCTGACGTAATACGGCCTGCTGACCCCTATGCTGGGTCCGTAGATCGAAACAGTTTGGGCAAGCAAGTCCGGCCGGTATAGCCCGTCAACCAGCGGCCGCACGACCTCCACAAGCCGGCTGCTGCCACTGTCCGCGATGAGCGTCGTGACCCAGTCAATTGTGCGCTGCGCCCCGGCGACGATCTCCGTCGTGCGAGTGCGATACCGTTTGGCATCCATGGGAGCGCGCAGGCGCTGCGGTGCGGGCGTCGGCGTTCTGTATTGCTGCGCAATGCCGGTATTCGCGATATCGGAATCGGGGTATTGCCAGACCACCTGGCCCGTGTTGTCAATCTCGACCACGCGGTTGTTGCCCGTGTCGCACACCAGGACATTGCCATCCGGCAGTTTGCGCGCCCGGCTGGGGTGCGAGAAGCCCTTCAACTGCCGGTCGGGATATGAATCCATGAGTGGAACAGTGCCGAGCAGGCCGGCGCTCGTCCCCGGGCTGAACTCGGCGACCGAGGCCGCGATGCGGTTCACGCGCGCCGAGTTCGGGGAGCCTGCTATCGGCGTCTCCATCCTGGCTGCCCCGTCGCCCTCCAGGCGCAGCGTAACGGACCCGGCTGCGGAATACGTCCACACTTCCACTTGAACGCGGTCAGCAGCATCCAAGGTGAAGCCCGGTAGGGGCACATCGAGCGCCACATCGCCCATAGTTGGCGGCACCGGCACCCCCGGCGGCGCAGCGTCATTCCACTGCGGCGTCCACAGCGCGACCAGGCCGCCGCCTGTGTCGCGCGCATATACGTTCACCCAGATTCGCCCGCCCGAAGGCGCGGCGGCTGTGAACACGAACCTCCAGGTGCCCGGCCTGATGGAGGCCGCGTTGGGCTTTCCCATCTCGGTCACGAAAGTTCCCAGCAAGACTGGCCCGCCCGACTGCGTGAGGTCTAGCGCGTAGTCGTTGGGCACCCGCTGAGCCAGTTGCCTGGCACCGGGAATGACCGGGTCCGGATTCTGGTGGAAGAAACATGTGAAAGGCGGAAGGCTGCCCTGTCTTGGAGGCGCAGTCCCCGGCGCAAATGCATAGCGGGTCAAATCCGGAAGGCGGCTGCCGACATTCTCACTCTTCACCTCCACCACGCGCGTCGAGTCGGCAACTACCGTCGCGGCGTTTGAAAAGGCCACCAGCGCCGCCCGCCCCCCGACCTGGCCGCCAGCACCCGATACGCTGGCGAAAAGGCTATCCCCGTCAGCGGCCAGGTTCACCAGCGGCTCGGGCGCCGCAACCCCGGCCGGCGTCCACACAGGATTCGGCGGCGACTGGCCCGTCGAGGCCTCCGCGAAGGAGCAGATGTAAGTTCCGCCGCCCCCATACACCGCGACGTGTACCGTGCCGTTCGATACGACCGGTGCCGAGACCGCTGCCCAGTTGCCGGTGTTCTCGCCAGTCCCAAGATTGACCCCCGCAAAATAAAACGCCCACTTGACAAGCGACTCCGCCCTCACGATCCTCTCGTCCGGTGCGAAGGTGTCAGCGCGGAAGTAGCGCACCCGAAGCAGTTGGCCCCCGTACTTTCCCAGCGCGCCCGGCCCCAGGCGGATGATTCCGTTCATGAAATCAACGGTCCAGTTGGCCATCACCCCGGTTCGCTGCGGGATGGCGTCCTGGGGGTTGTTATCGTTCGGGTTCAGGTTGCGAGTGATCCAGACCACTGTCCCGCGGGTGTTCTGCAGCAGGGCGGCCTGGTTCGGGTCCGCGCTCTGGCCGAGCGGCGCTTGCGGCGCAATGCCCCCCGGCAGCACGGGGTCTCCCGCATACAACAGAGAATTGGATGCCTTCAGGTCGAGCGCGTAGAGGACCCCGACGAGCCCTCCCATGGGACGCGTGATCTCCAGGGTGGCGGTGTCCATCATGAACTCGTAGTTGCCCGCCACGTAGAGCGTGCCATTCTCCGCCGCGGCGGCAACCGGGAAGTCGCTGAAGAACTCCTGCCCCGTCTGCCTGAGCGGCCCGCCTGTCTGGTCGCCGAAGAACTGCCATGCCACGCGCGGTTGGTCTTGCAGGCTCAAGCGGGCGGCCCACACGGTTCCTGGAATGGAGCGGTTGGGATACGCCTCGACCGAACTTCCGCCGAGGTAAACGGTATCGCCGACCAGGCACGGTGAATGGTTCGGGCCGGGCTTGATGACGGCATTGATCGCAGTCGTCGAAGCAGGCTGCGGCTGCGCCGTTACCGTCCGTTCGGTGCCATTGTTGTCGAGGTACTTGGCCTGGAACCCTGCGAAGCCCACCGGCAGCGCAGTCTGCGCGCCCGTGAACTGCCTCCCGTGCGAGAACAGGTTCCAGCGCGTGAAGAATATCTCGATCTGCCCCGCGCGAAACCGCCGCACGTAGTTCAGCGGCTTCGCCGAGTCGTCATCCTGGTGGGGAGGCACCTGAACCCATTGTCCAGTGGCATCGCGCACGTAAACCTTCACCGCCTGGTTGCTTGCCACATCGTCGCCGGTTTGACTGCTCAGCCACGATTGGTCCCACCCCGGGGCGGCAAACCGGATCATCAGCGGAGCCACCACTATCCGACCGGTCGCGCTGGCCCCGATCCTCGGCAGGGCATTGCCCGCCAGGACGGCAGTTTGCACCGGCTCGACCTCGCCGGTCTGTGCGTCCGCCAGCGGGAGGAAGGCGACGGAAGGGGGGCTGAAAACCTCGATGCCGGTGCCGCCCGCTGACAGCGGGATGGCAACCGTCGGCTGCTGGCGCGGGTCTGAGACCGTCCCCGGGAACGGCCCCAGCACATCGTAGGCGAGAAGATGCGCATCTCGCGTCGGGATTTCCGGGTTGTCGGTCGAGTCGGTTGTCGCCAGAATGAACATCCCGTCGGCGTGCACCGGCCCGGATTGAACCCGGCCGATGGTCGGCGTTACGCCGACGCCGCTCACCGCAGCAGGCTGAGGCCAGAGCGGCGTGCCTGCCCCGGCATCCATCGGATCGGACCGGTAGGCGACCAGGTATCCCCCGGCCCCGATTTCACGCGGTTCGCTCGCGGCGACTGCAACCATCGAGCGCGGCGCACCTGCCGCGCTGTCGAAGAATTCGCCGCCAGCCGCGCCCACAGGTAGCCACAGACCGGTTCCGAGGGCCCCCTCCACCGCGGAAGCCCAGACCTCGTCCCGCCAGGTGCCCTCGCTCAGGTCGCGCACCCCGTCTTCAGGTTTTCCGTCGCCGTCGAGGTCGCGCTCGGGCCGAAGATCGAGGGTGTGCACCAGCCCTCCGCCATCTCCCGTCAACGCGAGCCCCGAACCCAGCACGGGGGCAGTCAGCGGACCGATGACCCGTTGGCCCGTCATCAGCCATTCCAGCCGCCACATCTCCGACAGAGGGGCACCCAGGTCGCCCGACTGCTGGTTCTGCCCGCGTGCGTCGCCCTGAGGATTCGACCATGAGTGCGCCCAGGCGATCATGTTGTAGGCCAGTTTCATGTCCGGGACCGCCCACTGCGGCAGTTCGGCCACTGTGCCTGCAAGCAGGTTGTCATACCACGCGCTTATCGCCTGAGCGACACCGCAAGATGTCGCAACCACCGCTCCGCGGCCGAACCGGCCAGCCGCGATGCTGGGCAGCGGGCTGCCCCCAACGATGCCCTCGGTTACCACATCCTGGAGAAGAAGTTGAGGCGTGCCTGCCACGCGGTCACCAGCGCCCACTCCCGATGTGATCCCCGACAGCGGGGAGACCGGGCCTGTTCCGGCAACGTAGGACTGCTGAATCCCTAGCAGGTCAATCTCCTGCTGGCCGAGGGTGAAGATGCCCTTGAGCAGGCCGTGATTGAGGTCGGCAGCAGATTTGAGCGCGGGGCCGGCGCCCCTGGCCGCGAACGCGATCGGCACCGGCTCCATCCACAGGTTCAGCGAAGCACCCGTGGCTCCGCTCTGGTTGTCAATCCACAGCAGCCCACCTTGTTCCACCCACGACGCCAGCAGCCTGGCCTGCGTCCTATCCAGCGAGAACCCGGGCCACACGCACAGCAGCAGAACGTCGAAGTTGCCCAACACCGCCTCGTCCAGCGCAGAGAACGATATGCCTGATGTCCAGTAGTTTGGGTCGCTCTTGGGCAGGACCGGGCTTGCCACGGGGTTAACGAACTCCCACCCCGCTGGTTTTGGCGGCTGGAACGGGAACTCCACGTTCAGGGGAAGCCCAGCGCGAACGGTAACCTCGTCGGACCCCAGGATATAGAACACGATGAGGCTGAGGCGCTCGGTCTCCACGGCGCTTGCCAGTATCCCACATCTGATGACCCGCCGCGCCTGGCCGTAAGGAACGGCTGGCTGGCTGGCCAGGACTCGCGCCCCCCACGCCAGCAAGCAGAGGAACGCCAGCGCGCGGCCCGGTTTGGACGCCTTGCTCACAGCCCGGTTGTCTGCTCTGCGCGTCAAATGCGTTCCCCGAACAGGATCAGGCCCGCGCCCACCGGCAGGTGCGGCAGCAGAAGCGGCCCCGATGCATCCCTGCTGTCCAACAGCGAGCACAGGCCCGGATCATAGACATACTCCAACTGCCTCTCGGCGTATCCCACAGGCCGGGTGTCCCCAGGCAGGTCTGTGAACTCGGTGAAGTGCTCGTCTGAGCCGCGCCACAGCGCCGTCCACGCGGCCACATCCGCCACCGGCGCCGGTATGCTCTCGCTCACCGCCCCGCTGATGGTTACCCGCATGTCGAGAGGCTCGTCCGCGCCAGGAAAGTCGGCTGGCGCCCCCGGTATCGTCTTACTGGTGAACGACTTTCCGGGTATCACGAACCAACTCCCTCTCTGGGCATAGATCAGGGCTTCGACGCGGATGTCAAGCGGCTGGAAGGCCAGGTTGTAGAGCCAATAGCGGCCCTGGCTGGTGGACGGGACCTCGAATCTCAAGCGCTGCACGACCCCCGGCTCGGGCTCCCCGAACGGGCCCGCGCGCTCCACCAGGTAACTGCGGCCGCCCGAGGGGTGCAGGCAGTCGCCGCTCAGATCGAAGATCTCGAGCGATCTCGCTTCTTGCACCGGCGCGATGGCGCGGCTCTCGTTCAGCATGTTCGTGTTCGCGGTTGGAGAGAAGAAGTAATAGTATCTTCCAAACCACATGCCGCTTACCGGGTCATGTGTCCAGAGTGGATTTGCCACTCGAGGCGTACCGTCAGGGTTTGCAGGCTGGCACAGGCTCCAATCGAACCGCCCGTCGCGCTTGTCGAGGCCCTCGTGGTTGAACAGCAATTGCACGGCCGTCTCCACCGCCGCTCCGGGCGGCATCGCCGGGGCAGCCGAGTGCAGCAGCAGCATCTGCAGGTCTTTCTGCTCTGCCGCAAGCGCCTCGCTGAGCCGCGAGCCCAGCGCGAACTCGAATTCCAGCGGCTGGTCAACTGCGACCTCGTAGGGCTCGTCCTCTGCCTGGCCCGAGGCCGCCAGTCGGCCCTGCACCAGGCTCGCGCCCTGAAAACGCGTGGTGTTCAGCACCACGCTGTCGCGCGCCAAGAGCGCGATCTTGCTGTCCCGCTCGATTGGCAGCGTGGGGTCAGCAGTGCGCGGCGTGATGATGTTGCCCTCGATGTAGATCGTTCCCCCGCTGACGACCGTGAGGCTGAAGTGGCGCCTGTTGTCCTCAGCGTAATACTTTGCCTGGGGATCGCCGAATGTCCTGGGGGGCAACATGCCCCTGATGCGCACATTGCCCTGGGCGTATATCACTCCATTCCTCGGATACGGCACGACGATGCTCGAGACACGGCCCAGCCGGTCGCTGGCCGTTGGATTGGGCCTGTAGAAGCCCTGGTCATGCCGCACAAGGATGACGCGGGCGGTCGTCGGGTCGCTCGCCTCGCCCGGATCAAGGACGACCTCGACCCCGGGAGGGGTGTAGAGCCGGTTCCTGGGGGCATCCGAATATTCTGGCCGCAGCCCCATCAGGTTCTCCCGAAGGGCCTCGTAGTCATGCGAGAACTGGATGTCGTCCTTGTTATCAATCAGGATGCCCGGCGCCACGCCGTCATTCGGGTCGGCAGGGTTGGGATACCAGCCGGTGTTATACCACTTGTCGCTGTCGCTCCTGTCCTGCTTCCAGACTCCCGAGTCGCGAGTCAGAGCAAGATAGCGCTGCTCCGATATGTCGGGCGGCTCGAAGCGGGACACCCAGCGGGGAAACCCCTCGGCGTCGTCTGCTCTCAGGCCATCGCGGTATCTGCCCCGCAGCGTGGTGAACACCCCGCTGTCGGAGGGAAACACCCGCGCTACCTGCGTGCCTGCCTCAACGCACACCAGGCTCTCGCCGTTCGCGCCCAATGCCGAGGCATCGTGCCTGATCCTCCCGGCGACCTCGACGTTCCACGGCACCCCCGCAGCGCTCAGTTCCACATGCACCGGGCCATACCAGGTCAGGTCGCCCTGCACCCGAATCGGCCCCCGCAGAAAGGTAAGATACGGAAGGCCCTTTGCCTGCAGCCGCGTGCCAAGCGCGCTGGGCTCCGTGCGTTCATCGGCATTGGTCACGAACCGCAAGTAGTCGGTAATCCCTATCGGCTTGAACCCGATGATGGTGCGCCTGGCGAACGGGTCCAGCGCCTCTTCGATCTCTTTCGCCTGTCGCTGCCTCTGGGCGGCGGTGGTCGCGGCCCAGGCTGCGGGCTTGACCTTGTATAGCCTCCCCGTTGACTCGATCCTGATGTAGCGAGATGAGTATGCGTCCCCGCTGCCGGGGGTGTAGGAGATGGTTATCTCGAAGCGGCCGTTGCCCTTGTCATAGTATGTCTGAGCGGGCCTCCAGTCCGCGCCCTCGGGGCTATTGGCCAGCCTCCCGCTGGCGTATTGCAGGCCCGTCTCCGCCAGTTCGCGCGCCGCGATCATGGCGACGTCGCGCGCCGCCTGATTGGCCTGCAGCGCCAGCAGCGCCACGAAGAACCCCCCCAGGGCCACCAGCACCAGCATCACCAGCACCGCCATGATCAGCGCCTGGCCGCTTTGTCCCAGTTGCCTGCTCACCTGTTGACCCACTCCTTGATTCTTATCACCGCGTCAGATTCCGCAACTTGACCTGAGCCTCTGCGTGGTAACCCTCGAGCCTGTCCTTCTGCCTGCCCATGTTGAAGCGCTTGGCCGTCGTCAGGCTGATCGTGATAATGCTCTTTGTGTAATAGGTGGCCTTCACCAGGTCATCGGGCGGGTTATTCCGCCAGCGATACGTTACGGTCGGGCCGGCTGCCACGGAATTGGCGTTGGTTCTTATGGTGCACGCTTCGTAGTCAATGCTGTATTGTCCTGGTTTCAGGGGCTGCGTTCCCGAGACGCGCTGCAAGACCTTGCCGTCCAAGGTCATCACGCTCTCCGAACCGGGAACAATCCTGGCAAGCGGGTCGGGGCTGTAGTCCTCCCCTGGCCCGTCGAGGTCCTTTGCCGCCAAGGTGGCCTCAGCCTCTGTGTCCCCCTCGGGGACGGCGAGAAGCAGCGTCTCGGCGGCCGGATAGGCAGGCTGCGGGAACCAGAACAGCATCTGCCCCGCTTGCCTGTCAATGCGGAAACCATAGGGTTCGAGGGCTGGGTCGCGCGTCAGGGGCTGCGCCTTGTCGGTGTCAAACACCAAGGTGTCCTGGCTGTGGTCGGCGGGGGTGCTGCCCAGGTGCTCCACGATCTCGACGCGGCCGTTGGCAGGGTTGACCCTGGTGTGGTATCTGAGCGCATAGGGCTGGTTGGGCGCTGGCCGCCTGAAGATCGCTATGCGCCCGACATCGGTCAAGGGGTCATCGGGATCGCGGCCTTGCCTGAACTGCTGCCATGCCCCCCAGCGCGCGCTGCGAACCGAATAGTCCTCCCGTCCGCGCGTTGTGACAGGCTGAAGCGTCTCTCCCTCTGATGCTTCGGGGCGGAAGTTCAGCACCGGCACCTCGAAGCCCAATTCGCTGGGCGTAAGCGACGTCATGCCGCCCGAGTATCGCGAGTCCATGGCCTTGAGCCCGGACGGGCGCGGCACGCCGGTGTTGCGGTCTCCAAGGCTATAGTAAGCGTTGTAAGTAGGGTCGGGCCAGGTCGTATCCAAGGCCCGCGCCATCGGGGAGTCCCACACGCCGTTGCCGTTGACATCGGTGAACGGCTCGCCCGTGCTGTCATATACATCATTACCGTTCAGATCGTCGTAGGGCTCGCCCAAATCCCACGCGCCATTGCCGTTCAGGTCGTCGTAGGGCTCGGCAGGATCGCAGCAGCCATTCTGCGGCTGCACGTCCTCATGGGGCTCGCCCTGCGGAGCCGTGCGCGCCACAACTTCGCTCGCCCTCCAGGGCACCTGGGCAAGGTAGCGCGTCAGAACCCGCCAGTAGCGCACCGGGGCCTCATACCGGGAGCAGGTGGAGGTCACCTGCGGCCCGGGCGGGGCTGCACGCTTGTCCCCTGCGACAGGCAGCACGAACGCGACCATGTCGCCTCCGGGAGGAATATCGAAAACGTGGATCGCCTCTGCCAGTTCGCGCGTCATGGCATCCATCGCTGCGCGCCCGGCGGCCTGCGCGTCCCCTCGCGCCACGCCCTGCTCGACGTAGGCAAACCCGCTGAACATCGGGAACACGAGCAACACCATGACTATCGCCAGCAGCGCCAGCGTAACCAGCACCTCGGCCAGCGTGAAGCCGCCCTGCCATGTTGGGCGAGTGCGTTTCATGGGCCGCTGCTTCCTGAGACGAAGGAATCCACCGATGCCTCCATCCATTTCTCGCCGAGGCCGGATCCCTGAATGGAGCGCGACCCGATGCGCGCAAGCCACAGCACCCTGGCGCGCAGGCCCACACCGCTCACGCTGAGAGATCCATTTTGCACGGGTGGGTTGTCCAGGTAAACAACCGCATCCACGTCGGGCGCATATTGCGCCGGCTTCTCGATGCGGTGCACCTCATCGGTAACGTGCTGCCTGCTGCCGTCCACATCGGCCCAGTAGTCGAAACTCACGCTCTTGTCCAGGTCGGCCAGCGCAAAGACCACTTCGCGGCGCTTGTCGGCGTCGCTGGCTGTCGCGTCCCAGACGAAGGTATTGTATCCAGGCACGGCCGACCCGGCGGGGTCGCTAAGGGAGCGCCCGAATTGCTCGTATTCGCGCGCCGGCTTCATGACCTGCACCGTCCAGTCGTCCTCCGCCCGATAGAGAATGCGGTAACTGCGGCCCACGCTCTTCGGCGGGAAGAAGGCCAGGCCGTTCGTGAAGTCAACGCGGAACAAGCCCGGGGGCGCGGCCTCGGGATCGCGCTCGGCCCAGTTGCCGCCAAGAAACCGCTCGCCTGTCTCCATGTCAAGCGCCATGACGGCGGCAGAGACATCTTCGTCAATGGGCAGCGCATTGCGCTGCCGCGGCGGATTCGTGTAGGCAAGGTCCTTGTCATGCGTGATGGCCAGTTTCACGCGCCGCGAGGATGGGATGTTGAACTCCTCGCGCAGGATCGTCCAGTCCCGCACGCGGTAGTCAACCTTGATCTTCTTGCCGGCATCGGAGGCGAGGAACGCAAGCACCAGGTCGCTGCGGCCGCCAGCCAGAGGGTCTTCTCGCACCTGCCCGTCCACCGCCCCGATCCAGAACTGGTCGGGCCATTGAATATTGTTGGGCCCTGCCACGCGCCTGAATGCCAGGTGCACGCTCTCGCTTCCCCACAGCACTCCCTGGAATCCGGTCCTCGATGCGGCCGCCAGTTTGATGGGGCTCGCCACCGTGTCCACGCCCGCCAGAACCTCGACGTTTTCGAGCCACTGCCGCATGCGCACCGGGCCGGTGGGATTCGCCGGATCGCTCTCATACCACGAATACTGCACGCGGAAGGTCCGGCTTCTGTCCTGCATGTGGTCGAACGACAGGGTGGCGTTCTCGTAATCAATGTAGTAGCGCCCGCTGTCCATGCTCACGGGCGGGCGCGCGAGAACCTGGACATCCGAAGTGCGCTGGTAGCGCTCGGAATAGACGATCAGAGGCTCCGCGTAGGCCGGATTTGCGAGGTCTGCTCCGGGGGCGCCCTCGTGCAGGTGAACGATGGGGCTGAAGCCGAGGCCGACGATGGGCAGCACGGCAAGGTCCTGGTTCGCCGCCTCGAACCGCCAGGGAGCCTGCCCGATGCGCACCGATTCTCCGAGTATCGTGCGTGGAAGGGATGCGGATGTGGGCAGCCAGAGCGGCTGGCGCTCATCGGCGCGCAGGTCCCTGGGGTCGTAGTCCACGGGGAACTCGAGGACGTACATGCTGGACACCCAGCGGCTCGTGCTGGCGATGATCGCATCGGGCACGCTGTCGGCGCGCAGTTTCCAGCGCGAGACCTCCTCTTGCGCCAACCTGGCCGCCAGCATCCGGTTGCGGTTCATCTGGATCGCGTCGAGCCCGCCGGGGAAGATGCGCAGCGCAGCAAAGATGCCGATCGTGAGCAGGATGACTGCAATCAGCACCTCGACCAGCGTGAAGCCGCCGTGGGCGCGGCTTCTCCCGAAGCCGCGTATGCGCGGGGTCAGGAGACCCCGCGCCCGTTTCGCGGGCTCAGGAGAGCTCGCGCCCGTCATTATGCTGTCGCGTGCGACGCCCATGTTCAGAATATGTGCTCCGCCTTGAAATCCTCGGTGTCCTGCGCCCTGGGCGGCGGCACCAGGCCGAGCTCCCGGGCATAGGCTGGCTCCCACTGCTCGTCGGTGAGAGGGCCTATGCGCACTCTCTCAACCACCCCGTCGGCGAAGAGCACCAGGTCTATCTCACCCGGAACGACGTTCCCTGGCTGCGGGAGATAGTCCGGCGGCTGCGGAGGCCTCGGCGGTGCGTTGCGATGGTAAGGGCACCAGGTAACCACGGTCTCGTCGGGCGGGAAGGGCTGCTTCAGGTCGCGGCTGCCCTGGCCCGGCCGGTTGACTGCCGCTCCCCACGACCGGCGGTAGTAGTAATCATAATTGTTGTATCCCCCGAGCGTCGGGTCGGGCAGCGATGCGCCCGGGGTGGCGAACTGTGGCCGCGCAACAGGGTTCGCGGGGCAGTGCAGGATTTCCACCCTCCTGACTCCGTAGTCCGCGCGCACATTCGACCACCACAGGAAACTTTCCCGCTTGCCGTTGCCGTTCAGGTCCTTGTAGGGCTCGGCCGCGTCCCACTCACCGTTCTTGTTGACGTCAACGTATGGCTCGCCCGTGTCATGGCTGCCATTGCCATCAGTGTCGGTATATGGTTCCTGCGGGTCGTACTTGCCGTTCCCGTTAGTGTCGGTGAATGGTTCGCCGGGGTCTCGCCTGTAAACGTAGTATAGGTAGAACAGCCCCGGCCCCCTGATGTCCTGCCCCTGGTATGATCTGCCGATGGCCTCGGTGCGGTCGGGTGGGAAGCCCATCCAGTCCTCTCGATGCATGAGCAGGGCGGTGCCGATTGTCTTCAGGTTCAGCGCGCAGGTGCTCAACTCGTTCCTGCGACGCATGCTCGAGAAGGAGGGGACGGTGATCGCCAGCACGATGATCGCAATGGTGATTACGACTGCGACCTCAAGCAGGGTGAAGCCCCCCCTGCCGCGCCAGCCCGTCGGTTCGCCAGCACGCCTT
>Ga0315296_10003256_pt1 | contig 13640 bp, 17 predicted proteins | sample YL17G14_18_MG_FD_203921 | JGI IMG/M metagenome (GOLD analysis project Ga0315296, IMG submission 203921) | Sediment microbial communities from Yellowstone Lake, YNP, Wyoming, USA - YL17G14_18 | ecosystem: Environmental > Aquatic > Freshwater > Lake > Sediment | place: USA: Wyoming | collected... | reverse complement strand
TCGGACAAATCATTGCTGCCTGATAACCAGAATTTACTGCCTTGACCACAGTTCTTAAAGCAATTTCAGTTTTGCCAAATCCCACATCGCCACAAATTAATCTATCCATTGGCTGATTTTTTTCTAAATCCTTTTTTATTTCTTCTAAAACCTGAACTTGATCTGGGGTTTCCTCGTAAGGAAAGTTTGATGTTAATTGAATATCGATTTCACTTTCTGGCAAATATGGCGACCTGGAAACAATTTCTCTTTTGGCATAAATTTCCAAGAGTTCTTTTGCTAGTTTTTCTGTTTCTTCTTTAACTTTTTTCTTTACTTTTTGCCAAAAAAGGGAACCCAATCTCGAAATTTTAGGTTCAACAAAACCAATGTATCGAGAAAGTTTTCTTTCCAAACCAAAGGGAACATATAATTTATCACCCTCGGCATATTCAAGCTGGTAATATGAGTGGTCATCAATCTTTAATTGCTGATTAAAAACTCCGATTCCGTGATCTAAATGAACTAAATAATCGCCTAGTTTTAATCCTTTTAAATCAGAAAAGAGTTTTTGAGATTTTAGTTTCTTTTTTAAAATTTCTTTTGCTAACTTTTCATCTCGAATTTCTACGGGAAGTTTTGAGATTTCTTCGATTTTATTTCCAATAAATTCTAAACGAATAGCGAAATTTAAATTTACTGGGAAAACATCAATAATGCCTCCTCTTTGAGCGAACTCCCCGGGCTCTGAGACCTGATAAACTTTTTCATAACCCATTTCGTCTAATTTCCTTAACAATTGATAAAAATTGAAAATTTGATTTTTTTCTAAAATTAGAATATTATCTTGCCACCAGGACTGAGTTTTTCTGACTTCCAAAATCTTTCCTAGATTCTTCTCAAACCAAAAGTTCCCCTTTTCTAGAAAGTAGGGGATGACACTAACAACTAAAATCCGTTCAATGCTTGACAAATCCATTTATTTTGCTATAATAGAATTTGTATAATTGGAAATTGCCTTCCGGCCTATCTGTGAGTGGCTCCGTCAAACGGTTTAACTTTGTTGAGCCGCCAGACGAAAAAAGTAAGGTGATCCCTCCTAATAAACCCAGTAGTATAATAATTTGTACTAACTGGGTAAACCTTATCGGGCCCAAGCTCGTGGTGGAATGCTCTTGCATTTTTACCACGGGGCTCGCAGATAGACTGGAGGGCACAAATCCCCCGACCCCCACTTTGGACACCTTCGGTTTCTAACGCTCGCTTGTATTACCCCAAATTCGCTTTGCGAATTTCGGGGACCCCGATTAAGCTCACTGTTTTTCCACCACAGGGGATTGTATAATTAAATCAGCTCTCGAAAAATTGAAAAAGGAGTAATGGAAAATGGCCGAAAAGAAAGGAAAAATAATTTATGAAGTGATAATTGATTTATTGATGGAAGATCCAGAGCGTTATTTCGAAACGTTAGCAGAACTATGTAAGAAAGCATCTATTCCGCTCGAATATATTAGTAAACTTCTGGCAACATTCTATGATGCCGAGAGATCAGTAAAGAAAAAAATGAAGGAAAGAGAGTCTGAGATTAGTATGCTCATGGAAGAAGTTGCTAACGCTTTCATAGTACAAACAAAATAGAACTAAAAAATCAAAATCATCGCGAGGTAACCCTCGCTTTTTATTTATTAAATTTACTCATTGCATTTTCTAGATTTTCTTTCAAAGCCATTTCAATTGCCTGACAAGTTTCTTTGATAACTTTCTTTAAAATTTTTTCCTCTTCCTTATTAAATTTTAAAAGTACGAACTCTTCTATATTGTTTATTGTTCGTTGTTTATTGTTCTTTGACCTAATTCCGACTCGGAATCTAACAAAATCTTTAGTCCCCAATTCGTCAATTATTGATTGAACCCCTTTGTGGCCGGCCGATCCTCGACCTTTTGATATTTTAATTTCCCCTAAAGGTAAATCGATGTCGTCGTGAACAACCCATAAATTAGTAACCAGTAACGAGTAATTAGTAACCAGTAATTTAATTGCTTGGCCGGAGTTATTCATGAAAGTTTGGGGTTTAGCTAAAATTACTTTTTGATTATCAATTTTCCCTTGGCTAATTCCGGCTTTAAATTTTTTTAATAATTTAAAATCAGAGAAATTGTCTTTCTTTTTCATTTCCTCGATTATTTGAAACCCAAAATTATGGCGGGTTTTTTCGAATTTTTTTCCAAGATTACCTAAACCGACGACTAAAATCATACTTAATAAATTATATCACCTAACTTGCCCCGTTAGAAATTTTTTGTGTTGTCTGTAATTATTGTGAGGCATTATTAAAAAATATGCCCAGCAGGATTTCTAAGGGGCTTGCTCAACGAAAAAATTTTGGTATAATAAGTAAATCCTATGATAAATTTGAAAAGTTTTTTCCAATTTTGGTGGGAGATTTTAAAGATTGTAATTTTAGCTTTGGTAATAGTTATTCCTATTCGTTATTTTTTATTCCAGCCGTTTTTAGTTAAGGGCCAATCAATGGAGCCAAATTTTCATGATGATGATTATTTAATCATTGACGAAATTTCCTATCGATTTCGAGAACCAAAAAGAGGCGAGGTGATTGTCTTCAAATACCCCCGAAGCCCTTCTCAAAGATTTATAAAAAGAGTGATTGGATTGCCTGGAGAAACAATCGAGATTAAGGATGAAAAAGTAATAATAATTAAAGATAATAAAACCCAAATTTTGGATGAAGCGAGTTATCTTCCCTTATCTTTAAAAACGCCGGGTAATTTAAAAATCACTTTAAATGAAAATGAATATTTTGTTTTAGGAGATAATCGAAGAGTCTCGGCTGATTCCAGAAGTTGGGGGACCTTGCCACAAAAATATATCATCGGTCGAGTAATTTTTAGAGCTTGGCCCATTACTGCCTTAGCTTTAATTGAAGAACCAAAATACGAATTCTAATTTAATATGGAAGAAGAAATTAAAAATCCCAAAAGATTAAAATTTCAATCACCTGCAGGAATGCACGATGTTTTATTTGAAGATCAACGCTATTTCCAGAAAATTTATAATGTCGTTGAAGACATTGCTAATTTTTATCATTTTGAAAAGATTGATACTCCCATTTTGGAGAATACCGAATTATTTTCGCGAGGGATTGGTTTAGCCACCGATATTGTTCAAAAGCAAATGTATAATCTCAGAACGAAAGGCGGAGATTATTTAACTTTGAGACCAGAAGGTACAGCTCCAATTGTTCGTGCTTACATCGAACACGGAATGCAAAATCTTCTCCAGCCAATGAAACTTTGGTATTTTGGTCCGTTTTTCCGCCACGAAAGACCTCAGTCAGGCAGATTTCGCCAATTTCATCAATTTGGTTTTGAAATTTTAGGAGAGGGAAATCCAATAATTGATGCCCAAATTATTCAAATTTTCCTCCTGATTTTAAAAGAATTAAAATTTAAGAACTTAATTTTGGAAATAAATAGCATTGGTGATTCTCAGTGTCGGCCATATTATAAAAAACTTTTGGTTAGTTATTTTAGATCGCGAGAATCGAGTTTATGCGCTGACTGCCGACGAAGATTAAGAGAGAATCCCCTGAGGATTTTAGATTGCAAAGAAGAAAAATGTCAGCCAGTTATTTCCCAGGCACCCCAGATGATTGATCATTTATGCAAAGAATGCCATGAACATTTTAAAGAAGTTTTGGAATTTTTTGATGAACTGGAAATTCCTTACAGGTTAAATTCTCATTTAGTCAGGGGATTGGATTATTATACCCGAACTGTTTTCGAAATTAGCGAAGGGAGTGAAACAGGGAAAAACCAAGGGGCATTAGTTGGGGGAGGAAGATACGACAATTTATCTAAACTTTTGGGGAAAAGAGACATCCCTGGTTGTGGAGGAGCAGCAGGTATTGAAAGAATTGTTGGTTTATTGAAAGAGAAAAAAATAAAACTCCCTTCTTTGTCTACACCAGAAATTTTCCTGACTCAAATTGGCAATTTAGCTAAAAAGAAGAGTTTGAAACTTTTTGAAGAATTCAGAAAAGCCAAAATACAAGTTGCCGAATCTTTCGGACGTGATTCTCTAAAAGCCCAGCTAACGAGAGCAAACCGTTTAGGAGTGGAATTTGCTTTAATTTTGGGGCAAAAAGAAGCTCTAGAAGGAACAATTATTATTAGAAATATGAAAACTGGAAGCCAAGAGACAGTAAAGTTGGATGGGGTCGCCGAAAGAATGAAAAAATATCTGAAAAAAATAATGCGATACCAATATACAAATACATACGAATGATACGAATAAAATTTATTAGTATAATTAGTATCAATTCGTATATTAGTATCGATATATGGAGTGTTTATTTTGTAAAATTATAAAAAGAGAAATCCCTTCAGATATTGTTTATGAAACAGATAAAGTTATTGTGTTTAAAGATATTCATCCCAAAGCCAAATTTCATCTTTTAATTTTGCCAAAAAAACATATTATTTCCGTGGATCATCTTAAAAAAGAAGAGAGGGAATTAATGGGGGAATTGATTTTAACAGCTCAGAAAATTGCTAAAGAAAATAAATTAAGAGGATACAAATTAATAATTAATGTTGGTCGTCAAGGAGGTCAACTTATCGATCATTTGCATTTACATTTATTGAGTGGTAAGGAAATAGAATTACCTTAAATTTTATGCCTGTAAAAATTCAAAAAAAAGGGAAAGAGAATCCTCACAGTTTAGTCTACCGCTTTACAAAAGCAGTTCAAGGAAGCGGGGTTTTGGTTCGGGCCCGTAAGGCCAGATTTAAACATAGAAATATATCAGAAGGGACGAAAAAAAGAGCGGCCTTGAGGAGGGAAGAATTGAAAAAAGAATACGAAAAATTACAAAAATTAGGCAAGGTTTAAAAATTATCGCTCAGCAACCAAGATTTCAAAGTACCAACCCTCAAAAATCGAGCGTCAGCGAAGATGAAGAAGAGATTTATCTCTTCGACTTCCCAGCGAGATTTTGGGGTCTGCTTTCTCGGTCTGTTGTCCGCCTTCGGCGGAACCATGCCAACAGACCTCCGAAAGCTAGGCTTCGACTGAGCTCAGCCGAAGTCCTTTGAAACTTGTTGCCTCGCTCTGATGACCTTAAAATCAAAAATTCAAGAAGATTTTAAAAAATTTTTAAAAGAGAAAAAAGAAATTGGAGTTTCGACCTTAAGAATGTTAAGTTCGGCAATTTTCAATCGAGAAAAGGAAAAAAGATATAAATTGGCAAAAGACTACTACCCGCCCGCCGCCCTCCCCGCCGAAGGCGGGGCCCCTAAACCGGATTTGAAAGAAAAAGATTTGGAAAAAAAGAGCCAATTGATCGACGAAGAGATAGTGCAGGTTATTTTTTCGGAGATAAAAAAAAGGAAAGAGGCAATAGAGGGATTTGAGAAAGGGAAAAGGATGGATTTAGTAGAAAAAGAGAAAAAAGAAATGGAAATTTTGAAAAAATATTTACCAGAACAATTTTCAGAAGCCGAAATCAAAAAGATGGTAAAAGAAGTTATCAAAGAAGTGAGAGCTGAAAGCTTAAAAGACATAGGTAAAGTAATGGGAAAATTGATGCCAAAGTTAAAAGGCAAGGCCGAAGGAAGCGTTGTGAACAAAATAGTAAAGGAACTATTAGCTTAAAATTTTTTATGATTGAAATCAATAATTTGACGACGAATTCAATTGATGAAAAATTTTTGAGAAAAATTACCCAGAAAGTCTTGGAAGGCGAAGGAAAAGGAGAATCCGATTTGTCTATTGCCTTAATTGGTCCTGGAAGAATGAGAAAATTAAATAAGAGATATTTGGGGAAAAATCGGGCGACTGATGTTCTTGCCTTCGGAGAGAGCCAAATTCCAAAAACCCTTTTGGGTTTAGGGGAGATTGTTATTTGCCCGAGAGAGGTGAAAAAAAATGCCAAAAGATTTAGTGAAGGTTTTGGAAAAGAATTAGCCACCTGTTTAATTCACGGAATTTTACATCTTTTAGGTTATGATCATGAAAAAAACGAAAAAGAAGCTGAGAAAATGGAGGCAAAACAAAAAACATATCTAAATCAATTATGAGTAAAGGAACAATTATTGCCGGATTGGATATTGGGACAGCAACGATCAAAACTTTAATTTGTCGAAAAAAACCAAAAAAATCTCTTTTGGAAGTTTTAGGCCAAAATAAAGAAATTTCTTCTGGGGTAAGAAAAGGAATAGTAATCAATGTTGAAGAGATTTCAAATATTATTAAATCCTCTATTAAAAGGGCTGAGGAACTTTCAAGAGAAAAGATTAAATCGGTTTTGGTTGACGTTGGAGGAGCCCACATCTTTTTTACTAATTCCCACGGATTAATTTCGGTTTCTCGGGCCGACCAAAAAATTTCCCAAGAAGATATCGATAGAGTCATTCAGGCTGCCCAAACTTTTTCCTTACCTTCAAATAAAGAAATTTTATCAGTAATTCCCAAAGAATTTATTATTGATAGCGAAAAAGGAATCAAGGAACCCTTAGGGATGAAGGGAGTAAGATTAGAGGTTGAAGTTTCAATTTTAGGGGGGTTTTCTCCTTATTTGAAAAATTTGACTAAGGCCGTTTTGGATTCCGGAATTCAAATTGATGATCTGGTATTAACTCCTTTAGCCAGTGCCCAGGCAGTTTTAACACCGAGAGAAAAAGAATTGGGAGTTTTGCTTTTAGATATCGGAGCTGGCACAACGGGTTTAGCCGTTTTTGAAGAAGGTGAATTAATCTATACAACGATTTTCCCAATTGGTTCCGCCCATATCACAAATGACATTGCCATCGGTTTAAAATGCGACATTGATACAGCTGAAGAAATAAAATTAGAATCTGGAACTTTATTTTTTAAAGGACCGGATAAAAAGAAAAAAATTGGAACGGTAGAAGGAGAAACCTTGATTTTTTCTCAGAAAATGTTAAGTAAGATTATTGAAGCCAGGGTTTCCGAAATTTTTGAAATAGTTACCAAGGAATTAAAAAAAATAGCCCGACAAGGAAAATTACCAGCAGGCGTAGTTTTAACTGGTGGGGGTGCTAAGTTGCCAAAAATTAAAGAATTGGCTAAAAAAGAATTAAAATTGCATTGTCGGATCGGTTTTCCTCAAGGATTTTCTCCTTCTTTGGAAGATCCGGAATTGTCAGCCGTTTGCGGGTTGGTTTTGCTCGGAGTTGGTTTAGAGGAAGAGAAGAGTTTCTCTAACTTAGGAAGAGGACTTCTTTCTCGAATAAAAAAATTATTCAAAATTTTTTTACCTTAAATAATTGATCCTTCGATTAACTCAGGATCAACCCTGAGCAAAGTCGAATGGGTTGACTTAAAAGTAATAAAACTTTACAATGATTAAAAGGTTGACTATTCGTTAAATTTTAATAAAATAAAAAATAATCATTAATGTTCACGAGTTTACCACTAATTTCACTAATTTTATTTGTGAGATTCGTGGTAGATTAGTGTAAATTCGCGAAATAAAAATATGGCAGAAAAAGCAAAATTTGTGAGGACAAAACCTCATTTAAATATCGGTACCATCGGTCACGTAGCTCATGGTAAAAGTACTTTAACGGCGGCTATCACCCATGTTTTAAAAATGAAGGATTTAGCGACTAAAGAAGTAACCGTTGAAGATCTTAATGCTGCACCAGAAGAAAAAGCCAGAGGATTAACTATTACTGTTTCCCACGTTGAATACGAAACTGAAAATCGTCACTATGCCCACATTGATTGTCCTGGTCACGCTGACTATGTCAAAAATATGATTACCGGTGCCGCGCAAATGGATGGAGGAGTTTTAGTAGTTTCAGCCGTGGATGGACCCATGCCCCAAACCAGAGAACATATTTTACTAGCCAGACAAGTTGGTTTGCCGGCAATAGTGGTTTTTCTGAACAAATGCGACGCGGTTGAAGATCCAGAAATTATTAACTTAGTTGAATCAGAAGTTAGGGAACTTTTGAAAAAATATGATTATCCAGGAGATAAAATTCCAGTTATTCGAGGTTCAGCCCTGAAAGCATTAGAAGCTAAATCCCTCGATGATGAGGCAGTAAAACCGATTCTGGAAGTGATTAAAGCAATAGATGAATATATTCCAGAACCAGTGCGAGAGATAGATAAACCATTTTTAATGGCAATCGAAGATGTTTTTTCTATTGGTGGAAGAGGTACCGTTCCCACCGGAAGGATTGAGAGAGGCGTTATTCATCCTAACGAGGAAGTGGAATTAGTTGGTTTGCGACCAACTGTTAAAACGGTAGCGGTTAGTATCGAAATGTTTAACAAGATCCTTGATGAGGGAAGAGCCGGAGATAATGTCGGGATTTTGCTTAGAGGTTTGAAAAAAGAAGATGTTGAAAGAGGACAGGTTTTAGCAAAACCAGGTTCAATTACTCCCCATACCGAATTTGAAACCGAGGTTTATATTTTAACCAAAGAAGAAGGTGGAAGACACACCCCGTTTTTCTCTGGATACAAACCCCAGTTTTATATCCGAACCACTGACGTGACTGGTGACGTTACTTTAGCAGAAGGTACAGAAATGGTGATGCCCGGCGATACGGTTAATTTAAAAATTAAGTTAATAGCTCCTGTTGCCTTAGAGGAAAAACAAAGATTTGCTATTAGAGAAGGAGGTAAAACAGTTGGGGCCGGTGTGGTGACCAAGACAATTAAGTAATGTTTGAATGTTTGATCGCTTCGCTTTGTTAAATTGTTAGAAGGTTCATTCCAACAAAGGCCGAAGGCCGATCAAACAATCTGACCTTTTAACATAATAGGGTTCTTTTAAGATGGTTAGAAAGAAACAAGCAGTAGTTGAAGAAATTAAACAAAAAATCCGAATTAAATTGAGGTCTTACGATCATAAAGTTTTGGATAACAGTGCTCGTCAAATTGTCGAGACAGTTTTGCGTTACGGAGCCGAAGTTACAGGTCCGGTGCCCCTACCAACCGAGATTCACAAATATACAGTCAATCGTTCCTCTTTTGTTCACAAAGATTCAAGAGAACAATTTGAAATCAGGATTCATAAAAGACTGATTGATATTTTAAATCCCAATCCAAAAGTTATTGATGCCCTAATGAGTTTAAATTTACCAGCCGGAGTCGATATCGAAATTAAGATGTAGCCACCTACCAATTACGAATCGTTACGAATTTACGAATTTTTATTTTTATGTTAATATGGAAATATACAAATTTTCAAAAATTTACAAAAAATAATAATTAAAACTAACCCACGAAATAAATTACGGGGTTAGTACCCCGTATTTTATTTGGAAAATTATTATTCGTATATTCGTAAATATTTGTAATTCGTAGGGCATATGAAATTTATTCTGGGTACAAAATTGGAAATGAGTCAAATTTTTAATGAAAAGGGAAATCAAATTCCGGTAACTTTAATTGAGGCTGGGCCTTGCTTTGTAACCCAAATCAAAACCAAAGAAAAAGAGAAATATGTAGCTTTACAAATTGGTTTTGGAAAAATTGAAAAGGCAAAGAAAATTAAAAAAACAATGAAAGGCAAAGAATTTAAATATTTAAGAGAATTTAGAGTTGATGAGTCAGGAATCAAGAATTATGAATTAGGGAATAAAATCAATGTCTCTATTTTCAAAGAAGGAGATGCAGTTTCGATTTCTGGAATTTCCAAAGGTAAGGGTTTTGCTGGAGCAGTGAAAAGATGGAAAGTGGCAGGTTTTCCCAAAACTCATGGGACAAAACATGGTTTAAGGAGCATAGGTTCAATCGGTTCAACTACCCCCTCAAGAGTAATAAAAGGGAAAAAGATGGCAGGTCGAATGGGAGGTGAAAGAGTGACAGTTAAAAATTTAGAAATTGTGAAAGTTGATCCAGAAAATAATATGATTGCGGTTCAGGGTGCAGTTCCGGGTAGAAGGGGTACTCTCCTTGAAATCAAAGGTTAGAAAAAAGGGCAGCTTGCCCCGTAGTTAAATTCGAAGAATTTATACTGCGGGGTGCCGGGAAGAAAGGGAACACCACTTGAAATTAAATGTAAAAATTAAAAATTAATTTAAAAATAAAAAACGGGCATTCTTTGTCCTCTATAGTTTTATACGAAGGAGGATTAGTCTGCCCGAAGAACTTTAGGGCAGACAATCAAAAAGATAATCCAATATGTTAATTGATACTTACAATCAAGAAGGTCAAAAAGTGGGTCAAACGAGATTACCCTCGGAGATTTTTGATCTGAAAATTAATCCTGATTTAATCTATCAAGTTGCGGTTTCGCAGATGGCAAATAGGAGGAAGACAATTGCCCACACCAAAACCCGAGGAGAAGTTTCGGGTGGTGGTAGAAAACCTTGGCGGCAGAAAGGAACAGGAAGGGCAAGACACGGTTCCATTAGATCGCCAATTTGGAGACATGGCGGCGTGGCTTTTGGTCCGAGAAAAGAAAAGATTTTTAAAAAAGAAATTCCAAAGAAAATGAGAAGAAAAGCTTTTTTTATGATATTGAGTGCAAAGGCAAAAGAAAATTTCTTAATTTTATTAGATTCCCTGAAAATTGGAAAACCAAAGACAAAAATTATGGCCCAAATCCTTGAAAATTTAAGGAAAAATATTGAGAATTTCAAAAAAGGAAGTTTACTTATTGCTTTACCTCAAAAAGATGAGGTAATTTACAGGGCAGGTCGTAATATTCTCGATGTCGGAATCATCGAAGCGAGAAATCTCAATGCCTTGGATTTACTTTCTTTTAAATATTTGTTAATGCCAAAAGAGACAATTAAAGTGATTAAAGAAACATTCCTTAAATAACCGTATTTTCTACGATCGTGAAAAATATGGTCCAAAATGAAATCTATGATTAAAGAAAAAGAATCTATTAAAATATATCAAATCCTTAAAGCACCTCATATTACAGAGAAAACAACGAATTTAGCAGAGAAAAATCAATATGTTTTTAAGGTTTGGGAAAAAGCAAATAAAAGCGAGATAAAAAAAGCAATTGAAAATCTATATAAAGTGAATGTCATAAATGTTAAAATTATTAATGTTCCAGCGAAAGAGAGGAGAGTCGGCCGAATTTCTGGCTGGCGAAAAGGATACAAAAAAGCAATTGTAAGATTAAAGGAGGGGCAAAAAATTGAATTATTTCCCAAATAACGCGATGCAAATATACTAATGCATACGAATGATACGAATATTAGTATAATTAGTATCAATTCGTATATTAGTATCGATTTTATGGTGAAAGTTTTAACCAAAAAAGAGCCAGAAAAGAAACTTCTTTTGTCATTGAAAAAAAGAGCCGGTAGATCGAGATCGGGGAGAATTACTGTTCGCCATCGAGGCGGGGGAGCAAAGCGGCTTTATCGCCTAATTGACTTTGGTCAAGAAAAAATCAATGTTCCAGGAAAAGTTATTGCCTTAGAGTATGATCCTTATCGGACAGCTTATATTGCTCTTTTGGAATACCAAGATGGAGAAAAAAGATATATTTTGGCTCCTCAAAATTTGAAAGTTGGAGATGAGATTTTGATTGCTGAAAAAACTGATCTTCGGCCGGGAAATCGAATGAAAATAAAAAATATTCCCATTGGCACTTTAATTCACAATATTGAAATTTTGTCAGGGCAAGGCGGAAAATTAGTCAGGGGGGCAGGAACATCAGCTAAGGTTTTAGCTCGTGAAGGTGGTTATGTCCAAATTGAAATGTCTTCAAAAGAAATTAGAAAGATCTACGAAGAATGCTTTGCCTCCATTGGTGCTGTTTCCTATCCCGAACATCGGTTTGAAATTTTTGGTAAAGCTGGTAGAGTTCGTTATTTAAGAAGAAGACCGATAGTGCGAGGAGCAGCTATGAATCCAATGGACCACCCCCACGGAGGTCGAGGAGGAGGAAAGAGACCGATTGGTTTAAAATATCCAAAGACTCCTTGGGGGAAACCGGCTAGGGGAGTAAAGACCAGAAAAAGGAAAAACACCGATAAATACATTATTAAGAGAAGAAAGTAAAAAAATGCGATACCAATATACTAATACATACGAATTATACTAATTTCGTATTCGTATCATTAGTATCAATTCGTATATTAGTATCGATTTTATGGCTAGAAGCCTTAAGAAAGGTCCTTATATTGACCAAAAAATATTGGAAAAAATTAAAAAGATTGGAAAGCCCGGTCCTGGAATAGTTATCAAGACCTGGGCTCGTGACTGCATCATTTCTCCAGAAATGGTAGGTTTTACTTTTGGAGTTCATAATGGCAAAGAATTTATTCCCCTGAGAGCTACCGAAGAAATGGTCGGTCACAAATTAGGCGAATTTGCTCCAACTACCAAATTTTTTAGGCATGGAGGTAGAATACAAAGAGAATTAGAATCCCAAGAAGTCCAGAAAGAAGCCGAAAAACTTAAAAAATAACGCGATACCAATATACTAATACATACGAATTATACGAATAATTTATTAGTATCATTAGTATCAATTCGTATATTAGCATCGATTTTTTATGCCAGTAACTGCTAAACTTCATCATCTGAGGATTGCACCAAGAAAAGTAAGATTAGTTGCTGACTTAATTAAAAAGAAAAAAGTTTCTGAGGCTTTAAATTTGTTAGAATTTCTACCAAAAAGAGCCGCTCCTTCTCTGTTAAAACTTTTAAAACAAGCCATCGCTAATGCCAAACACAATTTTCAATTGGACGAATCAAACCTTTATATTTCTAAAGTTTTAGTTGAAGAGGGTCCGAAACTGAAAAGATGGATGCCCAGAGCAAGAGGACAGGCTTCTGAAATTCACAAAAGAACTTCTCACATCGCTTTAGTTTTAGATGAAATTGAAAAGAAACCAAAAGAAACTAAAGAAATAAAAGAAGTAGAGAAAAAAGAAAAAATTAAAAAAGTTTTAAAGACGGGGAAGCCAAAATTTAGGCCAGAAGTCGAAGTACCAAAACCAAAAGCTGAAAGAAAAATTTCAAGATTCTTTAGGCGAAAAGCAATCTAATCCTACGAAATTACGAAAACAGTACGAAAATACGAAATCGAAATAAGAAAAATTTTCGTACTTTCGTAAAAGATTCGTAATTTCGTAAAAAAAGTGTCACACCGAGTTCATCCCAAAATTTTTAGAATAAAAGATATTACTGATTGGAATTCTCGTGGTTTTTATGAGAAGAGATTTTCCAATTTCCTCAAAGAAGACCTTGAAATTAGAGAATTCCTAACTAAAAAATTGCCCAAGGGAGTAATTGATAAAATCGAGATAGAAAGATTTCCAAATAAAATCAATGTAATTTTGTTCACCGCTCGCCCCGGTTTAGTTATCGGTCATAGGGGCGAAGGAATTGAAATTTTGAGATCAGAGTTAGAAAGAAAAATTTTGAAAAAAAATGAAAAATCTCCAACCAAAGAAATAAAATTAGAAATTATTGACGTGAAAGATCCTTGGACATCAGCAAGTTTAGTGAGTCAATGGATGGCGCAACAAATTGAAACCCGGGTTCGTTATCGAAGAGTTTTAAAGCAGGCCCTTAATAAAATTATGACCCACAAAGAAATTCAGGGAGCCAGGGTTCAGGTAGCTGGAAGATTGGATGGAGTAGAAATTGCCAGAACCGAATGGTTAAAGGTTGGAAAATTACCTCG
>Ga0315296_10003253_pt1 | contig 13647 bp, 13 predicted proteins | sample YL17G14_18_MG_FD_203921 | JGI IMG/M metagenome (GOLD analysis project Ga0315296, IMG submission 203921) | Sediment microbial communities from Yellowstone Lake, YNP, Wyoming, USA - YL17G14_18 | ecosystem: Environmental > Aquatic > Freshwater > Lake > Sediment | place: USA: Wyoming | collected... | reverse complement strand
CGATGTGGTAGTCGAGGTGTCGGCCTCGATTGGGGCGAAAGGGCCGGTGCCGAGAACGATGGGAGTGCTGCCCCTGGCCGTGCGCGGCCTGGTGCAGGCGGTGAAGGCATACGAGCAGTTGACCGTCAAGGCGGGTGCGGAGGGCGACCGCGCGGCGGCCCTGCAGGCATTGATCGCGCATCCGTTGGTTGGTTCGGTTACCGTTGCACGGCAACTTCTGGATCGTCTGCTGGACGCGCACAGGCAATATCTGCCGCAGTTCTTCGGGCGGTGAGCGAACAAGGGGACGGGATCGTGCGTCTTACACCAAGGTAGCGCCCATGGCCCATGTTCTCGGCGTTGATGCGGGGGGCAGTAAGACCCATGCTCTCGTGGCGCAGAAGACAGGCGCGCTGGTTGGGTTTGGGCAGGCAGGCTGCGGAAACTACGAAGGCGTCGGTGTGCCAGCAGCCATGCAAGCGGTTGCCGGCGCGAGCCTCGATGCGTGCGCGCAGGCGGGGGTAAAGCCGGGCGAGATAGAACTTGGCTGCTTCTGCTTGGCGGGGGCGGATTTTCCCGAGGATTTCGTAATGCTTCAGGAGGCAGTCGAGAAACTGCGCGTCGCTGGCAAGGTAATCATCAAGAACGACACTTATGCCGCGCTGCGCGCGGGAACGCGCAGGCCGTATGGCGTGGTGGTCATCATGGGAAGCGGGTTCAACGCCGCCGCAGTTGACCCGACGGGCAGGGAACACCGGCTTGCGGGGGAGGGATACCTTTATGGCGATTGGGGAGGCGCGGGAGACATCGGCGCAGAGGTGATGCACCGGGTGGCGCGCGCGCATGATGGCCGAGGCCGCCCGACAATGCTCACCGAAATGGCGCTGCGATTCTTCGGCGCGCCCGATGTTCGGGAACTGCTTCTCAGGCTGAACCGCGGAGAACTGGGTAACCGCCGCATCCACGAAACCACCCCGCTTGTTTTCGAGGCGGCATACTGCGGCGATGAAGTGGCCTGCGAGATAGTAAGGAAGATCGGAAATGAGGCCGCTGCCAGCGCGATAGCGATGATGCGGCGCGGCGGAATGGAGCGGATCGAGGTTGACATTGTGCTGGGCGGCGGGGTGTTCAAGGGGAAGGGCCCACTGCTGCTCGACACGGTCGTTGCTGCTGTGCACGCGGTGAACCCGCTCGCACGCATCGTTATCCCGCGCTATCTGCCGGTGGTGGGCGCGGCGGTTGCGGCAGTCGAGGCGACGGGAGCCTCCGCGGCGGAGCAGGTGTGGGACAATCTCGAATCCTCCTACGAGAAGGTTGTCAGTAACAATGGCAGACGCGATTGCGGTTGACAGGGCCAACAGGGCCCTGTTATAATGCGCGCGAACTGGCGCGGGAGCCTTGCTCCAGGAGGTCGTGGTCAGGTTGCAGCAATACATCACAGCAGCGTGCGGCCGCGAGGTTGTGCGCCAGGAGAAGAAGCAGTGCTGAATATAGCCGTTGTCGGCGTTGGCCACTGGGGTCCCAACCTGATTCGCAATTTCCACCACCTTTCGGATGTCAGGCTGGCGGGCATGTGCGACCTGGACGAATCGCGCCTAGCGCGTTTCAGGCCGCGATATCCATGGTGCGAATTCACCACGCGCTACGGGGACCTGATCGAGGACGATTCCATTCATGCGGTGGTGATCGCCACCTCCGCCTCCACGCATTTCGAGATTGCGCGCGACGCACTGCTGGCGGGCAAGGATGTTTTTGTCGAGAAACCCATGTGCCTGCGGTTGGACCACGCGGAGGAACTCGTAAGTCTCGCCAGGCAGCAGGGGCGGATTCTGATGGTCGGGCACCTGATGAAGTACCACCCTGCAGTCAAATACCTGAAGCGATACCTGGACTCGGGCAAACTGGGCGAGCCGCTGTACATTCACTCGCAGCGGTTGAACCTGGGCGAGGTCAGGAGAGACGAGAACGCGATGTGGTGCCTGGCGACGCACGACATCTCGCTTGTTGGTTACCTGCTTGGCAAGCCGCCATACGAAGTGATGGCAGTGGGCCAGAGCTTCCTGCGCCGCCCGGTGCAGGACACGGTGTTTCTGCTAATGCGCTATCAGGGACCCGTGCTTGCGCACGTGCATGTATCCTGGCTGGACCCGAACAAGGTGCGGCGCACTACTGTTGTGGGAAGCACGCAGATGGCCGTCTTCGACGACATGGAGCCGATGGAGAAACTGCGCATCTACGACAAGGGGATCGAATTCCCCAACGGCGACTATCCCAGCCCGGATGCCGCTCTCTCTCTGCGGGTGGGCGACATTTTCACTCCGAGCCTTGAACCGCAGGAGCCGCTGCGCGTCGAATGCCAGCACTTCGCGCGCTGCGTGCAGATGCGCGAGCAGCCGATGACGGATGGCTACGAGGGCCTGGAAGTGGTGCGCGTACTCGAGGCTGCCGAGCGCTCGCTCAACCTTTCGGGGGTGCCGGTCCCGGTCAACGGCGTGGCCGTTCCCGCCGAGGATGGATCAGCCCGGCGCTGAATTCGAGAGGCCCTGATGCGGACCCTGGTGACAGGCGGGGCGGGCTTCATCGGAAGCCACTTTGTGCGCTACTGGCTGCGCCGCCATCCCGGTGACGAGGTCTGCAACCTCGACAAGTTGACCTACGCCGGCAACCCTGAGAACCTCGCCAGTGTTCGCGACGATCCTCGCTACCGGTTCGTGCGCGGCGACATTTGCAGCCGCGAGGACGTGGAGGCCGCCATCTCGGGCTGCCAGTTGGTGGTCAACTTCGCCGCCGAATCGCACGTTGATCGCTCGCTTCTGGAGCCGGAGTCATTCGTGAGGACTGATGTTGCGGGGGTTTTCGTTCTGTTGGAGGCGTGCCGGGAGCACGGCGTTGACCGCTTCCTGCAGGTCAGCACGGACGAGGTTTACGGCGCGACGCTGTCGGGGGAGGCGGCGGAAGATGCTCCCCTGCGGCCAAGCAATCCCTATGCTGCCAGCAAGGCGGCGGGGGATCTGGCGGCCCTTTCCTATTTTGCGCAGCGGGGAATGCACGTGGTCGTAACGCGGGGGGCCAACACGTTCGGGCCCAATCAATACCCCGAGAAGATCATCCCGCTGTTCGTGACGAACGCGATTGACGACCTGCTCCTGCCCGTCTATGGGGATGGGATGCAGGAGCGCGAATGGATCCACGTTCTGGATCACTGTTCGGCGATTGAGGCCGCGCTGCTGCGCGGCGAGGCAGGGCACGTCTATAATATCGGGACAGGTGTGCGGCTGACAAACATCGAAATGACGCGGCGCATTCTGAAAGAACTGGGGAAGCCCGAGTCGCTCATTGCATTTGTGCAGGACCGGCCTGGCCATGACAGGCGCTACGCGCTGGATTCGCGAAAGATAAGAACGCTCGGCTGGGCCCCGGCCCATGACCTGGAGAGTGCGCTTGCCGAAACGACGCGTTGGTATCGCGACAATCAGGCATGGTGGCGGCCGATAAAGTCCGGGACCTTCCGGCAGTTCTACGAGCGGCAATACCGCGAGCGCCTGAAGCAGGCAGGCCGCGGGTAGAAAGGGGCAAGTGATGCCGGACCTGACCGCGCTGGCGGCGCGCATAAGGGCGGCTGCATATCTCGAGGGCGATTTCACGCTCTCCAGCGGCTTGAAGAGCAAATATTACCTCGACAAGTATCTTTTCGAAACAGACCCGGCTCTGCTGCGCGACATCGCGCGAGCATTGACGGATATCCTTCCGCCGGAATTCGACAGGATTGCCGGGGTGGAACTGGGCGGCGTGCCCCTCGCGACCGCGCTGGCGCTTGAGACAGGCAAGCCATTCATCATCGTCAGGCGCGAAGCGAAAGCCCACGGCACCGCGCGCCAATTCGAGGGGAGCCTTCGGGCGGGAGAGCGGGTCGCTCTGGTCGAAGATGTGCTCACCACGGGCGCTCAGGCGATCGCCGCGGCCCAGCGTCTGGAGCAAGCAGGTGCGAAGGTCATCAGGATTATCTATGTCGTTGACCGCCAGCAGGGCGCAGCCGAGAACATCACGCGCGCCGGATACGAGCCGGCCTACCTCTTCACGGCCCAGGACCTCGGAATCCCGAAGCAAGGCTGAGACGACCGAGGTCTCGGCGGGGGCGGTGGTATTCAAGAAGGTTCAAGGTCGGCGTCTCTTTTGTCTTGTGCTCGACCGGTTCGGCATTTGGACCCTCCCCAAAGGGCGACTCGAGCCGGGCGAAACACCGATTGATGCTGCCCGGCGCGAGACGGCGGAGGAGGTGGGCCTGCATCGCCTGGCGACCGTGAAGCGCCTGGGCTGCTCGCGATACCGCTACCGCCGGGGCAAGATGCTGGTAAAGAAGACCGTCCACTGGTACCTGATGAGGGCGGGGGCAGATGCTCGGCTCACGCCGAGGGCAAGCCAGGGTATCCTTGGCGCTCGCTGGCTTCCGCTGGGCCGCGCTGTTGCGCGATGCGGGTATCGAGGCGTGCGCTCGATGCTTGCGCGGGCGGGAAGATGGAACGCGGACAGTTGTGACTCCTAGTGAACTTTGGAGTATACTACCGTTAGCGTCCATTCCGCAAGGGGAGGTAATCTGTGACCAGCCAGACCATTCGCCTATACACCGCGAGAGAGGCCGCTGGTATCCTGAAGGTCCACGAGCGCACGGTGCTCCGCTGGGTCGAGACCGGCAGGCTGCCCGCGCGCCGCGTCGGCCGTCTGATTCGGATCGAGGAAAAGGCCCTCAGCACCTGCGGTGAAGCCGCGGCTGCCTCGCGGAAAGCAGGCAGGCCGCGGGGCGTTCCAAAGGCCGCGAAGCCTAAGGGGAAGCCGCGAAAGGGCTCACCTGCCGCCTTGCTGCGTCATTGCGGCAGCGTGACGGAGCAGGATGCGGAGGCGATGATGCAGGCCGTTCGTCAGGCCCACGTTCTGGATTGGGAGCCGCGCGTTGAGATACCTGCTTGACACAAACGTCTGCAGCCAGATTCAGCGCAACCATCCTGCCGTCGTCGCCCGCTTGGCAAGCCTGCCGCGGGCGGCGACATTTTTTGCGTCGGTCATCACGCAAGGAGAGATGCTCTTTGGTGCGCACCACGCGCCGAGGCCGCGCCGCGCACGGCTCGCGGCAGAGGTCAGAGGCCTGATGCGTGACATGGCTGATGTTCTGCCGATTACCCCGGCGGTGGCAGAGCACTACGGCCGGCTGAAAGCGGAGTTGGCGGCGCAGGGCACGCCCATCCCGGATAACGACATCTGGGCCGCCGCCATTGCCCTCCAAGCGGGTCTCATCATGGTCAGCGACGACGCTCATTTCGACGATGTCCCTGGGCTGGCCGTCGAGAATTGGCTGCTGTGAATCTCAGAGGAGGCATGCCATGGCTGGACCAACTCCATTCCTAGAGAATCCCAAGGATGGCTACCAGATGATCCTGGTGCCCGCGGGCAACTGTGTCGTGGGCGATCCAGCATTTGAGATCGAACTGCCCGACTACTACCTGGGCAAGTACCCGGTGCGCAACGTGGAGTATGCGCGCTTCCTGGACGAGACGCGCCCCGGGCAGGGTGACCTGGAGAAGTGGATACTGCTCGACTCGGACTGCCACGTGGTGAAAGTGGGATCGGGCTATCGGGTGCGGGGAGCGGAGGATAGGCGATGGGAAGAACTGGTGGATGACGAAGACGGCTGGGGCAACCACCCGGTGGTGCAGGTGTCGTGGCACGGGGCGGAGGCGTACTGCCAGTGGGCGGGCCTGCGCCTGCCCACGGAGTTGGAATGGGAAAAGGGGGCCCGGGGGGTGGATGGGCGAACCTACCCGTGGGGAAACGAATGGGACGAGAACAAGTGCCGCAACTCAAGGAACCGCGGGAGCGGGAGGACGTGCATGGCGTGGGGTTACCCGGAGGGGTGCTCATACTGGGGGCACTACCAGATGGCGGGGAACGTGTGGGAGTGGTGTGATGACTGGTACGAGGGCGATGCCTACAAACGATACGCCAAAGGAGACCTCACGCCGCCTGCCAGTGGAACCTATAAGATGCTTCGGGGCGGCTCCTGGATCAACTTTGATCCGGCGATCTTCCGCTGCGCCGACCGCCGCCACCTCTGGCGCCCCGTCGCCCGCGTCTACGGCGACGGCTTCCGTTGTGCGCGCGACGCGTCGCCCTGAGCGGGGTCGAAGGGAGGAGCCGGATGAACAGCACTCTTCACTCATCCGGTTCCGCCGCCTGGACTGCTGGGCAGGGGGGCGCAAGGGTGTCGCCGAACTGCCGATGACATGACAGCGGCTCCGGGCAGGGGGACTGCGAACGGCGGCGCGGCCCCAGTTCTCTTGATGCGCAATATCACCAAGGACTTCCCCGGGGTGCGCGCCCTGGATGATGTTACCTTCGAGGTCGCCCGCGGGGAAGTGCACGCGCTAGTCGGCGAGAACGGGGCGGGCAAATCAACGCTCATGAAAATCCTGTCCGGCGCGCTGGCGTGCGACAGTGGAGAGATTCTGCTGAATGCCCGTCCAGTTGTGATGACTTCCCCCCACTGCGCTCGGGAACTCGGCATCAGCATGATCTACCAGGAATTCAACCTTGTTCCGCACCTGAGCGCGGCGGAGAACATATTCCTCGGCCGGGAGCCGCGCAAGCTTGGACTCCTCGTCAACTGGGGGGCGTTGCGATCGCAGTCGCGGGCGGCGCTCGAACGGCTCGGTCTTTCTCTCGACGTTGACGCGCCGGTTCGGGCGCTTAGCGTCGCGCAGCGGCAGATGGTCGAAATCGCGCGCGCTTTGTCCGCCGAGGCAAAGATACTCGTGATGGATGAGCCGTCCTCGACGCTCACCGAACACGAACTGAAACGGCTTTTCGATCTCGTGCGCTCGCTCAAGGGGCAACAGGTCAGCGTGATATACATATCCCATCGCCTTGAGGAGGTTTTCGACATCGCGGACCGGGTAACCGTGCTGCGGGACGGGAAACTGATCGGCACGCACCTGCTGTCCGATGTAAGCAGAGATCAGGTGATTCGGATGATGGTGGGGCGCGAGATAACCCAGAAGATCCCCAAGCAGGCAGCGCCGATAGGGGAGGAGGTGCTGCGGGTCGAGGGCCTGAGCGGGGGGATGGTGCGCGATGTGAGTTTCACGCTGCGGCGCGGCGAGGTGGTGGGCCTGACCGGGCTTGTGGGAGCGGGAAGAACGGAAGCGGCGCGCCTGATCTTCGGCGCTGACCGGCTGGAGGGCGGGACCATCCGCGTGGATGGAAGAGCGGCGCAGATTCGCTCGCCCCGCGATGCAATCAAATGCGGCATCGGCCTGGTAACCGAAGATCGCCAGGGCCTGGGCCTGGTGCTGGGGATGAACGTGCGCGAGAACATCACCCTGGCAAACCTCGAACTTCTCTCCGTTTGTGGATTCGTGCGCCAGAATGCAGAGCGGGACTCTGTCAGCCGCGCGGTTGACGGCCTGCGCATCCGAACGCCCAGCATGGAGCAGCAGGTCCGCAATCTAAGCGGGGGCAACCAGCAGAAAGTAGTGCTCGCAAAATGGCTGCTCACGGACTCAAAGGTGCTGATCTTCGATGAGCCAACACGCGGCATTGACGTGGGCGCAAAGGTCGAGATTTATCAACTGATGAACGAAATGGCAGCAAGGGGTGTGGGGATACTGATGATTACGTCCGAACTGCCCGAGGCGATTGGCATGAGCGACCGGATTCTCGTGATGCACGCGGGCACGATTGCTGCGGAATTGTCGCGCAGCGAGGCCACTCAGGAACGAATCATGTTCCACGCGACCGGCGGCGCTTAGAACGAGAACGGCACAGGACGAGAGCGTGCCACCAAAACAACACAGGTGTCCGCAATGTCATTCTGAACGAAGCGAAGAATCCCATTGTCAACGCGCAACATGTGGGATTCTTCGCGCCGACAGAATCGGCGCTCAGAATGACACAAGCACGTCGCATGTCGCTCTTAGATAGGACCCTCGCGGAGGTATGCACGTGAAGGCCATGGTGCTCGAGAAGCCGGCGCCGGTGGAGTCGAGGCCGCTGCGAGAGGTGGACTGGCCCGCGCCGCAGCCTGGCTCCAAGGAGGTCCTGGTTCGCGTCGAGGCATGCGGCGTGTGCCGCACCGACTTGCACGTGGTCGAGGGTGAACTGCCTCCGCACAAGCAGCCCGTCGTACCGGGGCATGAGATTGTCGGCCGGGTGGAAAGGACGGGCCCGGATTGTTCTCGCTTCCGGGTCGGAGATCGGGTCGGCGTGGCCTGGCTGCACCGCGCCTGCGGCACCTGCGATTACTGCAAGAGGGGGAATGAGAACCTGTGTGATGCGCCGATATTCACCGGCTACGATGCGGATGGCGGCTACGCGGAATTCGTGCGTGCGCACGAGGACTTCGTCTATCCGCTGCCGGAGCAGATGCCCGCCTCGACGATCGCGCCGCTGCTGTGCGCGGGCATCATCGGGTATCGCGCGCTGCGCCGCAGCGAAGTCAAGGCCGGGCAGCGGCTCGGCCTCTACGGGTTCGGTGCCTCCGCGCACATCGTGATACAGATCGCCCTTCACTGGGGCTGCGAAGTCTATGTTTCGAGCCGGGAAAAGCGCCACCAGGACCTGGCCCGCGAGATGGGCGCGACCTGGGTGGGCGGGCCCGGTGAGAGTCCGCCGAAGAAACTGCACAGCGCGATCCTTTTCGCGCCCGCTGGGAATCTCGTCCCATTAGTTCTCGAATCGTTGGAGAAGGGCGGCACTCTCGCCATCGCCGGCATTTATCTCACCCAGATTCCGCCTCTCGATTATGAGCACCACCTTTTTCGCGAGCGGACGGTGCGCAGCGTAACAGCCAACACGCGGGAGGACGGCGCGGAACTTCTGCGCCTCGCCGCCGAGATTCCGCTGCGCACTCACACGCAGGCTTTCTCGCTTGCAGAGGCGAACGAGGCCCTGCGCCGCCTGAAGCACGATGAGATAAGGGGCGCCGCGGTGCTGCTGATTGCGCCCGGAGCCTCCTAGTGTTTCAACCGCATCGTCAAGGGCAGATGCCGTGCGCCTCTAACCCTGCGGTGCTTTGTAGGGGCACGGCATGCCGTGCCCCTACCTGTTCTGGGAGGGCATGAATGCGATCAATGTTCATTCTGGCAGTTGCGATGATGTCGTTCATGGCAGCCTGCTGTGCTCAAATGCCTGTGGTTGTCAGGCTGCCCAGGGGCGTTACGCGCCTGGTTGACATCGGCGCCTATCGCTTGGCCTACAAGTTGGACAAGGGCGACGTGGTGGACATGCCGGCAGGCTGGACCGGGCATTTCAACCCTGACGTGGGAATCGCTTTCACACCATTCGGCGTGCGAGAGGGCAAGCAAGCGCTTCTCATGCACTGCCCCTGGCGCAAAGGCCCAGGCGTAACCTTCGCTGAATATCGCTTGCTCCTTCCGCCGGTCAAGCCCATCCGCTTGCGAACCGCCATCACCATGTGGGCGGGACGCGGACAGCCCGGAGACGGAGTCACCTTTCGCATCTCGATCTCGTCAGGCCGCTCCCGGAGGACACTGCTCGACGAGCATTACTCGGAGAACTCCTGGAAAGAAGACGATTTCGATCTTTCTGACCTGGCTGGAAAAGAGATAACTCTGCGCCTAGAGGTTGACCCAGGCCCCGCGCGCGATCCTGGCTGGGACTTTTCGCTGTGGGGCGATCCGCGCATTGTCGCTGGCAGCGAGGTGCCGCTGGCCGAGCAACTCAGCGCCATCATGAAACGGCGCGCTCACTGGCCGGCGCCGCCCGACCTTCTGAAACTCGCCAACGACAGGACCATCGCCTGCCGCCCGTCGGTTGCTCACCGCTACAGCAACAAAGTAGTGCGGCGCGGAGATTACTTCTCCTTCGAGTACCACGGCGACGACTGCGCGATTCGCTACCTGCTGCCCGTCGCGGACCCGCGCCCCAGCAACATCATGGCCAGAGTAGATGACCTGGCACCGGTGCCTCTCTGCGTTGGCGAGGGGCTGGAGTTCGCTGGAGCAACCAGCGACGACGGCCTGGTAATCTCAGCGGCGCTTGCGGGCCGTGAAGTTGTGATCGTGCGTCGTTATGAACGGGAAGGCGCGCAGGCGATCACGCGCCTGACAATCGAAGGCAAGTCGCTGGTAATCCGCACTGAGACAGACAAGGGCGGAGCGGAACGCTATCACCTCGGGAGAGTCGGGGCAGTTCCGTTCCGCAGGGCGGTCGCGGTGCCCTATCTGCACGATGTTGATGTTCAGTACCTCCCGGATCAGTGCGTGTTCATCTCCACTTTCCTCGATTGGGTAACGACCAACGCCTCATACCATGAGGGCGATTCAGCGGTCTATCAGCCGCTCACCGACGGCTCGCGCAACCACGTGTCTCAGGTTGGATACGTAATCGTATCTCCCGACCTGCGCGAAGTGCTGCCGAACATCCCCTATCCGCCATCACCCTACCTGAAACCTCTCGCCCCGCGAATCGTGCTGGACATCTGGGGCCGCACCTATGACGAGAACGCGGCGCTCGTGCGCGAACTGCGGTCATACGGCGTCAAGGAGGCGGCAATAATCCATCACGTCTGGCAGCGCGGCGGTTACGACAATGAACTGCCGACTGTGCTGCCCGCCAATGCCGCGCTCGGCGGCGAGGAGGCGATGAAACGCTATTCCGAAGAAGCCCGCCGCGCAGGCTTCCTGTTCTCGCTGCACGAGAACTATGTTGACTTCTACCCGAACTCTGAACTCTACACCGAGGATGACGTCGCCCGCAACAGCGATGGCAGCCTGATCAAGGCATGGTTCAATGCGGGCACAGGAATGCAGAGTTTCGCCACCAAGCCCACGGCGATGCTGAAATACGCGCGCACGTTCAGCGACGAAATTCACCGCCGCTACTCTACAACCGCGGCTTACCTCGACGTTCATCCATGCGTGCCGCCGTGGTTCCACGTTGACCAGCAGGCGAGAGTGCCCGGGGCGGGCACCGCTTCGATCGTGAGGCAGGAGCAAGAGAAACTCTTTGCTTACGAGCGCCGCGCACACGGTGGGCCGCTCTTTGGCGAGGGCAACAGACATTTCTATTGGGCAGGCATCGTGGACGGAGTCGAGGCGCAAGTTGAAGGTGGAGAATTCGCGCCGCTGTTGCTGGACTTCGACCTGCTCAAGATACACCCCCAGATGGTCAACCACGGGATGGGTTATTACGAGCGCTGGCTCAAGGAGGGATATTCTGCCGACTGGTGGAGCAGGGTTCCAAGCGAGGGGCGCATTGACCGCTACCGTTCAACCGAAATTGCGTTCGGCCACGCCGGGTTCATCGGCAATCCGCTGTTGGACAAGCCTGACTATGTTGTCAAGGAATACAACCTGCTGAGCCCTGTCCAGGCAAGGCACGGAGCCGCGAAGGCGCTGACGATCGAATACGAGATCGCCGGGAGAATGGTGAACGTCTCGATCGCCGCCGCTCTGGGCATCTTTGACCGGGTGCACGTGTGCTATGACAGCGGCCTTGAGGTCTGGGTGAACAGGGCGAAGCAGGACTGGAATGTGCGCGGCCGCTCGATTCCGACCGATGGGTTTCTCGCCCTCGCTCCGGGACTTGTAGCCGGAACCCTGCGCATGAATGGGCGCATCGCCGACGTCTGTGAGACCAGGAACGCGGCCTACGCCGACGCCCGCTCCTTTATCCGCCTTCCCGGCAATCAGCGCAAGCGCGTCCACCCCACTGTGAAGTCCTTCGAGAGCCTCGGCCGCAGGAGGTTCCGCGTGACCTACGGGTGGGATGTGGGCGAGCCGCTCGATGCCGATTACCACATATTCGTTCACTTTGACCCTGCGGGCAAGAGCGGTGAGTCAATCGCCTTTCAGCAAGACCACTCTCCCCCGCTGGCGACCTCGCTCTGGAAGGCAGGTCCCGCAATCCTCGACGGGCCCCATGAGATTGCTGTGCCTGCGAGTGCGCCCGGCAAATCCTTCAAGTTCACAATCGGCCTTTTCGCACCAGGAGGCCCGCGTCCGCCTTTACGCGGACACCTCGACGGCACCGGGCGCGTGATGCTGGGCACGATCAACATTTCCGACGATGGGCAGGTAACCTTTCAGCCCGACACAACCGGCGACGACCAGATGCAGAGCGAATACGCCCTATATGTGGAGCGCATGAATCCGGCCCGAAAGGTTGTGGAGTTCGGGTTCGCGGCGACGAACGGGGCGGTGCGGATCAATCCCCTCGTCGGCGGCGTGGAAATCATTCCCGTGCCGCGAGGAGCGGAATTCGACGTCAGCCTGCCGATGGCGCGCTGGGGCCTATCATCGGCCAGCATGTGCGCCGTTCGCGCCCTGGACGCGGACGGCAGGGAGTTGGGCATAGCAGAGTGCGTTTCGAGGGCCGGAAGGCTGACCATCCGCGTCGGTCGCGACGGGGCAGCGCGATACCTGGTAGATACCCATTGAACCTCGCGCAACCAGGTGATAGAGAAGCAGGGGCGCAGGCCCCGTTCATCCCGACCAAGTCGGGATTCAGGGTCCTTCTTCGAGGGGCGTGCGCCCCTGAAGAAGGTTTGCAGGGACGCGTCGGAGAAACATAGGAGCGACGCGAGGGGAGAATTGACCATAAGAGAACAGGTTGCTGCTCTCTACCAGTTGCAGGAGATTGACGGCCGAATCGCGCGCGCCGAGCGCGAGATCGTTGGCCTCGACGCCGGGGAGCGCGAGCGCCAGAAAGCCGAAGCGCTGGAACGCGAGTTGGAGGCGCTTCGCCAGCGCTTGCACGCCAATGAAAGGGAGATGCTCGACGCCGAACTCGAAATGAAGTCCTTGGAGGCGAAGCGCAAGGAGTACGAGGACAAAATGTACGGCGGCCTGATCCGCAATCCCAAGGAACTTCAGGACTTCCAGCGCGAGGTGGAGGAAGACCTGAAGCCTCGCATAGATAAAATCGAGACCAAGATCCTGCAGTTGATGGAAGAGATCGAAGAACAACGCGCAGCGTCGGCGGCTGCGAACCAGGCCGCGCAGGAAGCCCGGGCCGAGTTGGCGAGGGTCAGCAGCGCGTATCAAGCAGCCGGCGCCGGGCTCGCCAAAGAACTTGAGGAGTTGCGCTCGCGCAGGCAGCAGCAAGTGGGGGCGACCCCAGCCGATCTTCTGCGGCGCTACGAGGAACTGCGCTCGAAGAAAGGCGGCGCGGCTGTGGTTCAGGTTTCGCAGGATGGTCTATGCAGCGGCTGCCGCATTGCGTTGCCTGCGGATCAGGCGCGCGCCGTGAAGCGAGAGGAGAAGATCTTCGCCTGCGAGTCCTGCGGTCGCATCCTGCACTGGGCAGGTCCGCTCGGTGACTAGCGCGGAAGCGCGATCACGTGCGCCACGTCGTTGATCCAGATTTCCAGCAGGTTGCCATCCCCTCCGAGCGTCAGCGTCATCTGGTCAAAATGGACGAGGCGGCCCACTCGGGTGCTGCCATTCTTCAGGTGGACAATCAGTCGCATCCATTCCCCAAGGTGCGCCCGCTCGTGCAGCCGCTGCCACAGGACATCGCTGCTGTCGCTGTGCGAGTCGAAGATCAGGCTCGGCGGTGGGCCCGGATGCCCGCCTGGGGTGTCCACTTGGGTCACGGCGCCCTCCTATCAACGACCCCGGCAATTCTAGTATAGCACAATTGCCTGGCGGCGTCAAG
>Ga0315296_10003252_pt1 | contig 13648 bp, 22 predicted proteins | sample YL17G14_18_MG_FD_203921 | JGI IMG/M metagenome (GOLD analysis project Ga0315296, IMG submission 203921) | Sediment microbial communities from Yellowstone Lake, YNP, Wyoming, USA - YL17G14_18 | ecosystem: Environmental > Aquatic > Freshwater > Lake > Sediment | place: USA: Wyoming | collected... | reverse complement strand
TGCCTGAAGATCATTGGTTTTCCCTCCTGGTGAGTTTGGTTTTTGGGATACTATCCCTCAATCCTTCTCACCTTTTGGATGAGTGCGATTTCCTGCTCGTAGATGTCGATGTTCTTGCCTGCGCCTCTCTTTACGGTTGTGACGTAGATATTGAGCTCGTCTCCCGCGCTGAAGGTCAAGGGAGTCGGAAAAATTAAGGGTGGGTTATTGTCGTACTCTGAGAGGTTTCCAATGAAGGTGAAGCCCTCGGCCTTCATGTCCTGGGCGCCGTCTGCTACTGCGCTCCTTGCGAGGAAGAGGAGGCCGTTTCGATCTTCATCGAAAAGCACCTCTCTTTCTTTGATCATTTTCAGGAACTGCGTGTAGCAATAATCCGTGCCATCGTTTTCTCCTGGCGCGAAGGGGCTGGCGAGTATTCCAAGGATGTCCACCTCATGCTTTGCCGGGACCACAGCACCGAACGGGAAGTCCGGGAACTCTGCGGCAGTTTTTGGTGTGTTGAACTTGTTATCTCCCGCGGCATTGATGTTGCCTCCGGTATTCCCATAGTTGAGGTAGAGATATTCCTTTGATAAGGATCCGTTTTCCTGTTCAGCTTTTATATCTGCTGGATCCCACTGCTCGTACAGAAGAAGCTGAATGCCATTTTCCGATGTTGGGAGGGGTTCGATGGTGAACTCCTGGCCTTCGGCGACCGGGAAGCCTTTGAATATTCCAAGCTTCTCAAGATAAGAGAGGATGGTTTCGTTCTGGTGAAACCCTGACCAGAGGAGCGCCCTTACTTCATCGTAGACGTCTGCGGGGACGCTTGCGTCTGCGCGAAGTCCAAGGTGACGGTCAACATTGTTGCCGTCCCGTAGGGCCGATGTTTTTGTATCGGTGATCGATGCTCCCCCGTCAACCCTGACGGTGTGGGAGTGCTGGGCTCGTCCTCTCTTAAACGCGAGGTGAGAACCAAGGGCACCACCTACTCGGAAATATCCAACGGTTGACTTGTCAATTTTGAATGAGAGGTAGTTTGCCGATGGGTCCCGGATGAGGACATTTTTGACGAGAAACGCTTCTCCTGGATCCGCTTTTAGCGTGAGGCGTGAAGCGCCCAGGACGGTTTTAACTAGAAGAGGTTGTTTTATTGGCATTTTGAATTACCTCCTTTTAAGAATATTTATACCCGATGTTTCAAAGTACCTATCTGCAAGCCTGCATGGTAGGCAGTTACACTCATAACCATGTCTCGAGTAGGTTATTAAGTGGATTAATATGAAGACAAGTTGGTTAAAGAGTTTTTTCAGATTGTACCTTTGTTTAGCCTGTCTTCCATTTGCCAAGGGCTTGGTTGCCCACGGACACCCTTTGTAAGTTTCGCGGATCCCTGCGGGGGAATCGCGGGGGGAGGATGGTTTTTTCGAGGACCTCCCTGGCGGGAGCAAAGCCTTTTTCATAGTCGTCCCCTCCGACCATGACGCCTTCGGCGAATCGGCCAGGTCCTTTAGCAAGGGCCTTTTTCTGCCATTTGTCGTCTCCTGCTGCAGCTACGCCTTTGGCGTATGTGCCTTTAGCACTCGCTTCAACCATGGCTGCCGCGTGTGACGGGGCCGCTAACGTAGCTGCCTTTGACCAGCTGCGGCGGGGTGATGTTATTCCCAATTTATAGTCCTCCGTCCTCATAGGAGTGACCCTTGTCCACTTTTCCTTGATTGATGACAACGACTTAATTTCCATTGGTTTCTCCTCCTTCGTTTGTTTGGATTAGGAGACCGGGACAATAAAAAGGGGAGACCGGGATAGTCTCATATTTACTGTCCCGATCTCCCCGTTCAAAATGGGCCTCTGGCCCTTTTGAGCCTGTTAAAAGTGCGACATTTTGTCGCACATCGAGTGTGACATCTTGTCGCTTGACAAATAACAAATCATTTGTTACTTGTCAAGGGAAATTTTATTGAGGGTCGGGTGGTTCGTTTGGAGAAGTTAATTTATAGGCGGTGGGTTAAGGGGGTTAGTGGTAGGTTTTATGTTTGGTTTCCCTCTTTAGGGCGGTATCTAAAGGGCGATGATTGGCGCAAGTTAGCACTTAAGGCCGGTAGGAGAAGGATGTTAAAGTGATTACGTCAGAAAGTTGGCACAAAAGAGTATTGAAGGCACGGGAGAGGTTTGAACGTGGAGTTATGGGGCCACACGCACCGGTCAAGATTACTCCAAAGGATCTTGATCGTGTCAGAGAGCGGATGATTAATCGTGCTTTAAGAAGGTTTACGTTGATAAAGTAAAAGGCAGCTGGTGGGTTTGTAGGGACAAGGCCAGGGAAAGTCTGATAAATTTGTATATTATGTTAACTTCGCCCCTTGGACCGCTAAACTCACCTTCTTAGGTGGTACAGTCGATGCATGTTATCTCAGGTGGTTGCGATCCTCTTCATTCCCCATTGTATAAGATTCGATGTCCTTTGACAAGGCCCGGTTCCCTACCCTCTATCTTCCGTGGTCTCCGGATCAACCGTAACCTCACAAAGAAGAGCTTGGCCCGTAGATTTGGATTTACCGAGGAATACGTTTCGGCCATTGAGTCCGGCTCGAAGTTTCCTTCCCTGAGATACTGCCTACTCTGTGCCGATGAATTTGGTGCAAATCCCAATTGGGCCAAAAGCAAGTGGGCCACTGAAGCGATCAGACGCTTTTCTGATCGTCTGATGGTCCGGCTTGGGCTGGACTAAAACGGAGGTGTGGTCATGATCTACCAAAGGGAGAGTATCGAGGGGCCGCTTCAGGCCGTTGCAGAGACTTTAAGCAGTATTTGTTCCAAATATGGTAAGGCGTACTGCTATCCAAGTCAACTAACAATCATGAGACTTGTTGATGAGTATCATGGGATCGAGATCTCGAGGCGCACCCTTAACCGGATTCTCCGTTGGCTTGAGGATCATGAGTATTTTAAGAGGACCCGGCGGCATAGGGCCGGACCTAATGGGCGTATGCTCTTTGGTACTACGATGTATGAGCTTAAAAAAAAATTATTCATCCGGTTGAATTCAATCAAGAATTGGGTTGATCGCGTCAGCGCTCCTTTACGTGTGCCACTACGCTCTCAATATAAATCCCGTAGGAAGAATGAGATCTCTAAAGAAGCTTCCGGGAATGTGGAAATCATGTTGAAATGTCCCTTAGAAGGTGGCGCTTCGCGCGTCACAAGTGAAACCCTGCCGGGTTTGTGATTAAAACCCCCCGGCTTCGCCGGTCCTTTAAGGAAAAAGACATTTCTCCATGTGCCATTCAGGGTGATGATGAGCATTTATTTATACTCCTAACTAAATTAGCTCGCTTCGCTCGGTTACTCCGTAGCGATTTAAGAGCAAGGAGGAAAACCATGTTTAATTCAATTACCCATTGGCTATTCCCCCCAAACTATGTTTTTAAGGGCATTGAGGTCTATCCTGGACTCTTCCAGGGGTCAAAAATCTCTGTCGACCAGGATATTGATAAAATCAAAGACCTGAAAATTAATACCGTGATCGATCTCGAGGGTGGGTTTGATCCACCTATGAGTTTTTTAGACAGTTACCTGTTTTGGCCCATACTAGACCTCCCAGTACTGCCTGACCTCGGGGAGCTTCTAATGGTCGCCACCTTCGGAAAGTCTGTCTTGGATCATCATCGAAGGGTGTTGGTCCATTGTCGCTGCGGGTTGAACCGTAGGGGGCTTGTTTGCGCCCGCATCATGGCCCTTAAGGGCTGCCGTGGACTTGAAATATTAAGAAAGATTAACGACAAGGTCCCCGGGGCCTTGTGGAATCCCATTTTTAGAGATTACGTGAGGGGGCTGTAATTGTCTAAAAATACAAGATACCCGTTTTATTGGCCCTGGATTTCATTTTGGCTAAAAACCGTCAAGGGTTGGAAGTGTGAACACTGTGGCCACGCCGATGATCCAAGGGGTGGATATACCCTAACCGTCCACCACCTTGACAGGAATCCTAAAAATTGCGAGCTTCCAAACCTTATCGCGCTTTGTCAACGTTGTCATCTTTCGATACAATCTTGGTTTAACCCTTCTCAAATATGGTTTGTATCTGTTAAGCCTAAATGGCTAACAGAAAGGGGGTTTTAAACGATGAATCCAATTACTTTTATTAGCTGTGTTTTTAGTCTTTGTTTTAAACATCGCGGGTCTATTTCCTCCTGGGGCCGCACCATAAAACACAATGAGGATGTAGGTGGAGTGCCCAACTCATATCACCGGCTGTGGATGGGAGTTGATGTTGTTCTTGATGAGATGCGTAAGAGTGAATCATTTGAAGCCGATGCTAAAAGGCTTGGTCTTGATCCCATCTTAGAGGGAGATCATTACCACCTTCAACCTTTAGGTTGGAGGTAAAAAATAAGCCGTTCGCACCCCTAAGGGGCCTGATGCAGGAGGGTGAAGGTTATGAAGTGGGTAGAAAAAATTAACGGGAAGGTTTACATCTTGTTTCCTTCCCTGGGTAGGTACGTAACTTATTCTCGGTGGAAAAAGATGGCCCTTAAACTTGGAAAAGAGCCCTTCGGTTTGAATAAATGAGCCGTTCGGAAGGGTTAAAAAATGAAGGTTGAAACCATTGAAGCCTTATTAAAGGTTTTACAAAAAGCTCCCCTGAGATTGGCATTAATTGCTGTGTACCTAAAAATCTTAGATGGTATAACCTTCAGGCCTGAGGAGTTCGAGGGGCTTATTGATACTTTAATAGAGACCCAGGAGAAGATTAAAAATCTAATATGAGCCGTTCGGAAGGGTACAGGTATTCGGCGGAGGCTTGCCTTAGCCGTCAATCCTGGGGGATCTATGTTTGTGGGGATTAGATCAACGGCTTTAAGAAAGGAGGCCTAAGGTAATGAAGGTTGAGACATTTTTGCTTTGTAATTCCCGTCCTGAAATTCAGATGGAAGGTTTAAATTATAAGATCGATTTTGGTACGTTTGTTCTTATACTCACACCTCTGGAGGCGGCCAGCCTGTGTGTGAACATTCTTACACACGGTGAGGTGAAGGCGTCTGTGTTTGAGAGCTTAAACGAAAGGTAGATCATTTAAGTTAGGGGGCGTTAATCATGAGGGGAATTCAAAAGATGAGGTGGGAGACCTCTATGGTTATCTTTCGTAGTGACCCCATTGGTTGTTATGAGACGGCGATCAAAAGACATCGAAGAGCTATTAGAAAGCTTCAGAAGCTCATAGAAAAACTTAAGAGCGAAAGGAGGTGACGAAGAATGAGCTTAGTGAATCTCTTAAAGTACATCCAGGCCATCACGCTGCTTTTACCATTGATCGAGAAGATCGTTACAATGGTAGAGGGTTTATTTTCAAAGCTTGGTGTTGGTCAGGGAGCAGCAAAAAAGGAAGCTGCTACAGATGTGGCCAAGGCTGTCCTGGGCAGTACCGCTCTTGATCTACCCGATGAAGTTTTATCAGGAGTGGTTGACTCTATTGTTAGGGTCAAGAACGCGACCGGTGAGTTTACTCACGGCCTTTCTCAAGCTCCTCCCAATACAGGGAGGCTTGAAGCAGCCGAATATTAGAGGCGGGCCTCCACCCGGTTAGTCTCTATCTTTCCTTCTTGTTATAGGCCAGGGCCTTCTTTTGTCCTGGCCTATTTTTATTATTGGTCTAAGGGCCCGGCGCCTCCCGGCGTTGGTCCAGACCTTAACCCAGTAGTAAACCATTATGGCGACACAGTGTATTACTGGGACGATCCCCAAGATGGGGCCTTCTCGTACAAAGATAAGGCTGATTGCGGTGATGGTGGCCCATACGATCGTAGCTGTCCAGTTAAATGTCCATGGATGGCAGATCAGGTACCCACCCTCATAGAAAATGAATGCTGGTATGATTAGAAAGTACATGATGGAGTTAGTGTATTCTTACACAAAACCCAGGAGGTAAGCAAGCCTAAAACTATAGGTTGGGGCAGCCCGCAGGGAGCTCAGCTGGCTGCTACGATCGCAAGGGTGATGATCTATAGTTTTTTTCCCCCCTTTTTAGTGTGTGAGTTCCTTCCAAATGGCTATGGCGCTATCGATTGAGTATGGAACATCAGCACCGTTAATAATCATTAAGAGTGCAAATCGAAGCTGGACTTCATTCATATCCAGCACGATAGCCTTATAGATTTCTACTGTTTCAGGTGTTCCCCAGTTCATTTGATTCACCTCCCTTCCTTATAAAAAACCATTAATTTCTTTTTGCCTTTCTTACTTGAGTATGGAAAGGCAAAAAGAAATTAAGGATGCCCTGCCACCCTTAAGACGGCCTCCTATTGATGCCCGTTCCAAAAGGCATGACAGCCAACAAGAGTAAAACATAATGATGATTTTCAGTGTTTTAAGAGCACTCAAGGGTAGCTATGTTTGGTAACGTAGCGGTTGAACGTATTTCAAATTGAGCTTTCAGCGAGACGGAGGTTGGAGGGGTAGGCCGTGAGCTGACTGCTCAATTTGAGGTTCAAACCCTTGAAGTGCTCGTTGAAAATCATGATTATGTTTTACGGTAAACGTTTGAGACGTTTACTTGTTGGCTGGCGTGACTTTTGGTTAGGGCCTTCCTCATCCTCGATGGCCGTCCGGGTTTGACTTTCTTTTTTTTATGGAGTAGTATACATTTGTTTAGTGGGAGGTGTCTATGGAGGACCAGATTAGTCTGCTGGATTTGGAGGGTGTGGATCCACCCGGTGACGCGTGGCGTGACACCATTGACCCCGATAAGGTCCGTGAACTTGCTGAAAGCATCAGGTCACGGGGTCTCCTTCAGGCTATTCTGGTCCGTCCTTTGAATGGACGGTATGAGGTCGTTGTTGGTCATAGACGTTACCTTGCTCATCGTCTTCTCGGTGAAATTAAGATCAAGGCTGTCGTTAAAGAAATGACCGATGAAGAAGTATTAGAGGCAAGGTCAATAGAAAACGATCAACGTGAGGACCTTAATCCCATCGAGAAGGCGAAGGGGTATAAACGGCTTCGTGACCAGCTCGGTTATAGCATTAAGAAAATTTCTCAAAGGATGGGTCGGGGGACCGCAACGATTGAAAGACACTTTAGACTTTTGGAACTCCCCGAAGAGTTTCAAAAGGAGGTGGCACGCGGTAAGTTGTCAATGGCAGTTTCTGTCATTCTCGGTGAGATTGATGACGAAAGCTTTAGAAGGTATTATTTTCTTGCTGCTGTAGAGAATGGGATTACTGCTGAAATAGCTGAAAGATGGGTTGAGGATTGGAAGAAGACGAGGCTTAACATTCCATCGGGGGAGCGTGGGGGTGAGGGGGCTGCCCAAATGATGGAAGGTCCAACGGTGATCTATGGCACTTGTTGTTGCTGCCTTGGTCCGGTGGAGTCGGAGAAGTTGAAATATATTCCGGTATGCCCTGAATGCGCGATAGAGATTAAGGGAGCAAGGAGGGGAGGTAAAGGATGATCGATCACCAAAAGCTATTAAAGCTAATGGGTATTCAGTTTAAAATCTATATTTCAACGCTGAAGTTGGCCCAGGATTTTATAAAGATTGGGCTTTTGATGCCTGTAGATAGGCCCAGGGAGACAGCGAAGGAAGTCCTTAACACGGCGATAGATTTAATTTTGATGAGTGAGACAATTTACAAAGAAAGTCTCATAGGCGTTGTTAAAGAGGTGTATGAGGAAATAAGTAAACAATGAAGTTGAAAAGGAGGTTAGATCATGAGTCCAGATATGAAGCAGTTTGAACTTGACCGGATTACCACAATGTTAAAGGCTTTCGGTTGGCAAGTCGTAGGCTCGAGGTTTGAGGGCGACAAGGTGCATGTAGACCTTGAGATGTTGGTAGCGAAGACTTCGCCGATCACCAAAGAGGGTGAATTGAGTCGTATTCAGAACATGCTTAAGTCTTTCGCCTGGGTTCCGTTAAGCTCTAAATATGATGGCGATAGGGTCCACGCTGAATTTGAAAAGGTTATTGCTCCGGTCGGACCTTAACCCCCTGCTTTTAGTCGAAACCTTAGCGGAGCGGTGCCCTGACGAACAGGAGGGGCATATATGAGAAAGTGTTCGTAAACTCTTGAACACTTAATAGGGCTGGCCTCCCCGCTTCGCTCTTTAGAGGCCCCGACAAAAAGGAGGGGCCGGGAGCGAAGCGGGGAGGCCAGCCCTATTAAGTGTTCTTACGAACACTTTCTTATATAAGCGAAGCGGAAAACATTCAACAACAGGGAATAAAAAATTGTTTCCTTTTCTGCCCTGGAAATGCTCGGAAGCGCTCTTGTCCCCACCTCTGCGATCGCAGATGTACTCTGGATACAAAGATCATTCCTCCCCTTCCAGGTCTTCAAACTCAAGGTTTTTAGGCCACAGAAGATCTGCTTCTGGTTCTCGACTGGTTGGATATGATTCGCGGTATGTAATTCCAAGCTGGTCCATCTTTTCTTTTAAAGCAATAAGACCGGGTGTCTTTTTATGTATCTCTGTATAATCATCGATCCACCCTAGAAACTGCTCCGCGATTTCTTCGGAGGGGTACCCCTTCGGGAGTAGCCCAGATTTTACCATCCTGAAGGCTACCTTTGTCCTTGGGGTATCTTCAAACTTAGAAGTTGATGAAGGGTCCATGGAATGTATCAGGGCGGGTACTACCTGATCCAAGCACGCCGCTGCCACGTATCCGTACGGATCCTTTTCGTGTCTGAATAGGTATCGATCATAGACGTCTTGTGTGCCCCCTGCGATCGCCATAGAAAGGTCTGAAATTTGGATTTCTCTTTTTCCATTAAAAGGCCACCCGATACCGTCTTCGACATTTAGGCCCGCTTCCTGGATAACATCAATGGTTGATTGTTCATAAGGAGTGGGGGCTGGTATCATTAACTGGGCTGGTCTTTCGACTGCATCCCATAGACCAGATTCATGTACCCAAGGGGCGTAAAGCCTGGCGCATACTGCGCCGAAAACGTAAAACTGGAAATGCTGAAGTTCGTTAAACGTTGGATTGGTAGAACTAAGGATTGCTGAAGCCTTAAGGCCAATTCCAGCCATCTTCTCATGCTCGAACATATCGGGGACTTCTGTCACGATTTGTATTCGTTCACCAGTGATGTAGCGGTATGCTCCAAAGATAGCATCTTGGACCGTTCCCATGATTGCGCCTAAAGACAAACCTACTCCGGTAACCATCTGAGTGGTTTGTAAGACCTGTAGCAAATCATAGAAACCAGGGTTGAAATGCTTGATCTTCTCAATACGGTCCCACTTAGACTGTTTAGAAAATGGGTTTAATCTGATTTTTCTGCAAAGGAGACGCTTACCCTTCATCCCGGTCATCGGGAGCCTGCCGAAGTTTATAAGCAATTGCATCAAATCTGTGCCTAACATTGCCCATCCCACTATAGGGATAATCCTACCGAATAATTTAGGAAACCACCTAGCAAGCATTGAGATTGCCGGATAAACAATCGACGTGGTATCTTGAATGTCATCAAGCCATGTCATGACCGATGAGTATTTGCGCGCCCAATCAGGGGCGGGTGATGCTAAGATGTTCATCAAACCCTGTCGCTTCTGTGCCTTGATGTCTGCGAGGGTCATCATGGACGTGGGGGTTAGACGAATTATTTCATCCCATTTTGGGATCCGTATATAATACCCGTATCGTTCTTGGTACTCGGCCTTGAGCTTCTCAAAGTCTTTCTTCGTTACCCTGTGGGGCATTTCATCGGGTCTGAAGTGCTTCCACATGCCCAATGAGTGCCATGCGTTTTGGCGTTGTTGCCAATAGGATAAGGCCATTTTTTAGCTCCAAGGTCCTTCCTTTGCAAGGTCTATAGTAAGCAGGATCCCGTCTGGTCTCCCTGGGGTCGTCCAACCGAATCCAAGGGCTAAAGTAAGTTTCTTTTGGGCTGGTCCACTGCGTGGCCTGGTTATTGGTGGTAGGGTTAAACCACCAATGGGGCCACCTGGATATATATTTTTATAGGTAGGCATTACTGGCCTCCCGATTTCTTCTCTATATGCCTTCTTGTAGGTTTTACCAAGGCAATGTTGAAGGGTGAGCCATCTTCTCCCCATGAACTGTTGAGCTTTCGTTAGTGACTCAAACCAGTCCTTACCGAAGTCTATCCGGTATTGTTTCCTTTTCCATTCGTCAAGGAGCATGTCTTTTATATAAGGGTCTAACTCATCGTAGCCTATCGGCATTACATTTTCGTATATTCCTTGAAAGTACCCGACGGGTCCTCTTCGCACTTCATCCCAAAGTTGGGGGTAAGCGCCCAGGTAATAGCAGATAGGGGCGTCGAGGTCCCTAGATTCGAATAATATCTGTCCTCCACTCTCGTAAAATTCGTAGACCCCAAGGACCCAAACAAAGATCTTAATCATGTTTGAAAAGAAATCCGTGAACTCATGGATATAAAAGTTTCTTGCAGCTGCGCACCTTGTGACCATGCGAAGCCTTTTCATGAGAACATCATTTACACATTGATCGGGTAAAGTTATCCTCCCGTCAGACCAACGCTGAACGAAGTGAGTTGTCATCGAACCCCAACACGGAACCCGTGTCATTTCGGTGATGCCTGTTCAGCTTACCTCAAACAACGAGTCGTACAAGCACTCCATTGATTCGCATTGCCTCCATCAAGTCGGCGTCCACAAGGTTAGCGACTAAGACAGCCTTGGCTGGCTTGTCAATCTTTGGTTCTTTGTACCAGAGAGCAAAATAGGTCATGACCTGGCCCATGGCCCTTAAACCTGGATGTGAAGCCACTTCAATGATCCAGACTTCATCTTTAAGCTCTGCCACTACGTCAATCCTTTTAGCGGTGACGTTGTAAAACATGAGCTTGTCTTTTTCTGGTGTGGTGGGAACGTCTGACCAGACGCCACCCACCCGGACATCGTAGTAAACCCTTTGAAAAAGGGTTGCGTGTCTGGTTAAGAATAGCTCCCAGATGGGGTAATCCTCTTGGAGCATGTGGGGATACTTACCTCTCCAAGTCGGTAAATACGCTTCTCCCAGCATTGTAGGCATGTTTGACCTCCTTTCGTGAGCTCACGATGGATTCTAAGGCGTTTAATATATTAAGTCAATGGTTTAGCGGGGGCTTCGACAGCCGTTTCGGTCTCCGAAACAGCGTAGCCTGATGCTGCAAAAAAGCATAACTGGGTATTGTGTTCCGATATTTAGGGGGGGCTTCGACAGCCGTTTCGGTCTCCGAAACAGCGTAGCCTGATGCTGCAAAAAAGCATAACTGGGTATTGTGTTCCGATATTTAGCGGGGGCTTCGACAGCCGTTTCGGTCTCCGAAACAGCGTAGCCTGATGTACCAAAAAAGCATAACTGGGTATTGTGTTCCGATATTTAGCGGGGGCTTCGACAGCCGTTTCGGTCTCCGAAACAGCGTAGCCTGATGCTGCAAAAAAGCATAACTGGGTACGCTTTTGAATTTGATCTTGGTTAGGGGTTTGACCGCATACGCAAAATCAAGCTTGCGGGATCACTGGCTGTGACTCCGCAAAGTAATAGACAAAGTAGGGCAAATCCTTGGTTGCCCGTCATACGTCTAAACAGTTGCTTTGTTTTTAGGTGAAAAATTGCCGCTAATCCTGAGAGCGGATAGCCAGTGACAATAACAAAAAGACCCTATTAACAGCCTGGCTTTGACAGATCGTCTCGGCGTGAGGCTTTTGTGCGAGAGAGAGACGAGCGGACCTGCGGTTGTGGTTAGGTCTCCTGGTGGGGTTTAGTACCGTAAGAGGTTAAGGCGTTATGCTGCTTCTCGAGAGATTCTTGTTTTGTCTCGAGTCGAGTTAAACGATGTTCGTTTCTGATTAGGAAAGCTATAAGACTCCCAACGGTGGTGACGCCGTGAACGGCCAAGTAGATCTGGATTCCATCCATTATAGATCCTGGTCAAACCTGAGTTGACAGAATTGCAGGCGATGTTGGAGGTCTAATGAATTATAGACACATGCATCAAAGATGCGATCTGCATCTGCGATATCTGAAGGCAAATCGGTGTCAACCGTTGCCAGCAATATATCATCGATGTAAAACTTAACGTTTTCCCCTGGGTTGAAGATTATTTTTAGTTGCATACCCATGTACCAGGGAGCCGTTAAGCCGGTTAATAGGTCAACTTCTGTGATGACAGAACCGTCTGACCAATATCCGGTTATCTTTGTGGGGTAAAATTTAAAGGCGATGGCTTTGCCAAACGTACCGATCCCACCAAAACCGATGTATGCGGTTAAGTCTGGATCCTCGGCTATAGAGGCGATTGCAAGAATACGGAAAGTCCTTTTCTTGTCCCAGGTATAGAGTTCGGTGGGGAACTGCATATATCGGGCAAGCGCAGCGTAAGTGTAAGCTGAACTTCCGGTATTCAATAGTACAGTACCGTTGGTTAGGCTTACTCCGGGGCTCCCGGGGTTGGTGACTTCGAAATTATCGAGGGACTCGAAAAGGATATTATGAACAATTCCCATAGCCATTTCAGGCGGTGGGAACTGTAAATGAAAAAGTAAGTTTCCCATATTAAGATCTAATACCAGCCGATTACTCGGTAGTGGGCTACTTGTCCCGAAGTGAAATTCATTACCTTGAAGGAAAGGGTTTTGACATCGATGGAGTAGAACGAATCCTTAAAGAGGAAAATCTCATCGTCCCATACGACATTATCCCTGGACCTTTGGAAAAGCATTTTATTATCAAGGGTGAATATATCTACCCTGCCGATTGGCTCAGGGAACAAGATAGGGTCTCCATAAGCGTCACTTGGTGCTGTACCTTCTCCGGTTGGAGGTATGGTTACATTCCGGGTGTATCCACCACCAAGACCCGCAACGAATAGGGCACCCTCTTCGTTGCATTTAATAGTTACCGGGCCATAAGGTCCCAACCCGCATACCCGGGCAATGGCTCGCTGGATTACGTTATCAAGGTACATCCAGGGGAGGTACTTTGGATCGAAGTTGAGGTTTTCAAATAGATTCTCTGATTGAATCTTTTGATATACTCGTTTGGGTTCGTATCCTTTTGGTTCAACGGGTACGATGGGCCTTGGTTCCTTCTTTTTAGGGAGTGGCTTTGCCATACCATACCTCTTTTTGACTATAGGTTTAACTGTTGATTGATGGTTTTGGGAATCCCCAGGGGTAGTGATCACCCCGTTTTCAGTTAATCTATAGTTCTACTTGATGAGTTCGTAGGCATAGAAGCCGTGAACGTTTGCGGCGTTTGCTCCGCACTTAATGGCTACCTTAAATATTTCTCCCACCGGTAGGTCAAGGCCTACCTCAATTTCGTTGATCCTTGCTCCTGGTTTTGCGCGGTTTAAGGAACATCCTTCGTCCTCCATATCCAAAAGGCGGTCTGGTATGTCAAATACGGTTGCGCGCTCGTGGTAGCCCTGTACATCGTTGTCCTTGTAATTGTTTACAAGAAGGGATACAGAGAGAAGCCTTTTCTTTTCCGCTTCTGTTGATAACAATCCACCATCGTAGATGATGGTATTAGCGACCCCTGTGATTCTAAAGAGCTGCCTGAAGATCATTGGTTTTCCCTCCTGGTGAGTTTGGTTTTTGGGATACTATCCCTCAATCCTTCTCACCTTTTGGATGAGTGCGATTTCCTGCTCGTAGATGTCGATGTTCTTGCCTGCGCCTC
>Ga0315296_10003251_pt1 | contig 13649 bp, 28 predicted proteins | sample YL17G14_18_MG_FD_203921 | JGI IMG/M metagenome (GOLD analysis project Ga0315296, IMG submission 203921) | Sediment microbial communities from Yellowstone Lake, YNP, Wyoming, USA - YL17G14_18 | ecosystem: Environmental > Aquatic > Freshwater > Lake > Sediment | place: USA: Wyoming | collected... | reverse complement strand
TTCTCCAACTCTTTCGGCGAGGAGAACGCATATACATCTGCCCCTCATGCCCCGATCACAGACATCTGTTACCTGGCAACCAGGGGTGAACAATGAACGAGAGTCGCCGTCGAACGCTCGTCAAGGCGTTGACCTATCGGATCATCTGCGTAATAGTGACCTACAGCGTGACCTACGTCATTCTCCACAACGTGGACCAGAGCCTCATGATCCTCATCCTTCACCAGAGCCTCCAGACACTCTCCTACTTCCTACATGAGCGGGGCTGGGCGCGTATCGGGTGGGGCATACTCACCGATCCGAAGGACCAGGCATATTGGGAGCGCAACCAGCTTGTAGCCCACCTATCGAAGCTCTACCCCGCTCACCTCTACATCGACCCGAGGGAGACCGATGAATGGAAGACCTGCGTCTGCATCCACAGCCCGACTGGCCAACTCACCTGGCACGTCCCCGCCAAGGAACTCGAACACTTCAAGCACCTCATAGTCGAGCCGAACCACTGGGACGGCCATACAACCGAAGAAAAGTACCAGAGACTCAGCCGGATCGCGGGCGCGTGAGCGCAATTCAGGCCCTCCACGGGACTGACTTCTATACCACCTGAAGCGATACTTCAAAGCAACTCGCTATGTTCTATTTGAAGATTGCCGAGAATCCGAGGCGGTTCATATACTCAAGAGACCTGTCACCGCGCCCGCCGCAAACTAGATAACCCTGCGAACTGATTACTAAGCAGGTGTCTCACATGGCCAAGGAGATATGCAGAAGTCTGATGAGCGATGCTGTGAACATCTACGACCAATGGAAAAGCTCTGTGACTGGCCTGTTCACAGGAGAACCCCCTGAGAATGAGTTCACAAAGATGCAAAACTCTCTCGCAATGTCCAATTTCTCAGGTAACCGCAAGGACCGTTTGCGACGCATCGTGATCGCTGCTGAGCGGACATGGCAGAGTCGTGGAGCGCTGAGATTTCCATCGGGGCAGTTCCACAACCAGATTCTTGATGAGCTTGTGGAAGAGATAGCTGCCGAATGCCCGTTCTAGGCCCGCGCCCCTCGATTCCGCATCTAAGGTATAGTAGGTAGTGAACCTTCAAGAAAAACTTAGAGGCGCACTATGTAGTACACCTTAGTCCACGCTCAGGGGTATTTGAAGCTTGCGGCAGGTGGTTCTGTTGCCTTAGCGTGACTTTGCACATCTCACGGAGGAGTGTTGCTTTTCGAGACTTTCGTCCATGTTACCAACCACCGCAAGGCTCCCCGCCACGCATTTCTTGATGTTTCATAACCCGCAAAACACGCAGATACATCTGCGGATCGTCGTGCAGCATTCTTTCGTGCCAGCCTTTATAAGCCGTACAAGCTGTGCAACCAACCCGCAGGGCACCTCGGTCGTATGACGAATTGTAAGCAATATTATTGGCTCTTAAGTAATCCAGGACTTCATTTGCCCTCCAATCCCAGATTGGATGACACATATAGCACCCCCAGGTCTTTGCATAATAGAAAGGTCCACGATAGTCTGTTCCGATTGCCCGCTGATGCGATTCGGCCATTGTTAGGCCAGTAAACACCACATCGATGGCATTGTAGTGATACCAATGATGTGCTGGCGTTTCTTTTAGGATTCGACAACAGGCGTTTCCGTGAGACCTGGCTTTGTCCTTCTGCCCAGGCCACCCATGCTTGCGGATTATCTGCCAATAGTTCATGTTCGGATGAATGGTCTCGCAGTTGGGTGTTTGCCTGACTACTTCCAAAGTGCTTGTCGATTCTATGCCAGTATCGGTGAATACTGCCTGAATGGATGGGTCTATCTCACGCACTAGATGTAGAACTAGAGACGAATCCTTACCCCCTGAGAATGCGACCGTAGCCTTACCGAATGCGAGGGCAGATTCTATCAGGCTTCGTGAGGCATCGACATTCATTACCAATCACCTTTCCAGCGAGGGTATCCCCAGCCCCCTATATGAAACGAGTCACGAAATGCAACGGCGTGAGGGAAATGCGCTCAAGTCTCGATTACGCAACAGAACCCGGCAGGTTCTCGGAAAGTGGGGGCGGCTCCTACACCCTCGGTGCCGCACCTTTGAAGTAGCGGTTGCTGAAGTACTCGGACTTCCGCATCATGTCCTCGCGGATCAGCCGGTTGATGTAGTCCTTGAGGCTCTCGCGGGTCGCGCCGCAGAGTTCCTTGACTACATCGAACTTCTCAATCTCAACGCTGGTCTTGGTCCCCTGCGACAGTCGCGGTCTCGGCATTGGCTCGCCCCTTACGATGCCGATTCGCGCACCAGGATGGCGTGAATGACCTGGTTCTTGACGAGCGTGTACTCGCCGACGACACCCTCGCCGATGACAACCCTGGTTTCGCTGAACTCGTCCTTCCTGACCGTCTCTTCGCGCATCTTGGCCAGTCCGGTGATGAACTTCTTCAGCGACGGCCCGATCATCTCCTTCTTCAGTTCGAACAGGTGCTCCGCCTGCTTCTCCGAGACCTTGTCCCCCAAGGTCTCGATGATCTCCTTCTTGATGGCAGCCCATGAAATCGGACTATCGAAGGTCTCGACCGCGAGCACGCCGACAGGCCCGAAGATGATCGCCCCCGCCTGATCTTCCCAAAGCGGCACCCGCTGCATCATATCGTTGAGCAGGTTCTGGCCGTCCTTGACCTTCTGCAGATGACCGAACAGATCGTCTGTGCCATCCCCGTGGAGGCCATTCGAGAATGTAATCCCTGGCCCCGTTCTTGCCACTGCACGAATGCCCTGAACCCCCGCCGTCTGCCTTGCGTAGTGGCCCCCGTGCACCGGCTCGTCGGCGAGGCAGCGAACTGCTGACGAACCCTCGCTTCGCGCTGTTGCTGACGACCAGTGTGAACTCGTCGAGCTGCGTCGATGGGGTGCTTCGCTGAGCAGATAGTGCGTGTGCTGTTGCCCGCTGTCGTCAGTAGTCTCCCCGAAGTCGCACAGCACGCCCACTCTGTCCCTGTATGCAGGTTCGCTGCGTTGGACTCTGCGGACCGACTTGTCGCCGCCCGTGAACCTTCGGACACTCTCCCATACATCCATCTGGTCGCCACCGGCAAGCAAGGTCATCGTCACCGACATTGGTGCGATAGTGCCGAACTTCATTTCAGCCCCGCCCTGCAGCCCCCTCGTCTGGTGCACGCATTTCACGGGAACCTCGTGCTTTCCGTCCTGATATACTCCCGAGTTCGCTGCCGCTCGCTCCTGGGTCTCGCCCGCGAACACCGTTCCGGCCCTCACGAATACCGGCTGACCCGTCCGGTTCTGGAGTTGAAGGTGGTCCACGCTACCCGAATCCTTGATCCCGAGGTCTTTCTTGACTTCGTACAAGGTCGTGTAGCGCCGCCTGGGTGTATTCTCCCTGAAGATCGGCACTACAATGTGCAGCGCCTCTTCTGAGAACTTCCACGGATCGCCTAGCCGGAACCCGCCCCGCTTCTCTACGATGTCGCCCAGAAAGCCCTGCAGGTCTTTCGGAACCACGATCTCTTCCGCTCGCGCATCCAATTCCGCCGTTGCTCCCATTCCCTGTGCCATCACAGTCACCGGAAGAGCCTAGCGTTGCTTCTGTATTTATACTCTTGCCCATCTTTATATCTTTATATCTTCTTCACGCTCGATGAGGGGGCGCAAGACGCCTTCAGAAGCCTTATGAGGGAGTTGCCATCACCCTGGTAGACCATCATTCAGGTCAGCTAGTCGCGGTGCCCACTGTCTGTAGGTGGCTTCTACGAGCGATGGCTTCTTGCTGTGCTTCTTCGCCAGCATCCTCTTTTCGTCCATGAGCCTCTCGAACTCTTTCGTGACCTTAACCGCTTTCGTCGGTTTGGCCCGTCTCAGTTCACGACGCCTGTCGCCCCCTTTCGCGCCGGAGGTGCAGTACTTTCGCTGGTCAGGCGTGCACTGCTCGCATCCTGGCAAGCCTCGTAGACTTGGCCAACCACCACACAATTCGCGCATCCTGTGCTGTTCTTGAGGTGTCGCCACCGTCCTTCACCTCATTTCCGCTTCTTCGCTGGCTTCTTGTCCTTCTTCCCGTTCTTGCCGTTCTCTTCCGGCGGCCTCATCCAGCCCGCCTTGAGTTGGAATGTCTTGTAGTCCGCCTCCTTCATCTTGTGTGCCACGCGGCAGGTGTTCCATACCCCCCACACTAGGTCTCTGTGGCGCTCCAGGAAGCCATCGGTGCACTCCCGCGCCACTTCACCAGGCTCCAGGGTAGCCATGTTAGATGATGTGCCGAACTTTCCCCTGAATACTTTCAGAGTTGTAGGCCCCACGCCCGGTACTCCTTGGATGCACTCCCAGCCCGTCCAGTCCGCCTCTTGTCTAGTTGTAGCACCCGCTACAATTGTGGGCGGAGCCGGTGGTTGATGGTCAGGGGTCTGGAGGCAGGAAGAAGGAGTTTCCTGACCGCTCACCGCATTCATCAGGCCCACTATCTCGCCCTCAGTCGGCCTCTTGTCAAACACTAGAGTCTCCTTGGACATGCTCTTCGTCGTACCATCTTGGACTGTCTGCGTGACCTGTACCCCTACCGACCGCTTGCCATCCTCGCGCACGACCACCGGATTGACCTCTTTCTTCGTTCCGACCGGAACGATTGCTGTTTGCTCAGGAGCCGCCCCACCCTTGCCCGCTTTCTTGGGTTCCGGCTCCGGTGCTTCTGACGCGAAGCTATCCAGCCTTGCCAGTCTTGCCTGATTTTGCGAGGATGTTTCGTCGTCCAAGAACCCCCGCCCCCACTTTGGTTTCTTCTGCTTCATTTCCTACCCCTCCTTGATCTGAATGCTCAGGGACACCACAGTCTTCTCCCTTTCCCACCGCGCCCGAAGTTGGTCTATCCTCTGACGCTGGTCTGCTTCCTCCGTTTCCCGCAACGCCGCCCATTCTTCCGGCGTTTTCCCTGTGGTGTTCATCTGGCTCTTTCTTCCCACCCTCCTAGCCCCCTGCCGGTAGTTTCGTCCATGTCACCTTGCTGATGTGGCCGCACTCCTTGTATTTCGTGACGACGAGCCGCCCTGTCAGCTTATCGTTCTTGTCGAGGAAGTCCAAGCAGTGGATGCACACCGCGATCACAGTGTTCTCATCCACCCTGAATACAGCGTCAGACTCGTCACCCTGATCTTTGCCGCATAGTTCACAGTTAACACCCATGCAACTCCCAACCAGTGAGCGACTCGCGGGCATCTGGCTTGTCCCACTGAATGCAGCCCCACTCGTGCTCCAGGAACATCTGTTCAGTCATCTTCTTTCCATCGACTTTAGTGTGATCCATGATGAACTGCTTCATCTTGGCCAGTGATTCGAAGCCATCTGCCTTCGCATCCTCTTCGGTGATCGCGCTGCCGAGCACGCCTGTGACTCGCCAGTGAAGGCCCACCACTCCTCTGATAAGAACCTTTCTCCGGCTTCGAGGGCCTGGGCAGTAGATGTCCAGCCGCAGCTTTCTCTTCTTCTTCTTCCTAGCCAACCACCATCCCAGGTTCCAGCGGTAGGTACGGAACTTCGTCCGGTCAACCGCGCACTTCCAGCATTCCCTGAATGAGAGAACTACCATGATCCCAACCTCACTCCTTCTCGATCCGTGGAGCTAAGAGGACGCTCATGGACACGGGGCCGTGCTTCCACTCGATCTTCATGGGCCAGTTTTGACCAAGCGAGAGACAAACTGGTACGCCGTCTGGTATGACTGCGACCGTGTTCCTGAAATAGTCAGTCGGAAACACACTCTGAACTGGCTCAGTTCCCTCGGCTCTGAGGATCGTCCCCTGACTCTTCAGAAGCGTCAGCCTCGCATCGTCATCTCCTTCGACTGTAGCTAGCTCTTCACCTTTCGCTTTGTCGCCCTCATCGCTCTCCTCTTCGCCATACGACCAACTGCCTTCCGCATAGGCTTCGAACTTCTCACTCGACGCGCACAGTGTCAATTGGTCCGAGACTCTGAAACAAGCCTTGGCTCCCTTCATCAACTCCCCCACCGAGGGCAGGATCACCAGGGCGGAATGTGCGGCTTGTGGAATCTCCGGGTCATACATACCAGCGATTTCCAGCGTTGCTATCCGATAGGTCGCTGTACCGTTCGTGATCTTCAGCCGCGAAAGGGCTACAGCCTCATCACTCTTGCTTGGATATTCCTCATACTCCAGGCCGAGTTCGTCCCCTTCGCCACAGAGTTCTAGGACTCCCTTCAGCTTGTCCACATCGAGACCGGCTTCAACCGTTTCAGTGTATGCTCCACCCAAATCTGGTTTCTTCGCCAGCCACCAGTTCGTGAATGCCTCCCGCCCGATTGTTATACTCATCATTTCGACATGGGCTGGGTCAACGACCTGGATGCCCACACCAACTTCTCTGATCTTGACCTTGAACTCGTCCACCAAGACGCTTAGCGCCTTGACGACTTCGTTCAGATATTTTGCACAGACACTCGCTTTCCACAGCGTCTGCCTCTCCACTTTTATCCTTGCCAATGGCTTCTGTTCCCCGCCTGCTTTCTTATTCTTTACCCCTGGCTTCTTTGCTTCGCCTGTCTTACCCATTCATCTCACTCCCCACCTCATCAGTCCTGACATGCTCCCTCACACCATCATCTGGACCTGGCGGCCCCCACTTCCGCGCCTTGTTGACCTGCAGCTTGCGCCGGACCTCCGCTTCCAGGCTGCTCTCGTGAATATCTGCGATAACAAAGAGAAGTAATGTGCAATCTGCGACTTCCTCGGCAGCCTTCGCAGGGTCTTGCAGGTCGATGGCTTTTTCAAGCTCAGCGACCTCTTTCTTCAGATGCAGCAGGAGTCTCCGCTCTCGGTCCTTGGGCCGTCCAAATATGGACTCGCTCCAAGTCGCAACTTCCTGCTGTAGTTTGTTCATGCCGCCGATCCGCTCGCCGCTGCCCGCTGTAATCGTGACAGTAAGAGATGACTTGCAGAACGAGCACCTGAACCCTAAGCCATCATCGATGAAGATGCAGCCAGGGGTCGTTTCCGTAATGTGGCCGCATTGAGGACATTCCCAGAGGCGCTTATATGGTATGAGCATACTGGAAGTGCCCACGCAAGCCTTCACCTGGTCGTAATGGACTATCTTCTTTGGCTTGAGATATCCGCAAATCCATTGAAGTATGCCGTGCTCATCCTCGAACGGAAAGGCTACTGGGTCGCCGTACCACCAGCTACGCTTTAGCTTCTTCAGACCGATCACCGCCTCCTGAAATCAATCGTCTGATGGAATCCACAGTCGCATAGGATAGACACTTTGCCCTCGTATTGGTCGCGGTCTATGGTCCCATGCGTTCCGCATTGTGGGCAATCTAGAGTGGCATATTCTGTTTCGGTCTCGTTGGTGAGTATCTTTGCGTTCATCGCCGTCACCGCCTCCGCTTCTGTTCGTACAGGTCATAGACGAGAGCCGTGACCCACAGAGCAGTAAACGGTATCGCCGCAAGCGGAGTCAGCAACATCAGTAGACCCACTGGCAGCATCGCCAGGAATGTTATGTGGTCTAGCTTCAGCCAGTGGTTCATAACTTCGCCTCCGCTTGCCTGGACTTCCTCTTTCTTATCGGCGGCGGTCCGTCCAAGCGGACGATTGATTCTATGGACTCGCCGTCGCTGCTCATCACGCACCCGATCAGTCTTCCGCCCCCGACTCGCCTGCCCATTAGCCGCTTGGTCATCGCGGATCGCCGCCCTCGTGCTTAGCCTTCTTCTTGTTGAACTCGAACGCGAATGCACCGCAATCCTTGCAGTCAGCTTTTCCACCGAGTAGCCACACCTTACGCGCCCCCGAACTCTTCCAGCCTGCGGCACTTTCTACCGAAATTGGCCGTGGACCGCCACGCCTTGAGGTCGAATGGCTTTCCATCAAGGGTCAGGCGGCGGGTTTCCTTCGTGGCCTCGACTTCGTAGTCCAGGTGGAAGTCGCATTTCTCGCCCAAACGAGTAGCCTCAGCCTCATCCTTGGCCCAGACTGTTGTACCGCTTGCCGTAACCGTGACTTCATACATGGTCTGGATGATGAAGTCCTTGCCCTCGACGGGTTCCAGGGTTGTGGGGGTGTACTCGGTCGGCAGTGCTCGGAGCATCAGGTCGCAGTCGAAGCAGTAGTCGCTCTTGGTCCTGATCCGCGCCTTGCATATGAGACAGTGGGAGTAGCCTTTCTGTAGCGCCTCTTTTTGACGCTTCCCCTGTTCGCGTTCCTGCAGCGCCTCGATGGCGGTTCGGTGGAGTCGCTCGGGCATCAAGGTGTCTCCTTCCCAATCGGCACTGAGTCTACCACTGCTTTCTCTGCCTGTTTCTCCTTCAGCTCCGCCTCGATCCGCTTCTTGAGGTATTTCATGATCAAGTATCTATGGTCCCAGATGAACCGCTCGTACTTCGCCAGTCCGTTGCAGGGGCAATCAATGACGGCTTGCAGCCCGTCAATCGTGCCCCACGGCGTAAAATCGGAGTCTTCGGTGAACCTATCTGGATGCTCCTTCGCCTTTTCCCTCAGCCTCTCAAGCTCCCCCTTTTCGTGGTCGCCCTCTTCAGAGAAGTGGACCCGCCCACATAGCTCGCAGTTGATACCGTTCGAGCTGCCATGACACACCAGATTCGCAAAGAGGTCAGATACTGGCCCCTCGCTCGCTGATCGCACTGTTGTTGTTGCTTCGGTTATGTATCCAGTCGGCACGTACGTATAGCATATGCCCCCCTTGGAGCGGTCCGTCTCGGTAGCTGCGAGCACTTCCTTTATAGTCTCTCCACTCGCAATGACCTGCCCATCTGAGTCTAGCGCGATCCACTTGCCCGCATACTTTGCAGGGATGTCTGGTCTCTTCATCATTGCCGTTCACCACCCTCCTCGCGTGGCACCTTATCAACCGGCCTCAGACCCTCAACAGTCCAGATGAGGTCCACGAGTGCCGGATGCTCGAAGATGTTGCCGATGATTTCCCAATCCGTCGTGCGCCAATGTTCATCACCTTTGGTTTCAACGGGTAGGAAGTCTACCTCATCTCGGTCGCTGAAGGGGCTCGAACTGTGGTAGGTGTTGAGGTTCCTACACAGGTGAAATCCGCCAAAGCAGAACTCCACTGTGTATCGGTCACGGCTGGTTCGATTCACACCTCGATGTATCAGGATATCACCATCGTAGATACACTGCCCCTTGTTGTCCTCAAGACCAGTCCAGAGCATCGCCTTTGCTCGATATGAGACGTTCGGCGCTCCATTGCGATCAGTCAGGCTGTCGTCGCAGACCGCACCAACCATCGAGACCAGATACTTGCCACCCTCTGGATAGTACATGTGTTCCGCTATCGCGTCCCAGACTCGAAACTCTATCAGCATCCTCATTGTGATCCCTTCTTGATATTATTCCTCTCAACCACCGCCGCCCCAGGACAGTCACAGAAGGCTTTGGCATGGCTCCAATCACGAGGAAACTCCCGACAGGCGAGCGGCTTTGTATTGTGGATTCTACACCCGTATTCGTTCTTGCCTTTAACTTTGACCAGAAATGGGCACCTTTCAGCCCTCTGATTTCTGTATAACCTAGACGCTCCGAAGTAGTCCCACTCTAGTATCATATATGGTGAGGCCAGCTCATCCCCCAGCCCTTGGCTATACCATCGAGCCACATCTTCGATGCAAATCGGGATGTGATCTGTTGCGCGGCAACATCGTCCGCATCTACGGCATCTGAACCCCTGCCCCTCCCGCTCCTTCTCAATCGCAACAACCGCCGTCTCATCCATGTGTCCCACCAGGTCCATCATGGCGATGGCGGCCTCCCACAGAAACTCGGAGAACACGATGCGACGCTTAGCTACCCCAGTCATCTGGTATTTACTTGTCATCGCTATCCCCTGGCTCTTCTCTCGGCGCTTCCTCGGGTTCCGGTTCTTCAGGTTCTGTCGGACCTTCGGTCTCTTCTTCCTCGGGTGCCTCGCCCTTCTTCGCGGGTGTCCCTGCAGCCGGTGTCGTGGTCCAGTCTGCCAAATGCGGTGCCCCATCTGACTTATATCCTGATGCTTTCCGATCCTCTTCCGGTGAATACTGTAAGAAGCATATGGGAGCGCGGGCAATGCCATGCGGGTCTTCTTTCATATTGTCGCATACCCTGGAGCGTAGCTGCTCTTTGTCAGAACGCCGACACTTATCCCACATCGGGCAGACCATGATTTCACCCCTGCTCGGTCTCCATGACGAAATAATCGTTCTCAACCTTGAACGGCACTCCCGCCTTCCGTAGCGCCTCGCTGATCTTGCTGTCCACACGCTTGCCATGCAGATGTCTCAAATGCAGGATGCATTGGCGCATCGGGTCGCTCAAGAAGTCGCTGGCTCCGAAGAAGCTGAGATACTGTTCCCCCTTGCCGACCAACCTCCCGCACTCGTGGCAATCGCGGAAATCCCGCGACCGATGCACAGCAGCGTTAAGTATGACCACTTCAGACCACCTCCTTCCTGGCACGGCATTCGTCGAAGTCGCCGAGGCATTCCTTCGTGACCACATCTCTGAACCCGCACACGCAGCCGTACTCGCTGATTTGCTGTGTGGATGGCACATCGCAGTGCGGTCGGTCGTTGATTCCTGGTCTGTATATCTTCTTGCAGGATCGACACTGAATCGTCTCGGAGAACGGCCACTCATTCTCCGTGAAGCAGTACGGACAAACAGAGATGTCAGCCATTTACGAAGTCTCCTTCTTCCCCGCGATCATGTGCCCGCCCAGGCAGATGTGTCCCTGGCCACGCCCGTAGTCGTTGCCGCACTTGTCACAATGGTCGCCTGGTGACGCCACTGAGAGCACCGACGAGTTTTGAGGTGGGAATATTTCCAGAACCCCGTCGATCTTGATTGGCCCCTGGAGAACAAGCGGCACCGGCAGGGGATACTGCCTGATCTTGAAGTCCAGCCGCCCGAAGCAGGTATGGTCCTGAGTCGCTTCGTAGGCCACGCCACACCACGAACAGTGGGCGTAGGGTGCGAAGTATTTGCGGCACCCGCTACAATAGCCGACCACGGACAAGTGGCGGCTGCCCAAAGATAGCATCATCAAGTCTTGCTTCTTGCAGACCGGACACTTCGGCAGCGGGTTGTGCTCATGCACTTTCAGTTCGAGCCAAGTCCAATCTTTCGGAACTCCGATGAAGCATTCGATTGCCATGCAGGCGCATCCTAGCCGGAACTCGGGTGGCAAGACGGGGCCTAGGCCCTTGACCCAGCCGCACCCGCTGACATGCTTGAGTTCGCCGAGGTCTGATTCACTCAAGGGCTCCCCACAGAGCGGGCATTTCGAGGGTTTCGCACATAGGCAACCCTTGCAGGTCTGGTTGAGCCAAACGCCGTTTTCCCCTGTGAGGCTCTCCCCTGTTGCTCCGCATTTCCGGCAGTAGTTCGGATACTTCTTCTCGAACTCTTCGTGTCGCTTCTTCATCCCCGCCTGGCGCTCCATGCATTCTAGTGTGTGTTCTACCATCGAATCACCTCTTCCATTTCAGATACATTAACCGGAAATGCCCGCGTCCGGTGAACCCTATCCACATCTGGTTCAGCTTGGCAAGGGCTGATGCAGCCTTCTCGTTCCTGCTCGCCTCGGGCTCTAGCGCGTTGATGATTGCCGTCAGTTCCTCGTAATCCAGTTCGGTCACTGGACCACCTCTTCGGATTCTTCTCCAGAAGTCTTGGCCGACCCGCTCCAGTTGGGCCAGTTCTCGCCTCGCCCGAATACCCCGATTGGCCGGTGATGGTTCACGGGCCGCTCGCTCTTCTGGTAGTGCAGGAATTTGACGGCCTTCTGGCCGCTCAAATGCTTGAATGCCGCGCCCACGATTCTAGGGTCGGCATCGAACAAGATGAACTGGCGATGCACGATGTCGGCGGAAACCTCGCCGTTCTGCTGCAAGTAGTTCACGACGACTTCACAGATGTCGTTGAACTCCTTTTCGCACCGCTTCTGGAATATCGCCACAATCCCCGCCACGAGGTCGAACTGCTCTGGTGCTCGGAACATCACACGACCTTCGCGCATCCATTTCAAATGCTGGCATCGGCCTTTTGCTACTCCGAACATACACGAGCACACCGAGCGCCCGTCCGGCCATATCTTGATGTTATGGCGCTCAGGGCTTGTGTGACTGCTGAAACTGAACTCGACTACCCCTAGCTCGCCGCATGTCTCAAGCATTGCGTCGCCGATCCCTTTCATTCCGGTCCCTCCGGTTCCTTTACCCCCGTTCCCTCTGGCAGGAGCAGCCGTTCCGGTGCTCCGATCTGCTTGATCATCGCATCGAGCATCTTCGGTGACTTCCGCAGGTTCTCGATGAACTTGTCCAGGCTCTCGGCCATGTTCTGGATGGTGTCGTAGCCTCTCTTCAGGAAGGCATATCGTTCTTCGGTGAAGTCCACCACGAGCGCATCTCTGTATTCGTAGAGGTCTTCCATATCCATGCTGAACAGTTCGTCGCCGCACTTGTACGCGACGACCAGACCAAGATGGACTGCAGGGGTTCCGGTGAACGCCATATCTTGCCGTGCGAACGTGGACAGGCCAGCGGTGTTCGACCGTTCCACCCTTGTCAAGTTCAGGTCGTAGTCATGCTCGAACTTGAAGGCATTCGCGCTGAATGTGATGATCAGAACCTTGCGCCTCTTGACCTTGGCCTGCTTCGTGCGATAGTCCCGCATCAGGCATTTGAAGCTTTTCGTCAGAGCCGCGATGTCTTTGGAGGTGAGCTTGTGCGCTTCCCATTCATGTGTCGTGGGCGTCCCACCACCTTCTGGATACCTTGTCTCCTTGCCTTTGATGGTCTTGACATACACCGCGTTCTGCTCCGAGTAGCTTGGGTCGTGCTCGAAGAGTCGCCCGATGTAGTTCGGCACCTCCATGTAGAACACACTGGTCTTGGTGTCGAGGTAGACCGGCACTTTGACATCGTGCCAATGCAGGTCTTCGTCGATCAGCTTCTCGGACTTGACCATAATCTGCTTGATGTGAGGCTTCACAGCTTCGCCCCCGTTTTGCATCTGTCGAAGAACGCCTTTTCCGCCTCTTTCTCCTTCTCGATTGCTTTGAAGGTGGGGCAGTCTTTCGCGGGCTCCATGTAACCGAGATTCGCCTTCAGCTCGTAGCCATCATGGTTGTGACAGTTGCCGCAGTAGCCGCAGTCGTTGAGCAGCCCTGTCCACGCGGCTGCGTACTTGCAGGTCTTGCAGGGGCATGCGTCTGGACAGTCGTCACGCCGCACCATCACGATGCCTCCTGCTTGTCTGGTATCTTGATCGACCGCACCCAGTCCTGATCCCCCTTGTCATCGAACTCGGATTTCTGTAGCGCCTTCAGCAGTGAGAAGTCCCGCCGTTTGGCGAGACCATCTACCATCGTCGCCAGTTTCCGGCCTTCGAACACCATGACCTTCGAGCCCCAGCGGTCATACCAGGCACATACAGAGTCCGCCATTGCAGCACAACCGCCCTTCGCGCTCGTATGCGCTGAAACGGCATGCTTATGGTGCGCGTGCTTGCTCCGAAATACTGCCTCGACGCCGTTCGTCAGGCACTCTGGACAGATGACCCGCACTTTGGGCATCCGCTGTCAACCCCCTTTCTAGTCCAGTGGTAATACTCGAAT
>Ga0315296_10003250_pt1 | contig 13651 bp, 7 predicted proteins | sample YL17G14_18_MG_FD_203921 | JGI IMG/M metagenome (GOLD analysis project Ga0315296, IMG submission 203921) | Sediment microbial communities from Yellowstone Lake, YNP, Wyoming, USA - YL17G14_18 | ecosystem: Environmental > Aquatic > Freshwater > Lake > Sediment | place: USA: Wyoming | collected... | reverse complement strand
CTCTTTCTCCACCTCACCCCCGTTCCCCCTCTCCACATGTGGTGAGGGGGAACGGGGGTGAGGTGTAGCTGCAGAATCATCTGCCGGATGCAACGCGCGATGTTGCTTTATGGACAGCCGCCGGACGCTCGTCTATAATCATAGCCTCCCGCCCCGGCGGGAGTCGGGTCTCCGGCAAGAGGTCTTTCGTAATGAATGAGAGGACCGGCGACAAGGAGCAGGTGACGGCCTCCCGCGAGATTCTCGTCCCGGATCTCGATGAGATGCTCATATGCCCACCGAATGGGGAGGTCGTCGAGGCGCTGACGGAGCACTACGAGGACATCCTCTGCCTCTTGGGCGAGGATCCGACCCGCGAGGGCCTCGTGAGGACGCCTCGACGGGTGGCGGAGAGCCTGCGGTTTCTGACCGCGGGCTACTTCCAGGACATAGACCAGGTCATCGGGGACGCTGTGTTCGAGGACTCGTGCGACGAGATGATCCTCGTCCGCGACATCGAGCTCTATTCGCTCTGCGAGCACCATCTGCTGCCCTTCTACGGTCGATGCCATATCGGCTATGTCCCGAACGGCAGAATCATCGGTCTTTCGAAGCTTCCCAGGATTGTCGATGTCTATGGTCGACGGCTTCAGGTGCAGGAGCGCCTCACCAATCAGATCGCCGACACGATCGAGTCCATTCTGAAGCCCAGGGGAGTCGGGGTAGTCATCGAGGCCTACCATCTTTGCATGATGATGCGGGGCGTCCAGAAGCAGAATTCCAAGACCGTGACCAGCGCCATGAGAGGCGGTTTCAAGCGGTTCTCCAAGACGCGCATGGAATTCCTCCGCCTCATCAGGCTCGGCCACGATATGGATTAGGCCGGGTTCCATAGGCGCGCCTACGTGTGCGCCGTTTCCTCCTGGCGGGCACGCAGGTCCGCCCCTACGGGTTCTGATCCCCTTCGCGCCTGTTCCTGCTCCCCGAGTCGCCCCTGATTCGCCTTCCCAGCCTGTTCTTCTCGTACCGTGCGATGTCCCAGAACATGCAGAGCCTCTGCATCACCCCCGCGATCCAGCCCCGCTTTTCTTCTTTCGTGCGATGCGTCACGGCCCTGAGAACAACCATCTTGACCTTGATTGACCCGGTCTCCCATAGCTCCGTCAGGGCTCTCTCGATGCCGAATCTCACCGAATCCATGTCCAGGTTTGCGAGCACGGACCTGCGGATCGCTCTCTGACCGGAGAGCGACGGTGTCAGAATATGGGCCAGGTCGGTATGCAGACGTCCGCCCCGGAAAACCCCGACCGCCATATCGGCCTGCCCTGACAGGACCGGAGCCAGCAGATCGGAGATGTGGTCGTGGGTTAGCCCGATCAGGTCCGCGTCCAGAAACAGGACGATCGGCTCGTCGGTCGCCTCCAATCCGGCGTGCATCGCCGCCCCCTTGCCGCGATTCTCGTCGAGTCGCACCACCCTCACTCCCTCGACCGATGCGGCGCGGTCGGAAGTGGCGTCAACCGAGCCATCATCGACGACGGTCACGCTGCGCACGAGCGGATGCGATGCCGCGAGGCTCGCGATCCCGGCGACGGTCTCCTCCTCGTCGTAGGCTGGGATGATGCAGGCTGTTCGGGCGTCGGTGTCCGGCATCGCAACTCCCAACGGCGACAGGCACGCTTGCGCTCAGCCTGTCGCCGGCACCCGGGGAGGGGGTAGCCCCGTGTGGCCTAATTCCAGATCGGATTGGGCCTGTATTTGTCCAGGTAGTCGGCAAAGAAAGCGAGATCCAGCCCGACGTCGAACTCGTAGTCGCTGTATACGGCTGTCACGGTGTGGAGCGGATTCCCTTCCGCATCGCTCGTCTGGGCGATGGTCTGCTCAAGGAAGGTGTAAGGCCCAACCGCCTGGTAGGCGTAGTCAAGAACGGTCGTGATATCGTCCGCCTCGCTGCTTGATCCGTGCTTTACCGTCCTCACGTGCCGGTAATCGTCCTTGGCGACGTAATAAATGGTGCTGAATCGCGCATAGACCAGGTCCACGGGCGTTGAGCGGATCACGTAGCAGTCCACTCCGTTCAGTTCCTCGTCCCGCATCCGCTGAAGCTCGCTGCTCTCGAGAGTGACCACGAGAAGATCGCTGTCGTAATAGAAGATCGGCTCATCATCAAGCAGATGGAGTTGGAATATCGGCACCATGAAGTAATAGTCCTTCTCCATGACCTCGACAGTCCGCGACCCCGTCCTCTGGAGGGTCTGCGTCACCTTGCAGTGAAAGTCGCTTGCACCGGGGTCCTTGTCGAGCTGATCATTCTCGTAGTAGATCATGCCCTCGAAGATCTCCTGCGCGGACAGCTGGTCGGCATTCGCGGGATGGGCGACCAGGAGAACGAAAAAAAGCACCATCAGAATAACTGCAACCCGAGCCATCGCCATGCTCCTCACTTCGGTTGTTAACTCAAAGTATATCACTTTCACTCCCCTGCGGCCCCCGCCCTGATTGGATGCAGAAAACAATCCGGCAGATAAGAATCGGGAGATCGCCTGAGGGTTCAACCCTCACTGCATGGGATCCTCGGTTATCGTCCCGGCGGGAGCCATGCCCACCCACTGGCCGGTGAGCTCGTGAATGCGCTCTCTGGCCCTCTGGTATGTGCCGGAGTTGGGGCTGTAGAGCGATTCCGTCATCAGTTGCACGTAGTAGTTGACCGCGCGCTCGGGATCGCCCAGCTTCTCGTAGATTCGTCCCAGAAGGAAGTAGGCGTAGTCGAAAGGAGCTTCTCCGGGTCTCACACGGTCCTTCCGGTTGAAGACCTGGATATACATGTCGCGAGCCTGCTCGTAGCGCGCGATGGCTTCCGCCGTGTCTCCCGCTCCCGTCGCCAGATCGCCGAGCGCCTCATAGATCTGCGCCAGATCGTAGTATGTATAGTGCACACCTGTGGATAGCGGAATCCCTTCGAGCAGGGCATCGATGGCTTCCTGCCACTGGGCTGTGCCCTCCTCGACGTTCCCCTGCTGAATCGCCCGCGCGCCCAGCACACGGTGCGCGCGGCCAAGCCACAAATAAAGCTGCCAGCGGATCGGCGGCTTCTCCTTCAGCCAGGCATCCACAGCCAGCGCCCGCTCCGCCCAGAAAATCATCTCCTCGTACCGCTCCTCCTCCTCGAGCAGGCGCAGGAGCTCCTTGTAGTACTCGACCTTCACCGGGTAGTACTCAGCGGCCGTCCTGTAAGACTCGATCGCCCTCTCCCTTGAGTACTGCCTATCCGCCTCGAAATCTTCCACCTCGGCTGTGATTTCGGATATTCGTTTCTCGACCGCCGCCCTCTCTTCCTCGGACGTCGCCCTGGATGCATCCTCCTCGAGCATCCGGATCTCCCCCCGTTTCGTCTGCGCGAGCTCGCCCGCAAGCCCGTATCGGTCCTCGTATCCCATCGCCAGAGCATAGAAGGTGTCGGATTGGGGATACAGAATCTGCCCTTCTTCGAGGTGCTCGGTGCCCGAGACCACATCTTCATACGTGTGCTTCTTTATGAGCGCGAAACCGTGGAAAAACTCCGCCCGCCCGTTGGTCGGATCAAGCCGGTACGCCTTCCAGAAGAAGTCCGCCGCCACCTGTCCGACGAACTCCTTTCTTTCCTGGGTGACGTCGCCTTCGAGATTCCTCAGCGCCGTGATGCCCTTCACCACCAGATACTGGCTCTTGAAGTTGATGATCTGAGTGTAGACACCCCAGATCGTGGCGAGCACCGCCAGCAGAATGAGCGGCGCGGCGACCAAGGCGGGCACTTTCCTGCGCCACGTAATGTACCATCTCCCGGATGCGCCCCCGGCCTTGCCGACTTCTGCTCTCGCGGCTTCCGGCTCCTTCCGGCCTTTTTTCCGCTTTTTGCGCCCGGAGGCCTCGGGCGCGGCTGCTTCCTCCGACTCCGCGGCGATGGATCGCCTGCGCTCGACAATCTCCACGATCAGCAGACCCATCGCAGTTAGCACCAGCCCGCCGTGCTGAATCTTGTGCAGCGGGAAGCTGAAAAACGAGCTGGCCAGAAGACAGGCGGTCGCCCCGATTATCCCCAGAGTGTAGAAGCGTCTCGCCGGGTCCTGTTCCTCCTTCACGAACCGAAACGCATACACAAAGAACATGGCAAAGAACATGACGTAGAAGAAAGTGCCGATAAGGCCCGCCTCGACAAGCATCTGCAGGTGATCGTTATGCGCCCGGAAGGTCGGGATAACATTGTGGAACCACTCCTCGAAGTTGTACGTCTCCAGCACCTTGGTCTGGTAGGGCAGATATTCGACCTCGTAGAATCCGAATCCGCCGCCGAAGATCAGCCGCTGCGGAAACGTCTTCGGGTTCGCAAGCATCAGGTACGCCGCCCGCCACATCGTGAGGCGATTCCGGAGCGTCTCGTCCTCCTGGAAATCCGTCATGCTCTTCAGCCGCTCGAACGGAGTGAACTGGTGTGGAGTCTCCTCGTTGGCGGTTCCGCCCCTGAAGACGACACCCGTCAGCGCCAGGACGAGCGCCAGAACGACTATTCCGACCGCGAAGCCGATCTTCGTTATCCTCTTGAACACCGGCACGCGCGCCCATAGTGTCCCGAACAGCACGAAAAAGGCCCCGACGAATATCCCCAGCCATCCCGCACGGTTGTAAAGCGCCACCATCTCGAACGCGTTGATCGCCAGCACTACAGCCAGAAAGAGCCTGAGCTTCCTGGACTCGGTCGCGAGGAGCATCCCAAGCCCGATGAACAGGGTGAGCGCCAGGTATTCTCCATAGTAATTTGGATTGGCGAAAAATCCCGCGAGGAGGAAGTAGCGGCCTGCCGACGGCGTCGGGTAGTAATACTCCTGGCCCGCGAACGGACTGCCCTCCTCATATGTGCCCGTCGACTGGCCGAACAGATTCTGGGGAACGTCGAAGTACTTCCAGAAGCCCCAGAGCGTGGACACGAGGGCCGCGATGATCGCTGTAAGAAGAAGGACATCCCGCCTGCGCTTGTCGGGGACATACGCGAGCCCAAGCAGGAAACATGACCCGAAGGCTGCCCACTGGATCACGTTCTTCACAGCCGCGAGACGGTAGGGCATGATGATGATCGTCAGGAGCATGTAGGCCAGGAACAGCCACAGCCACGGCGCGACCGGGTTGCGCGGGATGCGGGTCGGCCTGCCCAGAAGCCATCGCGTGGCGAAGTAGCACATGAACATGCACGCCATCGCGAACCCCAGCTCTTCCTTCGGCATCAGCCCGTTTCGCTCAAGGTGGAAGTAGTACACCAGCGGCACGAGGAACTGAAACTCGACCATCATGTAGAAGGGGAGCTGGTCGAAGAAGTCCCATCTGTCCCGCTCGGTGGTGACGAAACGGATCGTCGCCCGCCCGACAATGACGACCAGCAAAATGCCCAGCCCGAGAGTGAATTTGTTGAAATAGAGCCCTTCGGGAAGCTGCTCCGGCCACTTCCAGTCGCCGTAGTACGTCCAGAGCAGGATCGCGATGACAACCGGCCAGAAAACAAGTCGCTGGACGACTGCGCTGAACGGCTCCAGGCGCCCAAAAACCAGGGGGTCCAGGTCGATACGAATGAGATAGGCGACCGCCACCAGGAGGAGCATCAACAGGACCGCCGATCCTATGTGCAGCCACTCCGGGTGGGCGATGAAGTTCGCCACCAGCGGGCTGATCCCGATCTGAGTCAGTAAGTCGTACACAACTCTCTATAGACCGCGGATTCCATCCGGTGCGCTCTCTGATTGCCTGGGCCGCCTTCGCGACATATAATGGCATCGACCTGGCCGGCCCAGCCGGAAATCTGGCCTGCTAGTATATCCGTCCTGAAGCTCCTGCGCCAATGCCCGATGGTATCGTAGGAGGAAACCAGGATTCCAGGGAGGTTCTTTTCTCGCTGTGATAGTCTCAGTCAACTGCTTCGCCAAGATCAATCTCTTTCTGAAGGTCTATGGGAAGCGCCCCGACGGGTACCACGACATCATCAGCCTGATGCAGTCGATCGATCTGGCGGACAGTCTGGTTCTGGAGGAAACAGACGGGGAGGGGATCGAGATTTCGTGCAGCAATCCCGACGTGCCGGTCGACGAGAGGAACCTCGTCTGGAAGGCTGCGGGAGTTCTGGCGGAGCAGGTCGGGAGACCTGCGGCGGGACTCAGGGTGAAAATCACGAAGAACATCCCCCTCATGGGCGGGCTTGCCGGCGGGAGCGCCGACGGTGCCGGCGCGCTGGCGGGGCTGTGCAGGCTGTGGGGGCTCGATTTCGATGACAGCGTGCTTCTCAGGCTCGCCGCAAAGGTTGGAAGTGACGTGCCGTTCTGCCTGGTCGGCGGGACAGCGCTGGTGAGGGGCAGGGGGGAGATCGTGGAGCCCATGCCGGTCGGCATAGTCGAGAGCGCGAAAGGCTCGGGCGCATTCCTGCTCGTTCTTCCCCCGGTCGGGGTGGACACGAAATCGGCGTACGACGCGCTCGATGAAAGCAGGCTGAAGGAAGCGAGGAAATGGGATGACCTGATGATCGAGTACGTGGAGACTCGCGACAACTGGATGGTGGCCATCGCGGACGCAAGCTTCCCGGTCCTGTTCCACAACGATTTCGAGGCCTCTCTTTTCAGCTCGAGTCCTGAGCTCGTCGCGGTGAGCACCAACCTGAGGAACCATGCGGGACACGCGATCCTGTCGGGCTCCGGCCCGTCGATGTTCGCGTGGTTCACCGATGTCTCCGAGGCCAACGCGGCACGGGACAGGTACGTCCCGATCGCCGGCGAGACCGCCCTGGTGGCGTATCCCGTCGCCGACGGCGTCCAGGTCATGGGATAATTCTCCCTTCAATTCGCGGGGTGTATTCACATTTCGAAAGCCGAGCGGTAGAATGTCGTCGATGCTGTTACTGCACGGGCGGAGGTTTGGGAGGAGACTGATATGCCTGAACAGACAATGCCGGTCGTGATCCTTGCCGGAGGATCGACTCCGGAGAAAATCCTGGCCGCCGGCGAGACCGAGAGAGAGCGTGCGTTCATCGATATCGGCGGACGCCCGATGCTGGCGTGGGTTCTGGACGCGTTCCGCTCAAGCGGCGTCTGCGGCGAGATGCTCTGCATCGGAAACCCGGACCGCCTGCGATCCACTTTCGGCCTGGGGCCCGAGCAGGTCATGGCCGACCTGGGCTCGATGCTCGAAAACTTCATGGCGGGCATGGAGCACTTCCGCAAGTATCCCCGCGTGATGAACGCGACCTGCGACATCCCCCTCGTGACGCCCGAAGCCCTCAGGTTCGTCATTGACGAGACCTCGAAAATCGATGCCGAGGTCTTCTATCCCATCATCGACATCCGCAGGTTCGATGAGAAGTTCCCCGGCGGGAAACGGACCACACAGGCCCTCAAGGAGGGCACTTTCACCGGCGGCAACGTGTTCGTTGTCAATCCGGACAAAGTCTTAAGGAATCGGGATAACGTCGAGCGGGTGATCCGCGACCGGAAATCGCCGGCGAAGCTGGTCCGCATGTTCGGCTTGCCCTTCATTCTCAAGTTCGCGCTCAAGCGACTGGATCTCAAGGGGCTGGAGGACAAGGCGACGAGCATCATGGGCGCGAGGATGAGGAGCGTCATCACTCCCTACCCGGAGATCGGCTTCGATGTCGACAAGCCGGAGGACCTCGAGATGGTCCGGCGGATCATGGGGGGCGCGGGCTCGGTCGGGCACGCCTGAGCTCGAGCGAGAGTGAATCGGAGGATCGCCCGGCCGATATTACTTGCGGCGGTCTTGACAGCGGGTTTCCGCCCTGCTACGTTGGACAGCGCGCTGGGGCGTGGCCAAGCGGTAAGGCACGGGCCTTTGGAGCCTGGACCGATGGTTCGAATCCATCCGCCCCAGCCAGTTTTGTTTTAGCGCCGTTCATTAGGCAGGCGGCGAGGAATTCTCGCCCTGCGTGCTCGAGTCAAGATTCATTGCCCGGAGCCGGTTTCCTCCTCGTCCATCGACAGAATGCTGAATGTGGCCTTTACATCTATTACACGACCGTCGCACAATGTCGCGAGCACCTCGAATGTGTGCTCGCCCTTTGTATAGGTCTCTGTCGGTAGATAGAAAACGCCATCGGTGTAGATAAGTGCAACATCGGTGACCTCTTCGCCGTCGACAAATACCTGAACACTCTCAACGTCGCTCTTGATCTCAGGAGAGAAGTACGCAATAAGAACCGAGCGATAGTCGTACACGTTCGCGCCGTCACCTGGGATCAGACTGATGAGTTGCTCTTGCGGACTCCGACTGAATTCAAAGGTCATCTCCCTCGTTTCGCGGACACCGGCCTCGAGGAGGTACTCGACGAGGAGCCGATGCTCACCGGTCTCTATTTCAGCGAGTGAGATCTCGCGGAAAGCCGATCTTGTGTCTTCCCGAACGTCGAGATCTATCCAGCGAGACTCGTCTATCTTCGCACGCGCCATGACCAGGATGGCGCCCTCGTCCGTGGGCTCGACCGAGACCGAGAGTCTTTCGCCATCCTCGGTGATGAAGTGCTCGATTCTCACCACCTCAGGGAGAGTCGCGACCAGCGTCAGCTCGACTCTGTCCTGAAGCCCGGTGGTCGTTGTGGCCTCTATTTCGCACACGTACTCCGCCTCCAACTGAAGCGTAACATCCCTCAATGATATTGTGAAACCGCTATCATCTATTGTTGCGTTGTCCGATATGTCCGCGCCTGCGAACATCACTTTGAAAGATGACTCATCGATGTTGATGCCCTCGGAAAACCCGCCGTTGATCTGGGGATCCGTGATGAGTAGGTCGCGGGTCGGACTTATATCAACAATAAATGCCGGATCGAAACGGAACGAGAGTGCGATGTCGATCAAGCCATAGGTCGTCATCCTGCCGGCATTCATGGGCTCGAGCGCATAGAGTCGTGCGGGAGAGAGATCTCTGATGTCTTGCCAGAGGTCGACATCGTCGCGCGGATTGACGTGCCAACCCTGGCAGAATATCCAATACGGACCGATTCCGGGCTCATTGTAGATGATGTTCTCCACTGCAGTAGGGGACGTTGAGCTTGCGATTCTTTCATTGTCGCCATCAAGTGCGCGGTTTCCGTTCTTGTCCTGAAAAAGGAACAGATCCACGTCCAAGTCCGCATCCGTACTCCGGCACTCGACGCCGAGGAAGCGCTCGTTCTCTCCGACCGTGAAGGGACCGAGCATCCACGACGATACAGGAAGTGGCGAGGTGGGATTATCCTGGTACACCACCTGGTCCTTAAACTCGCTCGATGGTTCCAGCCTGAAATCGATGGGGCTTGTTTCGCTGAACGTGCCGGCAACGTCCGTTGCGCGGAAGACGATCGAATAGACACCGGGCCACATCGGTCCGCCTCCCCCGGTGTCCCATGTATATGCGAAGCTACCTGTAGTGCGATCGTAGGCGTCCGTGATATCAGTAAAATCAGCCCCGCCATTGAAGGACACATTGAGCGCAGCTATATGAAGGTTGTCGGATGCCTGGCCTTCTAACGCGATCCTCTCGCCCGCATGTGCTGAAATCGATGCAGTGTCGAGTCGGATGTTGGGTTCTTGCGACGGGAGCGTGGCGGTCAGTGTTGTATTGAATCTGACATGAGTATAGCGGTTCGCGTTGTAGAATAGGATGACATGGCCGCCCTGTGGGGCAAATGGCTTGCTGTACTCGTGGTTCTTCGTCCAATCGGTGCGGGGAAGATCGTGTGTCGTCAGGAAACTCCGGTATTGGGCGGATGACAACATCGCCGACCAGACCCCATACATTGCTCCATTCGGTTCGGAATACCAGCGCGTGCCGTTGTAGCGCGTTCTCTCGTAGAGGTCTGGCATGCGGATCTCGGAGCGCCTGCCGGATGAAAAGTTGCGTGGTCTTTGCTCTTCTTCGATAGATGTTACGGAAACCTGCACGTTCTCGAGACTGATGTCTCGCGGCGGGCTGGCTGCAAAGTCGGGTTGTCGTGAATTGATGCGGCCCGGCAACACGTAGGTGTACTCAAGCCGCTCATTCTCCCTGACGATGAGGTACTCCGTGCCGGTAACGCCGAGAGGGGTAATTACATCGGCGAGACATGAGCCGGTAATGGGGAAGCCGAGCTCGAAGAAGCAGTATCCTTCAGGGTCGGTGTAGTCCCAGATGGACGTGCGGTAGTAGCTGTTCCACTTGCTTCGGATTACGACCAGCGCGCCCTCGATAGGATCATTGAGCTCGTCAACGACGCGAATGGTGACTTCACCCACCTGGCTGTAACCCGGCGCATTGCGGGGGTTGTAGTTTGAGCCGGGTGGATTGATGGGGCGGGTTGTGGAGTTTTCATCGAGCCCGTCGCCCCTGCGGCGCGTTATCGAGAGGAGTGGTGTTCCCGTATGTCCAACGCCCTCATTCCATGGGTGACCGAGGTCACCTACTGAATGACTGAGATCCCATTGGTACCACTGTCCGTCCATCCACCACTCATTCCATGCATGATCCTCGCCGTGACATCCCACAGGCGCATTTGGAATCAGTGCGGTCCGCGAAAATGCAACGCACAACATGGCCTGCTCGCCGCAGGAGCCGTAGTTCTTTTCATAAATGACCAGTGGCTGCAGATCGTTGCTCGCCAGGCCGTACTCATTCCAGCGGTCAGGCTTGGAACCGGAGTAGGTTATCCAGTCGGCGACAAGGTATGCGGCCTCCTTGATGTTGCGTGCGGGTTGCACGACATCCAGCAGGTTCTTCCCGTATCGCGCGTCGTTGGGCAGGAAGGTGCGCCAGAAGTAGGCGTTGGGCGTATGCTCGTACTCAGCGGCGGTGATTTCCTTGCGGGTCCATTGTTCCCCCGTAACGCCGTAGTATTCGGCATCGTGTCGCCAGTATGACGCGTCAACGCGCGCCGGTATCTCATACTCGATCACCGGATGCACCACCCACCAGTAGTAGATATCGCGCGGCATCTCCCTGAGAGTTCCGTCTTCGGATACATATTCGATCGTAGTGTAATCGTCCTTCTCCTTGATGTTTGCATATGCGACGCGCGACGCGAAATCATAAATCGCACGCGCGTTTTCAAAGAGCAGATCCGCATTGTCCAGCCGGCTCATTACGCGCAGGATCTCAGTCTGAATGTTGGCGAAAGAGAACGCCACTTCGTCGAAATATTCGTCACCGCACTGCTCGAAGACGTCGAGATAAGAATTGAGCGCATCATCGTCGATCATTCCGCGGAGCAGGGTCGCCTCAGGGTGTGTGCGGTCGAAGTACTCGCGTATCCCGCCCAGGCCGAGTGTCTGGTGAAACTCCCACGAGTACAGCTCGGACCACGCCGCCTGCCGACCCTCGAAGTAGCGGAGAGTGCCGTCGACGGAGCCGATCAGCAGCTCCGGTACGCCGTCGGCTGTGAGGTCACCGAAAGCAGGCGACGCAAATGCGCCGATGGTCGGCAGGCGCAGGCCGCCCTCCACTTCGCGCCAGTCGGGTGAGAGAAAAACCCTGATCTCACCTGCGCGATTGCCGACGACGAGATCGATTCGACCGTCGTCATTGAAGTCATATGCGGCGGGTGAGGGATACTCTCCGACTTCGAGCTCGCTGAATTGGTCAGCGAGAAGTTGGAAGCCGGTCCCGGTGCCCTTGAAGAAGTACAAGGCTCCATCACCGGCGCCGGCTACAATGTCGCAGATCCCGTCGCCGTCGAAATCGCCGGCGCACGGAGTGGCAAATCCGGGAACGCTCAATCCTCTGGATAATGCCTCATCAAGATTCGCAGTGTAATCTTCGCCGGTGACATAGACTCGTATCGTGCCGTCCTGAAAGCCTATTGCGTGGTCACACCTGCCGTCCATGTTGAAGTCACCGAGAGCCGGCAGGAATGCACCATCGGTGCCGGTTTCAAAGCCGGGCTCGTAGATGAAACCGCCTGTTTCAGAGTAGTCGGGACCATAGTATATTTTCAGGCCTTGTATGTTCTGTGCGCCGCAGACGACATCATTCACGCCGTCGTTGTTGACATCGGCTATGCATGGCGAAGAAAGATAGCCGACATCGTCATCAAACTTGCGTTCAGTTTCGTCCGTGTACGAGACAAACCACCAATTATCGTTAGTGCCATAGTTCTCATACACGCTGATCGTGCCGTCGGATGCGCCTATCAGGAGGTCGGGCAGGCCGTCGCGCGTGACATCCTCTAAGAGCGGTCTTGCGCTGCCGGACACCTCGATGCGATTGAGATTCTCAATGAATTGGGGGTCGACCTCGCCGGTCGGAATCGCGAGGATGGTCCCATCACTAGTCCCGACGATGAAAAAGCCGTGCTGCTGAGCGATCAGGACGGACCCTTTGTCGGCGGCATGATAATCGCAGACTGAAGTGCCACTCTCATGAAAACGCCACATTGTGCCGGCCTCATCGGCGACATACAGGACCGATTCTCCATTCTCGTCAATGGAAACTCCAGCGACGGTCCCGGTGAATGGGGCGTCGGGGATATCGGTCCGGCGGGTCCTCCAGCCTTCGCCGCCCCAGATGCTGAGCGTGCCGGTGGAGTCGGTGATCAGAAGCTCGTCATCGCCATCGCCGTCCACGTCCGAGAAGCAGGGCGCGATACTCCCCGAGCACCGGATGTGCGCGAATGTCTCGCGGTCTTCCTTGAAATACGGTCCGACGAAGCACTTGAGCTCGCCCTGCGCGTTGCCCACCACGAGGTCTCTGATCCCGTCTCCGTTGACATCATGGAAGGCCGGCGCGGCATCGTCTCCAACATCGAGATCGTCATAGTATAAATCAACAATCCTGTCGATGAACTTCTCCCTCAGCCAGACCGGCGACCGAAGGATCTGGGCGAACGCCCTGTCGGGAAGGCCCCGGTAGCCTCTGTCCGGCTCGGTCTCGACGAACTCCTTCCGGGCATCATCGTACGTCACGGCATAGAACTCGCCGGGGGCGAGTCGTATCTCGCGCTCGAACGTGTACGTCTCGTACCCGTTCGGGACCTCGCCAAGCTCGGCGGTGGCATTCTGCGGCGCGACCATCGCGGCCAGCAGCAGGTAGAAGCAGGTCGGTACCAGGTTTCTGTGCATTCTTTCCTCCCGGGAACGCCCGAAATCGACTCGGGAATGGAATCGCGACTCCGGCATATTCTTCCACTCGGCGCCCGCACGGTCAAGCCGCATGCAGCACGAAGCCGGCTTCAGCGGTGTTGTGCCTTTCGCTCGCCTGCCGCGACGCGATGCCTTGCGTCGCTGCGTCGCGACCGTCAGGCGGTGCGTCGGGGACCTCGACCGGTGATATAATTCAGCCAAGTTATGCAAGGAGGCTAGCTGAATGCGTATCGCAAGTCTCGCGCTCGTAAGTGCGATTCTCGTGGCGGTGCTCATCCTGCCAGGCTGCGGGGGAAATCCCGCCAGCCCGAGCGCGGCGCCCGATGAGGCGGGGGTGTCGCGCGGAGAAGAGGGAAGCGGGCGGGCGCATCGGTGCCTGGGCCTGTATTCTCTCGTCATCGACACCGAGGATCGGGAGATCAAGATCGCTCCCGCACGGTCGGCCGAGCTGCACGTCAACGTCACGAGCATTCTGAACGGCACGATGGGTGTCTCGGCGAAGGGAGTGCCGAGCGAGCACGATCCGCCGAGCGGGCTTTTCGTGTTTGACATCACCCTGA
>Ga0315296_10003249_pt1 | contig 13652 bp, 12 predicted proteins | sample YL17G14_18_MG_FD_203921 | JGI IMG/M metagenome (GOLD analysis project Ga0315296, IMG submission 203921) | Sediment microbial communities from Yellowstone Lake, YNP, Wyoming, USA - YL17G14_18 | ecosystem: Environmental > Aquatic > Freshwater > Lake > Sediment | place: USA: Wyoming | collected... | reverse complement strand
ACGAGAAAATCACAGACAGCATAATAGGGTCCGAGTCGGAGATAACCTCGGGCAAACCTGGCAGGCCGAAGGGGAGGACATTCATCGTTGGCGACAGATCACGCATTACGCTGTAGAGTTGGCAAAAGCAAAAACCAAAATTTCTTGAACATCCAAGCCAGTAAGCTCAGAAAGCTTTACACGATTCGTGGATCTGGGATAGGTATAATAAATCGCCCGCCAGCCTCTTTATATTTCTGCTGCTTTGCAATAATTTCCTCTGCAAAGTTCCAAGCCAAAATTAGCGCATAATCTGGTTTATCTTGCATAATTTTCTCTTCGGGAACGACGGGGATATGCATGCCAGGGGTGTAACGCCCCTGTTTGTAGGGTATGTTATCTACGATATAATCAAGGATATCTGTGCCTATCTTGCAGTAATTAAGAAGTATGTTTCCTTTGGCCGCCGCTCCGTATCCAACGATTCTTTTTCCTTCGCTTTTTAGTCTTTTTAATAGTTCTATTAATCTTTCTTTTATGGATGCTACTTCGGTCGCAAATGTTAGATAAGTTTCAATAGAATCTAGGCCGCGCTCTTGTTCTAATGCAAGCAAATTTGTGACCGATTCAGATACGGGGCCGGAAGCAGATGCTCTTTTTACAAAGACTCGTATGGACCCACCGTGAATACCAATTCGCTCCACGTCGAAAATTTCCATCTTGAATTTTTTAAAAAGTGTAGCGAGCGGTTTAATGCTGAAATAAGATAGATGTTCATGGTATATGGTATCAAATTCTATTTTCTCAAGTAAATCTGGCAAGTACGGAACTTCGATGATAAAAATGCCATTATCCTCTAATAGAATATCTATCCCTTTTAAAAAGTCATCCAAATCATTAACATGTGCGAATACATTAGTGCCCGTGATCACTTTCGCTTTCCCCTTGTCATCCACGACTTTTAGCGCGGTTCGTTGACCGAAAAAATCATTAATAGTCTCTATCCCACTTGCTTCTGCCAATTTTGCGATATTGGTGGCGGGCTCGATCCCAAGGACTTTGACTTTGTGTGTTTTGAAGAATTTAAGTAAAGTTCCATCGTTGCTTCCGATATCTACAACTAACGAACCCTCGGGAAGATTAAATTTTTCCACAGTTTTATTCGCAAGCTCGGCGAAATGATTTATCAATGTTTTTGACGTTGAAGGAATGTAGACATAATCTCCAAACATAATATTCGGAGAAACAACATGGCTTAATTGCATTAACCCGCAGTTGGCACAAAAAATAGCGCCCAGATGGGCAACAAACTCTGGAGAACTTAGCTGTTCCTTTTTCAAGAAATTATTAGCCAGTGGCATCATACCTAAAGATAAAACATCGTGCAAATTTTCATTGCCGCATATTCTACATTTGGTCACTTTCATAACTGCATGATGCAATTTACGACCCCCCTAAATTTCGAGGCACCATAATTATTAATATTTGCAACAATAAATACCACAGGCAAAACATCTAAATGGGGTAAGAGTTTGCTGAAAGGCGTAAAAGTTCTTGATTTGAAGAAAAATGTTGACGAAAGAGGGTTTTTTTGTGAAATATTGAGAGAAGATTGGACTGATCTAACAGAGGGGGACAAAATAGTTCAATTGAGTCTTTCTGTGAGTTATCCCGGGGTAGTGAGAGCGTGGCACCGCCATTCGAGGGGACAAATTGATTATATCATTGTCATAAAAGGGATTGTAAAGGTGTGCGCATTTGATGAAAAGACTAGTCAAATAGATGAAATTGTGTTGAAAGGAGATAAATTACAAGTATTGAGGATTGATGGTAAATATTGGCATGGTACCAAAAACATGGGTAATGAACCTTCCCTGACTCTTTACGCAACCACTCAGCTATATGATTATCAAAATCCAGATGAAGAGAGATTGCCACCCAACACCGAAAAAATTATTGATCCTATAACCCGAAAACCATACGAATGGTGAAAATTGGATGTCCGTTGAATTTAAAGAAAGTAGGGTATACGTGGAGCCGACTTTATGATGAAAATTGCTATTATTGGGGCTACCGGGCAACTCGGGAGCGACCTTGTCAACACTTTCGGGAAAGAAGCCATCCCCCTTGGCCACGATGATATAGAAGCTAAAGATCTTTCAAGTTGCATCCGGGCTTTGAAAAACAATAACCCAGATGTGGTGATAAACTGCGCAGCTTATGTCAAGGTCGATGATGCCGAGGATTTTGCTGATGAGGCGTTTGGCGTGAATGCAATCGGGGCAAAAAATGTTGCCCAAGCGTGCGAGAAAACAAACACTACGATAGTTTACATAAGTACAGATTACGTTTTTGACGGAACCAAGGGGGCGCCCTATTTAGAGAGTGATATTCCAAACCCAATTAATGTCTATGGTCTGAGCAAATATGCTGGGGAGATTTTCACCAAAACCTACTCCTCAAGAAGTTACATAATGAGGACGGCAAGCCTCTACGGCGTTAAAGGAGCACGAGGGAAAGGAGGCAATTTCGTCGAGACTATGATACAAAAAGCCAAGCACAAAGAGAAGATTAAAGTTGTAAACGAAATAGTGATGAGCCCAACTTACACGAAAGATGCGGCTGAAGCGATCAAAAAAATTATTAAAGGCAACTTCCCGCACGGAGTTTATCACGTAACCAATAAAGGTCATTGCTCTTGGCATGAATTTGCAAAAGCAATTTTTGATATTCTAAGGCTCGATGTAGATATGGAACCAATAACAATGAAAGAAATGAACTCAAAAGCAAAAAGACCGAAATTTTCTGCGCTAGAAAGCGAAAAGCTCCCGGATTATGGTCTAAAAATGAGGGGCTGGAAAAAAGCTCTCGAGGACTATTTGAGGGAGAAGGGGCACCTGTAAGCATCGAGGAAGTTGTGTCGGGGGGATCCAAATGAGGATTTTAGTAACCGGCGGAGCAGGTTTCATTGGCAGTAATTTTGTCCATTATATACTTCAAAAGCACCCCAGAGACCAGCTACTAGTGCTTGATAAGCTCACATACGCAGGAAACCTCAACAATCTCAAGACAGTGATGAAAAAAATCGAGTTCATCAAAGGGGATATCTGCAACAGAAAGCTCGTTGAACAGATAGCGAGTAGGGTTGACGTGATTGTAAATTTTGCAGCAGAGAGCCATGTTGATAGGTCAATTGCGGAGCCAGAGCCATTTTTGACAACGAACGTTCTTGGTACTCAAGTCTTACTAGAGGCAGCGAGGAAGTTAGATCACGAGAAATTCGTTCAAATCTCGACAGACGAAGTTTATGGCAGCACAAGCAAGGGTTCCTTCAGGGAGGAGGATCCTCTAAGACCTTCGAGCCCTTATGCCGCGAGCAAGGCCGCCGCGGACATGCTGACCCACTCCTATTTCGTTACCTATGGCCTGTCAGTACTCATCACTCGAAGCACCAACAATTTCGGCCCTTATCAACATCCCGAGAAATTGATACCCAAATTGATCATAAATGCGTTACAAAACAAGCCCCTTCCAATCTATGGCGACGGCAAAAATGTCAGAGATTGGCTTTACGTGGCCGACAATTGCGAGGCAATAGATCTCATATTGAAGAAGGGGGAAAATGGGGAGATTTACAACGTTGGTGCAGGAAATGAAAAGATGAACCTAGAAATCGCAGACTTCGTCTTAAAGGAGCTAAGCAAACCGAAGAGCCTGATAAAATTTGTTAAAGATAGGCATGGGCACGATTTGAGGTACTCTTTGAACTCCGAGAAACTCAGAACGTTGGAGTGGGCACCAAAACACAGATTTGAAATTGCCATGAAAAAAACAGTAGATTGGTACAAAAACAATAGGTGGTGGTGGCAATCTTTAGCAAAATGAAAGATTTTTATAAAAAGTTGTTTCCCCAGTATTACGATTACTTGAAAAAAGAAGTGAAAAGGGTGTGAAAGTGTGTTGGATTTAGGCTGTGGAAGAAGTTCTCCAATACGGTATTGTCCCGTTTCCTATTCAGTTGGAGTTGAATTGTTTGAACCCTATTTGGAAGAGAGCAAGAAAATGAAAATTCATAATGAATACATCTTAGCCGACATAAGGAAAGTTGAATTCAAGCCAAAATCTTTCGACTGCGTTCTAGCTTTGGATGGTTTAGAACACTTGACAAAAAAAGAGGGACTGAGTTTAATTAAAGTATCGAGATGGAAAGGGATGGTATGAAAACTGTTATTCTGCTGGAGCACGAAGGGCAGGTCAAAAACTGTTTGAAGTTGTTTAAAGAAATAAAAGGTCAGAAAATAATTATCGCCCTATCTCCATTTGCGATGTACGAACTGGATAAACAAGGGCTTCCCTATAAAATCCCTGAAGATTACTACGATCCCGCTGAGTTATTTCAAGCGGGGGAAGTCGCTCTTGAGAAAGTAGAAAGGCTTTGTGAAGTTATCGATAAAATCCTGCACCAAGAGTTTCCAGAATTGAAAGCCATCGGGCTGTGTCCGGCGAGGTATCACATCTATTCCTTAATCCCTGTTTTTGGCATTCTAACAGCAAGAGTGTTTCAGTTGAAAAGAATTTTGGATCATGAGCGACCCGAAACCGTATCCGCTTTTAGTTCCGACCCGTACCCATATGGCTATTACGGATTTTGTTTTGACGACAGAGAACTCCTTTATGGGAAACTATTAAGTCTTCCCAGATGGGGTGTTCAAACCGTAGTAACGCAAACGCCTCCCCAAAAAGATTCGAAAGTTGAAAAAAGCAAGATTTACGCATTTGGGAAGAAAATCTATGAGCTTCTTGCGTCAAATCCCAACACATTCTATGCTGCGGATGCGTTGAGACGCTACAAATTAGGAAAAGCCCTTTCTTTACTGGGAAAAAGTTTGTTGGCGAGAAATAAAATAAACGCGCTGTCGCTCAGTTTCGGTTACGACATAGGCTATTGTTACGCGACCTTTTTGGACAAGGGAATTTTCTTGAGTTATTTAAAAGACGAGTCGTACGCTTGGGCCCGGGGGAAAAGACTTGATTCTGATGCTGTTTCGAGAGTCATCACTCGTCTGAATCAAGAAGACGTCAGAAAATACTTCGTATGCTATGGAATAGACTTGTATCCCCTTCTCCGGGATCGGATGGAATTCTTGGTTACACATGGGGTTCCAGCCTGTCTCGCGGGATATGAGAAAGCGAGCGAAGTGATAAGATCAAGAAAGATAAAGGCGGTTCTAGCGCCGTACTTCGCTACTCCGACATCTCACAGCATCGCTCGGGCAGCGAGGAATGCTGTGGTACCAGTATTTGTTTGGTTTCATGGTGCCCCGATTTACGATCATGTAATGAGTCAGTACGTAGAGCCGATGTCCTCGGATATTTGTATGAGTTATGGCCCAATGTTATCGAAAAATTATTTACGCAATGCAAAACGATGGAAGACTAAAATTGTACCGGTTGGATCCTCGAGACTCGATTGCATCAAAAAAAAGGGAAAACTATCTGAAAATACATCCTGGAAAAAACTTGGTAATCACACACGTTTAGTTTACGCTACGACCGGCTATCTCCAAAATGTATTTGACTTTTGCGTTTCTCCACCACCATCTGATAACATGCTGTATCAAACACAACTTAAGATGATAGACGGAATAGGAAAGCTTGATAGTGTAAACGCGATAGTAAAACTATTTCCAAGTCATTACAATCGTGACCCTCCTTTGAGAGAATATGCCGAGACAAAAGGCTATAAAAACATGAAATGGGTTAAAAATGTTCCCTCCTTCGTTGACCTGCTCGATTACTGCGATGTCGTAGTTTTGGACGTCCCCTCAACACCCCTCGTTGAAGCGGTCGCTGCCGGGAAACCCGTGTTTCTCCTCACGAAGTACACCAAAATTTGGAGAGACGTACTAAAGTTGCTTAAACATCGCGTGGCATGTTTTGAACACGAGGATGAACTCATAAAGTCATTGAAAAACTATCTACAAACGGGCTTTTATCCCGCTGATTTATCCGACGAAGAGTTTTTGAAAGCCTGTTGTACATACTTGAATGACGGTAAGAGCTGTGAGCGGGCGGTTATGGAAGTTACAAAAGCCATTCAATCAATTTCAACCGATTTGAAAGATTTTTCTGGCATTTCCTGATATCTTGCCCATACTCTTTACCCATTCATCGTAAGATAATTTTTGGCATAAAAGTCATGCATCTCGTTTGAATTTGGATATGTGGAAATACCTGTTAAGAAAAACTTTAATCTCCTAACATTTCGTCAAAATATATTATTAGCCTTAATTTTATTGTTTTTGAATCCTTTGACTATGAAATTAATTTTATTATGTCCTCTCCACAGGTGATTCGTCGTATCATCAAGTTCCCCTATTGAATGATAAACTCTTAAGAAATAAGAATTATCTACCTCTTCGTAGCGGATCATCGGGACCGAATATAAATCTGATTTATCTGTGCGGATAAGAATACCCTTCTCACCGTCTCCAACGGCAACCCAACCTTCTGTAGCTCCCAAGCAATGCTTCGCCGAGACCGCAGTGCTTACGGCGGCATCGTGTTCTATTTTTCTTCCGGACAAGCTAAATTTTTCTATTTCTTCGCCACCATTGACCACAGAATAATAAAGAGTTTCCCGATTAAACGAGTCAGGGATGGCAGTTACGATCCCTAACCTAGAGGAAGAAGACCTAAGATCCTCAAATCGAAAACGATAGGTTATATCAACTCTAGGTTCGCTTGTAGATACTTGATAAGTTTTCCAAAGTATCCCAATTGGCAAAGATATCCTGCACCCAACGCCAGTTTCATTCTGGACGACCTGCTCTACTCTGACCAGATCTGTTATCCTTTTCCCATCTCGCCCCACGATCATAATGTTTCCAGAATAAAAGTCGGCCCCCCAACTAATGTCGTCGAAGTATCCATGGGGGATCGTCCCGATTAATGGACGGGCCCAAATTTTCTTAAAGGTTAATTCCTTTATTGTCAATCCTCTATCTTTATTTAATATCAGATGGCAAATATCGTTATCGATAATCACTTCGCGAGATGTCTCTTTGAAATCACTCTTCGTAGCGGTAATGGCTGGTGGTACGTGTTCTTTCACTTTTAATTTTTTGACTTGGGCTAAGGTTGCCCCCATTTTGTTCCTAAAGTCTAAAAATTTTTCATCTGTAGTGTGTGTCCTAAAATCGCTTCCCCAAAGGTAACAAAGGGATTCCTTCAATTCAGAAAGATCGCGTGGGTCTGCATCTTTTAATATTTTGTACAATTTATAACACTGGGCATTAATGTGAGGATCATCTCTACCGGCGACGGCCCATCTTGTAACGTTATACTTTTCTTGTTTCTTGCAGGGTATGGGGTATTCTGGAGACTCGAGTTTTATTTTATTAAAGGAATTTTCATCACCGGAAAATAACCTAATAAGTTCCTTGGGGGCAATTATTGAAAAGCGGGGGTCCGATGAGATTGATGCAAACAGATTTTTAATCTTGGTAAATTCCCTCCTTTCTTTCTCTTTCAAATAATCATAATCAGGTTCTCCGGGACGATAGTCAAATATCTCGGCATCACTACCATATACCGGGAATGCCCGATCTTTTCCTTCCTGATAATGAGCAGCGAGATACTCTAGATATCCCTCTATCTCTAACTCATCATGAACATACCGTTGAAATTTTTGAAATGCAATAGTGTTATTCCAAATGAGATTTATCTCAGCTCCGCCGGTTCCAACTACTATTTGGGGATAATATTGGTATTCCTTGGGGTACCGATTGTATTTGTATGGATTATTCCATTCCATGATCATATTTGTATAACCCGCTTCTTTGTAAAGCTTGGGCAATCCGGATGAATAACACTGCTCATTGACGAAAACGGTTTCAGGCTGTTTGCCTAAAAGTTCTTTATAGTATCTATTCCCAATGGAAAGGTTCCACTTGTTTACTTCTGCTGGGATCAAAGGGAAAACCGCTTGGGTATAGCTTGAACCAATAAACTCGCATTTCTTCTGGTGCCAAAGTTCTTTCAATTTGGTTATGAAAGATGGGTCAATTTTTTGAATCTCCAGAAGAGTGTGAGCTGGCGCCTCGATCCCGAGAGGAATATTTGATTCATCGATCAAATTAAGTAACGGCCAGAAGCAACGATTTATCACAATAGGATATTGGTCCTCTGGAATAGAAGAGAAGTCCAAGTTCATATGAAAGACGGAATACAAATAAAGTTTAGACATACTTTCCCCACCATGAACTGACAGTCCAACCACCATCTACCACTAATGTTTGCCCAGTTACAAAGTCTGCTTCTTCAGATGCAAGAAATAGAACAGCGGCGGCCACATCGGCGGGTTCTCCCAATCGTTTTGCCGGAGTTCGCCACTTCATCGCTTCCTCACTTCCAGGATACTCTTTGAGAAACCAAGAGGTACGGGGTGTGCGGATAGGTCCTGGAGCAACAGCATTTACAGTAACCCCACGGCCTGACCATTCCACGGCAAGGGCACGAGTTAACCCGCAAACTCCGGCCTTAGCTGCCGCATAAGCAGCTCTTTGAGGGTATGTGGCGAGCGCATGAAAGCTTGCGATATTGACGATCCTCCCATATCCTTGCTCAAGCATAACTCTACCGACAGCTTGGCAAGTTAAGAAAGTGCCAGTGAGATCAACATTTATTACATGCTCCCACTCGGATAAGGGCAAGTCTTCTGATGGACCGACAGCCGGCCCGGATGCAGCACAAGTCACAAGTATATCTATCCGCCCAAAAGTTTTGAGAGTTGATTCAACAATAGATGACACGTTTTCTGGTGAGGATATGTCTCCAGTCACATAAGCTGCCCTTCCGCCAGATTTTTTAATGGATTCCGCAACTGCCTTTATCTCTTGCTCGTGACGGGCCACCAACATGACTGAGCATCCCTCTTTGCTTAGTGCCTCGGCAACCCCGCGGCCAATTCCCCTCCCTCCACCGGTAATCAAAGCCACCCGCTCTTTAAACCTCATAAATTCTCCCCTCTTACTCTCCTCGTTTCTATCTTGAGGGATTTTGCCCCTTTTTGAGCTTGCTCCATTGCTTCTTCTTTGCTATTTCCTACTGCAATGATAAAGGCAGGTCGAGCTGCACAGTCCAAATATGATCTTATAACATCTCCCGGTTTTACACGTAAAAATACATGCCTAACACCCGGGACAGCAAGGGCATCTTCTATGCCCGCAATTGACACAACTTCCCCAGGTGGGGGGAAAGCAGCCCAAGCCACCGCATATTTATGCCATTTTGGAGTTAGATCCCCTTTGTCAATTTCGTTGCTAATTGCTAAATCGAGAGCGGCTTTGATAAAGTTTCTCCCCGTAGCCAACGGGGTCGTATATTGACAATCAAATCCTCCTGACAAACGAGCAGTGACCTCTAAAATTCTTGGGCCATCTTTTGTCCAAATAGTATCAATTTTAAAAGCGCCAAAATTTACCCCACATGCCTTGGCTGCTTTTTCTGCTAATCTAAAAAGTGTTTCCTTCTTGGTATTGGGGAGAGCAGAAGGATTTATATGACCGAGTTCCATCGCCCATTTGCCACTACTAAAAGGCCGATCAACTATGTTTAAGTGATAACACTTTCCTTTGCCATCAAAAATTATTTCTGTGCTTTGTTCTTTACCTCGATAGAGTCCCTCAAGAAGAGCGGATTTGGTGGTTGAACTCTCCATTGCCATTTGCCAAGCACTAGGAATCTCTTTTTTATCAAAGACCCTTGTACTCCCTCTTGACGCACAGTTATCAACAGCCTTAAAGATTAATGGAAAACCAATGTTGTTTTCCGCTGTCCTTATGGCCTCTCTTAAGCTTTTGACTTCAGCCCATCTGGGATTGGGAATTCCCGCTTTTTCAAAACATTTTCTCATCAAAACCTTACTTTTACAATTCCTTGCCGCCTGAGGTGAGATCCCAGGGAGACCAGCGTAAAAGGCAGATTCAGCAACTGTGACTTCAACATCTGCCCCTTCTGTAAAAACCCCTTTTAAGACATATTTTTTTTTTAACTCATCAACAAACTTGAGATGAGACTTGATATCATAGATATTTATTGTCTTGGGCTCATCAGCTATTCTAATTCCAGGAGCCTCTGGATCTTTGTCGGTGACTGCCGCCACCAGCCCCATCTTTTGGGCAATTTCAATAGCCGGAACTTGGAGCAAACCCCCTCCAACAATTAAAACACATTCGGCCTTTGGGTTTTTCAGATAATTATCTTGCATATTCTCCCACATCTTCTGCCCATTTAGGGTATATCTTAGAAATTGGGCTTAGATAAAACCAAACATAAAGCAGAGTCGTATCAGGTCCAGCAACCACGGGATGATCTCCTAACGGGAGAATGGCCGTATCACCATTTTTGATAAACCAAACATCATCAATAGATTCTTGATTACAAAAAAGACCTTTTGTTCTCTGTAAGGCCCATCCTTCTCTTGGTTTCGTAAAATAAAAAAATACCTCTTCAAATTTTGGAGCAAGTTCTGGATGATGGTCAAAAGAATGTCTCGGCCATGATGACCAATGGCCAGGAAGGTTTATTGTTTCACCCACTTTCAGCCTTTTGGATGGTCCCCCTTCACCGAAAACAGCTCTTACCTCTCGACGATAATTTTGCTCACCAATAAAGTAAACTTCAACATCTTGTGGACGAACAATGTAAGGTGCTTTTGATTTTTCATTTACCGGAGCGCTCGCAACTATAACGTCAACAGTTCGAGAGATGGGTTTAACCTTATACAAGGTATTTGGTGAGATTAAAACAGCTGCGGGGGGGCCACCAAAGAGATCTGCTCTTTCACCTACTTTTTTTAGTGTCTTTTCCCCCCAAGACCCTTTGGTTTTTATTTCACTTTGACCAATAAGAGCGTAAAGGATAACCTCTCTGTTTCCTGAATTTGCCGTATACTCCTCATCTTTTAGGGTTAAGCGCAATCTCCCAATGGTTAGGTCTCGTAGAGGGGCATTCTTTTTACTAAATACATTATTAAAGCCAGGTTCCGGTTGTTGGTATGGTAAAAGTAGCCACTTTCCTTTTTGACTACTAATCCCCTTTTTCTCCGTTTTCACCTCCTTGCCTTCATTGATTTTCATCTTTACTCCTCACACCTCTTTATGCCATCTTTAACTTTCCCAATAATTATAAATTCTCTTCCTATATTATTATCTGATAAACGTTTATAAATTGAGTTTAATTGTTCACTTCCATACTTATACATATTTGTCTCAAATATCTTCCGCTTAAGGTGGCACTTTCTTCCCAGTTCATCGTTTCCCACATAATTGTCTCCACTCAATAAGAAAAATTCCATAGGGAATGTTCCGGTAGATTCAATAATTTCAAATCCGAGCCGTTCGAGAAGTTTTTTAATTGATTCAAAATCAAAATAATTGATGTGTTGTGGGGGTGCTACCCACCAAGGGTCATATCCCAATTTCTCTCTTAAAATATTCTGCAAAGGATTGTAGTCATTTGGTGCAATAATACAGATAATCCCGCCGGGTTTTAATGCTCTTTTAGCCGTTTTGATTAACGATATTGGATCGGGTAGGTGTTCAATAACTGTATGCAAGTATACAACATCAAATTTGCCATATTTATCTGCGTTGCTCTCATCAAAAAACTCATTCACAACCCTGACTCCAAGTTTTTGTGAATATTCATAAGCTTGCTCAGATGGTTCAAATCCAAGACACTCCCAGCCCAATTCTTCTCCGCACTTCAAAAAATAACCTGGACCTGAGCCAATTTCCAATAATCTTCTGCTCCCTTTTGGGCAATATTTTTCAAACAATTGATAATAATTGAGATACGCAAGGTTCCACCACTCTAAATCTTCTTCCACTTCTTTAAAATACTTTGGCTTTTCGGTGGAATAAAAATCCTCTTTGTATAATTTTTCTGACTCTTCTGGTGTTGGAATTGGGATAATATGTTTAAACCAACAGGCTTCGCATTCGATTACATCAAAACCTTCTTTAGAGTCTATCACCGTGCCATAATGTTCCACGCCTGTTGGCTGATATGTAAAATGTTTTATTTTGTTGGACATGATTTATTCATCCCATAATCTTCTCCCACTCATTTAGCACCATTTCCGCCGATTAATTTTTTTCCCTTTTCTGCGCGTTCTAACGTATGACTAACGTGTTTGCTCGTTGATACTTCATTTCTTAATAATTTACATATCCTTCCAACTCCTCCTCCGTCCACGAGAGCCATCCCTTTTTGAGACATCTCCTCCAACAGTTTTTTATCCTTCATCAGCTTTCTTACAGTTTTACGAATCATCTCATCGTCAACATCTTGGTAAAACCCCACGGCTTTGGATGTCCCAAACTTTACAAATGCATTAATGTCTTTTTCATCATCCCGATAATTACTGACAATAACCGCAGGGACCCCCATGTAGGCCAATTCATACAAGGTTATACCAAATGCTGTGATAGCAATATCTGCTTCTGCCATGAAATCTGCCATGTCAACCATCCCATCTTTAATTGAAAATCTAGAATCTGGAATCTTGCACAGTTCCTCTTTAAATTGAAAACATGGGGCAACCACTACCGTTGCTTTAAATCTTTCGCTCATTCTCCTTAAGGCGTTAGTTATCTTTAAAGTCAGCCCCATCGGGTCAGCCCCCCCAATAGAAATTAATATGGTGAAATCCGATTTTTTTTCTCTAATCATTCTTCTATTGCATTTTAAGAAACTCTCATCCAATGGAAAATATTCGGCGCCAATCAACTTCTTTCCTTTAAAGCCATCCCAACTTAGGTTATCAATAAAATGAGCTACTGGATAAATAACAAAATCCGAAAATAATCGAGCATCAGTCGCGTTGTCAATAAGAACCGTTGTGATATTTTTATCTGAAAGAAATTTTATTTCTTTTGAGAAATCATCCTTTATGTCAATAATAACTATCCGAGGTTTTAGTTCTTTTACGATACCCTCAAACTTTTTACCCTTTAAGACACTAAATCCGGCGTCTTCAATTAATTTCAAAGTCGTTTCATCTCCAATTAAAGCAAAAATGACATCTCCTACTGAATCCATTTTTATCCCCTTGGCAATAGCCAAAGATCTCCTTACATGGCCAAGCCCGACATCCTTTCCTCCTTTAGTATAAAATAAAAACTTTTCACGCATTAGATGCCATCCTAATAAATTTCCTTTTTTCAGAGGACTCCTTAAGCGCCAAGGCTAACTCCAAGGTCTTCCTCCCCTCTGAGAGATCTATCTTTGGCTTCTCGTGTTTAGCTACACATTCAATGAAATACTTCATTTCTGACAAATACATGTCGTTGACATCGAACTCGAAAGTTGTGTCTTTCCAAGACCCTGTATCAGAAGAAAACACTTTCATGATATCTTCTATAAAATCTAATTCTATGTTTCCCCTCTCTCCGGTTATGAACATCCTATGTTGTGGTGATCTACTTAAGAAATCCGTGGAGAAATGTACGTATTGACCATTCTTTAGTTTTAAATCAGCTGTGACATAATCTTCCGTATCGATCTCAAGTTTGCTAACTTTATCGTGAAAACAAGAGAGCTCTTCAACTTCGCCAAACAACCATCGAATATTGTCCAATCCGTGAATGCTGGTGAAGATCACACCT
>Ga0315296_10003247_pt1 | contig 13654 bp, 14 predicted proteins | sample YL17G14_18_MG_FD_203921 | JGI IMG/M metagenome (GOLD analysis project Ga0315296, IMG submission 203921) | Sediment microbial communities from Yellowstone Lake, YNP, Wyoming, USA - YL17G14_18 | ecosystem: Environmental > Aquatic > Freshwater > Lake > Sediment | place: USA: Wyoming | collected... | reverse complement strand
CCGAGCCATTTGCAGGTATTCGACTGTGCGTTCAAGCCCAAGAACGGCAAGCGATTCATCCATTATGTGGCCCACCTGAAGATGATGGCCGCCGTACAGCCCTTCATCTCCGGCGCGATCAGTAAGACGATCAATATGCCCAAGGAGAGCACGACCGAAGAGATCATGGCGGCGTACATGGAGGGGTGGAAGCTCGGGCTCAAGGCCGTCGCCATCTACCGGGACGGGTCAAAGAGGCTGCAGCCCGTCTCCACGGACAAGCACGACAAACACAAGGAAGAGAAAGCCAAAGTGGTTGCTGAGGCCTTGCCGCCGGCCCGACCGTTCCGAAAACGGCTGCCGGACACAAGGCACAGCATCACGCATAAGTTTTCTGTCGCAGGACATGAAGGCTACCTGACGGTGGGGCTATACGAGGATGGCCAGCCTGGTGAGTTGTTTATCACTATGGCCAAGGAGGGCAGCACCGTCGGGGGCCTCATGGATGTGATCGGGACCTGCACGTCGATGGCCCTGCAATACGGCGTGCCTCTGATCACGCTGGTGGACAAGTTCCGCCACGCCCGGTTCGAGCCTTCCGGCATGACCTCCAACCGGGACATCCCGTTTGCCAAGAGCCTGATCGACTACATCTTCTGCTGGCTCGGCTGCCAGTTCATCCCGGGCTACGCCGACAAGAACGTGCCCAGCCGGGCGGCGATGGTCAGAACGCCCGAGAACGGGAACGTGACAACCGCCCGCGAGCTGGTCGAGAAAACCAAGGACCTCGCCCAGAAGATTGCGGAGGCCAAGGCGGCCGGAAGCAGCGGCAATGGCAAGAAAGCGGGCAAGCCGGACGACTCCAAATCCCAGGAGGCCCTCCCCGCTTCTGCGGTCAAGCCGCCCCTTACATTTCCCGCGGACCGTCTTGCAGCCCGGACCAGCAGGATGATCTCGCTCGTCGCGTCCGCGACGACCTCATCCGAGGGCGAGCTGCAGACGGAGGCGGCGATCATGCAGCAATTCAACGCCCAATTCGAGCACTTCGGCGACGATGCCCCCGCCTGCGACATCTGCGGCTCCATCACCGTCCGAAATGGAACCTGCTACAAGTGCTTCAACTGCGGCAACTCCATGGGCTGCTCCTAGGATTGACGATTTACGATTGATGATTGACGATTTGGGCGGACGAACGCGATATCGTCCTCCCAATGCCTTTTCCAACGCGAACACCCGGACATCATATCGCTCTCGTAAGGCCGTTGAGCACAACTACTTGCGGTTCTTGCGGGTTGAGAGGCGGACTATGGGCGGACTGAGGAAATTAAAGAGAAAAGGGGCTGACAGGTATGCAGTAGAGCCTTTGTACTCCCTGCCCGACCTGCCTGCTACGAAACTGTCGGCCGCGATCCTGGAATTTGCCAAGCCGCTGCTCGACGAGTATCCTGATGACCCTGACTACAAGGCTGCCATTGAACTGGCGATCGTTTGCTGGAACATTGCGGTGCTCCCGGAAGATCAACAGGAGCGGGAACTACGCTCTCTCGTGAAGACCGTGAGAAAGGGTTTGCCCGGCATCGAACTCGTGGCCCGGACGCTCGTGAACCGCAAAAGGACCCTCTTCGCACACGACCGCAGGATGGTGATGGACCATATCCTCGTCGGCAAGGGCAAATCCCGCTGCTTGTATGTCACCTCGCCCCTCATGCTCGACTCTCCGACCCGCAGCCACGAAGGCTAAGCCTCTCAGGGGCGGGAATCTCAATGCGGAGGAACGCCTATGGACTCCAAACGAGTCTTCATCCTCGGCGCCGGCTTTTCCAAACAAGCCGGAATGCCCTTGGCCAATGAACTGACCGCGCTTCTGCGTCGCAGGTTCCGGGAGTATGATCTTGAGGAGGCACTTGCGTGGCTCGCCTCTCTCGACGAACGCATCAGTTGGATCAAGCAGACACACGAAAAGGGGCCACCATTGCTGAATATTGAGGAACTATTCGACCTCGCCCACTTCGATGCGCTCACCTGGAAAATACGACAGCACATGTGCCCGGTTGGGCGCAACTCGGGAGATACTCCGTATTCCACCGGCCAGGCAATCGAGACTTGGCTCAGTTACATGGAAGACGATCTCGTTGAGGTGATCTGGGACCAGCAACAGGCGGGCGGTGAGGGACCCACGGGCATCTCGCGGTTCGCAAGCATTCTCCGAGAAAATGATACTATCGTCACATTCAACTATGACACGCTGGTGGAACAGTCTATCTCGCTCGCGAACAGACACTGGCAATATGGCTTCAAAGTCGAGGGCGGTCAGGGAACACCGATTCTCAAGATGCATGGTTCGATTAACTGGGGCATAGTCCCACGTGATCAAGTCAACAACTTCGGGTACCCTCTGCTCTTCAGGAAGGAGGACAAGAACAGGCCGGACACGACCCCGACGCCAACCGGGGAGGCTGAGTATGATGGCGCCCTGCTCCGTATTCCCGACGAAAGGATCGCCAGTCGTATCAGGCATCGGGATCTCCAGTTGAGCGAGAAGCAATATCGCATTGGCCTTGCGGGCTTGGGCCAGTACAAGCCCCTCGATAAGATGCCCGGCAGTGGTGAAGTCTGGCACCATGCTGGGCATGCGTTGTATCGAGCAGACGAAATCTACGTGATTGGGTTCTCACTCTCGCCATTCGACACTATGGCGCGACTGCATTTCGCCGGGGTGATGTGCGAGAGGGCCAAGAACAAGAAACAGAGCATGCCCAAGAGAACTGTGCTGATAGACCCACACGCGTGTGAACGGTTAGCCAACTTCCGTGCTATATTCGGGCCCGATGTCCCAATAGAGCCTGTGCAGCAGAAAGCAGAGAATGTAGATTGGAAGGCCCTGCTGACCCGATAGCCTGCCTCTTTGCCCGAATCTGAAGGCTTGACGATCTATCGCCTCACAGCAGATCCAACGGCAGGGCGAGGGCGTGTTCTCCCAGGGGCAGGATGATGTCGCCGGTGTGGACGACGAAGCCGCTGTCGGATTCGGGGAAGTCTCTGACAAATGCCTCGATGCCGGAGGCCATTTTCGGTCTCGGCGTGGAAGACAGCTTCGCCTCCACGGGGACATAACGGCCTGCGTGCTCAACGATAATGTCCACCTCCGCGCCGGCGGCGGTCCGCCAGAAATACACACGGGACTCCTGTCCGCGATTCACTTGAGCTTTGATCAGCTCGCCAAGCACCACCCCCTCGAAAAGGGGGCCTCCAAGGGGGCTGCCCAACGCCTGTTCCTGTGTCTGGATGCCCGTCAGGTAGCACAGGATTCCCGGGTCTGTGAGGTAGACCTTGGGCGACTTGACCAGCCGCTTGCCGGCGTTGCGATAGAACGGACGCAGGATCGTCACCTGATAGCTGGTTTCCAGAACGGACAGCCAAGCTCGGATCGTGTTCACGGCCAAACCCAGCTCGCGCGCGACTTCCGTGGCATTGAACAATTGGCCGTGTCGCGCGCCCAACGCCCTCACGAAACTCTGAAACTGCGTCAAGTCCGCAACTTGCCTCAACGAGCGCACGTCCCGCTCCAGGTACGTCTGGATGTAACTGCTGTGCCACGGTCTGGCGTCGCGGTCCGGCTCAGCCCAGAGTTCGGGATAGCCGCCTCGCAGCATATAGCGCCATATCGTGTCCGAGTCTTCGTCCGCTCGAAGCCGGGATGTGATTTCCCTCTCCCAAGGCAAGGGCCGGTGAGGCTCGCCGCAAATCTCGCGCAAGGACAAAGGCAGCAGCGACAACATGGCGGCACGGCCGGCAAGCGTCTCACAGATGTGTTGGGAAAGAAGGAGATTCTGAGAGCCGGTCAGAATGAACTGGCCTTTGTCATGCCGATGGGCATCGACCCTGCCCTTGATGTAGGCCAGCAACTCCGGTGCGTATTGTATCTCATCGAATATCACCGGCGGGCCATGCAGCGACAGAAACCCACGAGGATCCGACACGGCTATGGCTCTCACGTCGGGCGCGTCGAGGGATACGTATGCGTGGCTCGCCGAGAAGAGGCGCATCAGGAGCGTTGTCTTGCCGGACTGCCTGGGGCCTGTAAGCACGACCACAGGGAAATCCCGCACGGCCTGTCGCAAAGCAGGCTCCAAAGCCCTTGAGATGAAACCCGAATGCTCCCGTACTTTATCCATGTATGCAATTATGCATTTGAAATGCAAAATTGCAAGGCGAAATCCAAAAGATGAGGCTTGCTGGGCTGGCCCGTCGCCACGCAGGGGTGTAGAATTCTCGAAATTCGGCACGAAAATGGTTTGACACACTGGCGAAGTTTGCTAAAATTCAGGGTTTCTACGCCTAAAAGAGAAGAGAGTACGCCTATGAAAACGTATATGGCCAAGATGGAAGAGGTGGAGCATAAGTGGGTGCTGTTCGACGCCGACGGGGCGGTCCTGGGCCGGCTGGCGGCCAAGATCGCGACGATCCTGATGGGCAAGCACAAGGTGACCTACACGCCCCACGCAGACTGCGGCGATTTCGTGATCGTGGTTAACGCCGACAAGGTGCGGATGACCGGCACGAAGGAGCAGACGAAGGAATATGACTGGTACACCGGCTATCCGGGCGGCCACAAGATCCGAAGCTACGCCCGCCAGAAGGAGATCCGGCCGGAAGAGGTCGTGGAATTGGCGGTCCGAAGAATGCTGCCCAAGACCCGGTTGGCCCGCCAGATGTACCGGAGACTCAAGGTCTACCGCGGTCCCAAACACGAGCATCAGGCACAGAAACCGGAGAAGATCGAGTTATAAGCGGAATAGAAGAATATGGCAGACACGCAAGCACAAAACGCACCAGTGGAGCAGCAACCGAAGACGGAAGCGGCCGAGCCGAAGCCGAGCATCCGACCGGGCATCCAAGGCAATCAGAAGTACGGCTACTGGTGGGGCACCGGCCGACGCAAGACCTCGGTGGCCCGCGTACGAATCCGCCCGGGAAGCGGAAAGATGCTCATCAACAAGCGGGAGCTGGAACAATACTTCCTGCGTCAGCAGGACCGTGAGGCCGTGCTGTCGCCGTTGAAAACCGTCAATGCCGAAAAAGCGTTCGACGTGTTCATCAACGTCAAAGGCGGCGGCACCACCGGACAGGCCGGCGCCGCCCTGCTGGGGATCGCCAGGGCGCTGAAGACTTACGATGAGAATTATCTCCAGTCCCTGCGCGACGCCGGACACCTGACACGAGACCCGAGAATGGTCGAAAGGAAGAAATACGGACAGGCAGGCGCCAGGCGGAGATTCCAGTTCTCGAAACGTTAATCGATCTGCAAAAACTTACTGGATTACGACAGCCGCCGGGAAATCTCTGCGGCTGTTTTCTTATGCGTCTCGCATGAACATCTGGGTGGCATCGTCAAGCGCAGCTTGTTTGTAGTGTGCCCGTAAGGGCATCTGAAGAGAAACGCCTTACGGCGTCACTACGAACGGGGCCTGCGGCGCCGCCAGACTCGGGTGAATACGGGGGGTTGTATGGAGTAGTTATGATACGAGTTGCCATCATTGGAGCCAGCGGGTACACGGGAGCCGAGTCCATTCGGATTCTGCTGCGACACAGCGAGGCCGAGGTGACCTATTTGACCGCCCTGCCGGAAGAGTGCGGCCCGATGCAGGAGATCTTTCCGGAATTCCGTGGCCGATGCGAGTTGCCCGTCGAGCCGCTGGACCTGAAGAAGCTTGCCGACTCCGCCGACGTGGCGATGTGCTGCCTGCCGCACAAGGTTTCGATGCAGTTCGTGCCCGAGTTGCTCAAAGCGGGCGTCAAGGTGATCGATTTCAGCGCCGATTACCGGCTCAAGGACGCCAAGGTATACGAGCAATTCTACAAGACGCCCCACACCGATACGGCGAACCTGGCCAAGGCGGTGTACGGCCTGCCCGAGCTGTTCCGCAAGCAACTCAAGAAGACCAGGCTGGTGGCGAATCCCGGCTGTTTCCCGACCTGCTCGCTGCTGGCCCTGGCCCCCCTGCTGCGAGAAGGGCTCGTGGAAACGAGTTCCGTGATCGTCAATTCCGTCACCGGCGTTTCCGGCGGCGGCAAAAGTCCCACGACGAAATTCCACTTCCCGTACATGAACGAGAATCTGTACGCCTACGGGATCGGCGTGCACCGGCACATGCCCGAGATGGAGCAGATCGCCGGCGAGGTAGCAGGCTCGCCCGTGCGAATCCTGTTCCAGCCGCATGTGGGACCGTTTGACCGCGGCATGCTCTCGACCGTCTACTGCCGGCCCAAGGCCCAGGTGAACAATGAGAAGCTCCTGTCACTCTACACCGACTTCTACAAGGGCGAGCATTTTGTGCAAGTCTGCAAAGCCGCCCCGGCAGTCAAGGACGTCGTGGGGACGAACTTCTGTCAGCTCTTCCCCACGTTCGTCAAAGACATGGTCGTGGTCTTCTCCGTGATCGACAACCTGACCAAAGGCGCTAGCGGCCAGGCCATCCAGAACATGAATATCCTCTTCGGAATCGAGGAAACCACAGGACTGAAGTAGATGTTGGATCAAATGACGCACCGTGGCTCACGGCTCATGGCTCACCGGCCGTCAGATTTGTGTCATGGGTATGTAAGGCTTTGAGTTTATCGCTTTGAGCCTCCAGCATGTCGTAGTAGAATCCACTTGCCGTCACGGGAGATAGGGCTCCGCAGGAGTGCGACCCGAGCACCGTGGCGGCGCCATACAGCATGGGGGTTGGCATCCTACGAGATGCCGACCCCTTATTAGTGATTGTTGAATGGCTAAAAGGAACAGGCCACCCGCCATTCTGTCACCCCTGCGCAAGCAGGGATCCAGAAGAGTCAGGGAAAGGAATGGATTCCCGCCTGCGCGGGAATGACAAGGTCGGTCCTGCGGTTCAATTAGCCGTTCAATGATCGATAACATGCTGGTGGCTTCAATGCGATAAACTCCCCGCCTCGCCAGAGGCGGCTCGTTGGAGGAGCAGAGCGTGGATGAAGGGATGATTAGATGACAACCGGTGTGCTGAGAATCGCTGCGTGCCAGTTTGACGTTTGCGAGTCGATTGTCCGCAACGCGGGCACGATCCGGCGATTCATGCAGCGCGCCGCCAGGGCCCAGGCGGATGTCGCCCATTTCTCCGAATGCGCGTTGAGCGGGTATGCAGGGACGGACTTCGGCAGCTTTGACGAATATGACTGGGACCTGCTCAGGCACGAGACGCTCAAGATCATGGACCTGGCGGGCCGGCTGGGGCTTTGGGTGATCCTGGGCAGCTCGCACCCGCTGACCCCGCCCAACAAGCCGCATAACAGTCTCTACCTCATCAGTCCCGAGGGCAGGATCGCGGACCGCTATGACAAGCGGTTCGGCACGCCCGGCGACCTGGACCACTACACGCCCGGCGACCGATTTGTCGCGTTCACCCTCAACGGCGTCGTCTGCTCCCTGCTGATCTGCTTCGACCTGCGTTTCCCGGAGTTGTATCGCGAGCTCTACAAGCGAGGCGTGCAGTGCGTTTTCCAGTCGTTCTACAACGCCCGCCAGCGAGGCCCCAGTGTGCACACGCACATCATGCGGCAGACGATGCAGTGTCACGCCGCCACGAACCGGCTCTGGGTGAGCATGACCAACTCGAGCGGCTACTTCTCGCCCTACCCGTCCTGCTTCATCCAGCCCGACGGCGTGATCGCCGGCCAGCTCAAGCCCAACCGGCCCGGCATGATGGTCAACAACGTCGACCTCAACCGCGACTTCTACGACCCCATGGCCGACTTCCGCGAGACGGCCATCGCCGGCCAGCTCACCAACGGCCCCGGCCCCCTCGACGACCCGAGATCGAGAGATGTAACCCAGCTTTAGATGACGGCCCTCTGGCATTGCGAAAATGCTTGCCCATGAGTGGCTGCGGAGAGTATCATTGGGCCATGAGAGAAGAGGTACAGAACTGGTTCAAACAGGCAGAGGCGGACTTGCGAAGCGCCAGGAATAGCAGAGAAGCCGGCGATTACTACATGTCCGTGTTTGCGTCCCAGCAGGCGGCTGAAAAGGCCCTCAAAGCCATGCATCTGTTCAAGCTGAAGGAATATCCAAAGGGGCATTCAATAATTTACCTCGCTCGGCTGGTGGAAGTCCCTGAATCAATGATGTCGGGGATACGGGATCTGAATCCCGAGTATATGAGCACCCGTTATCCGGATATGGCCGCAGGTGTGCCCGCGGACTTGTATGATGACAAGATCGCTGGACGCCATTTTCAGACTGCTCAAGAGGTTATCGAATGGGTCAGAGAGCAGATTCGAGAATAGAAGACTTCGTCAGGAGAGTGCGGGAGAAATATGAGATCACCCAAGCCATCTTTTTTGGCAGCAGGGCACGGGGAGACTACTTGGCTGACAGTGACTACGATGTGATATTGGTCTCTCCTGATTTTCGCGGCATTTTCTTCAGTCAGCGGTCCGCTCTGATGTACGACTACTGGACACATTGGCCTCTCGATATAGAACCTCTCTGCTACACACCCGAGGAATTTGAGGCCAAGAAACAACAGATCGGTATCGTCAGCGAAGCCGTCAAAGAAGGCATCAACTTGTGAAAATCACCGCGGGAGATCGACTCGCGGCAATAGCCGTTGTAGTCAACGACGAATTATGATTGTGAATACATCCAGGCTGCAGAAGTTCTATCGCAGACTCATGGCCGAGGAAAACCTCTCCCATGAGGAGGCACTGAGAATCTACGATGCGCTGCATGAGGAGGCTCTCGCTGTGGGGGCTATCAGCTCGGAGAACATCTGGGACGGCTTTGAGACCGATCTGCGGATCGCCAAGGCAATGCAAGGATTGAAGCGTGATCGAGAAGTTGATAAGGCGGATAACCGAGAGGCTGGACAAAGATAAGATTCCCTACATGATCATCGGCGGTCAGGCAGTGCTCATTTACGGCCGGCCCCGCTTGACACGGGATATCGACATCACCTTGGGAATCGACACGGACAGCTTCGCGCAGGCAGCAGACGCCTGCAAGAAGCTGAAGCTGCGACTTCTACCCGACAATCCGCAGGATTTCGCTCAGGAGACAAAGGTGCTTCCCGCCGAGGACCTGAAGTCCCGAATCCGCGTGGATTTCATCTTCTCATTCAGCGAGTATGAGAGGCAGGCGATTGGAAGAGCCAGGCAGGTCACGATCGATGGCTATCCCGTACGGTTCGCTGCCTGCGAAGACGTCATCACTCACAAAATGGTCGCCGGCCGTGCCATTGACGAAGAGGACGTGATGAGCATTCTGGTCAGAAACAAAGATGCTGTCGATCTGACATACATCCGGAAGTGGCTTGCGACGTTCAGCGAGCTTGACGAGTACTCCTATGCGCTCAGACGCTTTGAGGAACTGCTGGAAACGGCTTAGGTTGCTCATCAACGTGCACTGCCAGAAGAAGATCAGGGCCTTTCGTGGCAAGCTCAAGTGGTCGGGGAACTTGGACAGGACGCGACGGGACAAAACGTAGGCATACACCAACCACCGCTTTTCGCTTTCATCGTTCTGCGCCTTCCTTTATATTGATGCCCTTTGTTGAATCTGAGCAATCGGTGTTCTCTCGGAGTCAGTATGGCAAATGATACAGTGACGGGGCCGAAGGGGTTTTTGGCGGCGGGGTTGGCCAGCGGGGTCAAGGTTTCGGGCAAACCCGACCTGGGGCTGCTGGTGTGCCCGACGGGGGCGGCGGCAGCAGCAGTGTTCACCACGAACAAAATCGTCTCGGCGGCGGTGGAGGTCAGCCGGGAGCATGTGCGGAGCCGCAAGATCCGAGCCGTGGTGGTCAACTCCGGCTGCGCCAATGCCTGCACGGGCAGAACGGGTCTGGCCAATGCGAGGAAGATGTGTGCCCTGACGGCCGGACACCTGGGGGCCGAGCCCGAGGAGGTGCTCGTCGCCTCCACCGGCGTGATTGGCCACCAGTTGCCCATGGAGAAGGTGACGGACGGAATCACGAAGGCCGCCGCCAGTCTCTCCTATTCGCAGACGGCCGGATTCGCCTTTGCACAGGCCATCATGACCACCGACACGCGGAGCAAACACGCAGTGCGGCGGTTGACGCTGCCCGGCGCGGATGTCACGATCGCCGGGACGGTCAAAGGGGCCGGAATGATTGCACCCCGGATGGCGACCACGCTGCTGTTCATCACGACGGATGTTGCGATCACCAAGCCGCTGCTGGCACGAGCGCTGACACACGCCGTCGGCGAGTCGCTGAACAAGCTGACCGTGGACGGGCATCAGAGCACCAACGATACCGGCATCGTGCTCGCCTCCGGCGCCGCGGGTCATCGGACGATTACCAGCCAGTGCCCACGGTACAAGAAATTCGCCGCGGCATTGACGGATTTGTGCGACGATCTGGCCCGCCAGATGGCATTGGACGCCGAGGGGGCCACGCGGATGTTCAAGGTGGTAATCCAGGGGGCGGCATCCAAGGCCGATGCGACAAAAGCCGCAAGGGCTGTCGCGGACTACCCCCTGCTCAAGTGCGCCATCCACGGCGGCGACCCGAACTGGGGGCGGATCATCTGTGCCGTCGGCTCTTCCGGCGTCGCCTTGAACCCGGCCAAGCTCTCGTGCAAGCTGGATGACCTGTACGTCTTTCGCGGCGGCGCGCCTACGAAATTCGATGTGAAGCAGGCTGCCCGGATCGTGTCACAGCGGGAGCATACGATCACCGTCGATCTGGGCGTCGGGCGGGCCGGCGATTTCTGTTACGGCTGTGACCTGAGCGCCGAATATGTCCGAATCAATGCGGACTACCATACCTAGCCGATCTTCGGAAAGTTGTCACAAAAAACCCTTGAAACCATAGGGGTATCGCCGTAGACTGTGGAACTTTTACGCGTGCGTTTCGCGTTGCGACAAGTTTTCAGCGTCTTTGCCATGAGGTATGTATGAAAAGGGTATGGGTTGTAGGTTTGTTGACGGTCTGTGTCTTGGCGACGGCGGTCTGGTCCTTTACGGGCGGGACGCAGTCGGCGATTGCGCAGACGCTCAGTGCGGCGGCGGAGAAAACGACCGCCGGAATCACGCTCTGGGAGCCGCTGTTCAGCTCCAGGTTCGCCTGGTACGAGAAGATCGCGCTGATCACTAACGTGTTCATCGCGCTGGCGGGCCTCGGCTACGCCCTGATGCTGGTCAAGCAGGTGCGCGAGGCCGACCAGGGCACGCCGAAAATGCAGGAGATCGCCCGCGCGGTCCGCGAGGGCGCCAATGCCTACCTGTACCGGCAGTTCCGAGTCGTGGGCGTGCTGATCGTCGTCATCACGGTGGTCCTGTTCTTTGCCGCCAAGGCCTCGGGAGCAGTTCCGCAGATTGCTTGGGGCCGGGCCATTGCGTTCCTGATTGGCTCGACGTTCTCGGCCACCGTCGGCTTCGTCGGAATGCGTCTGGCGACCACCGGCAACCTGCGCGTGGCGGCGGCCGCCAAGACCAGCTTCGGGCGGGCCCTGCAACTGGGCTATCGCAGCGGCACGATCACCGGCATGCTGACCGACGGCCTGGGTCTGCTGGGCGGCTCGATCATCTTCCTGATTTACGGCGAGCACGCCTACGAGGCCCTGCTCGGCTTCGGATTCGGCGGGACGCTGCTGGCACTGTTCATGCGAGTCGGCGGCGGTATCTACACGAAGGCAGCGGACGTCGGGGCCGACCTGGTCGGCAAAGTGGAAGCCGGGATTCCCGAGGACGATCCGCGCAACGCCGCGACCATCGCCGACAACGTCGGCGACAACGTCGGCGACTGTGCCGGTATGGCAGCCGATATCTTCGAGAGCTACGAAGTGACGATCGTAGCAGCCATGATCCTCGGCATCGCCAGCTTCGGACACAAGGGCGTCATCTTCCCGCTGCTGGTCCGTGCCATCGGCGTCATCGCCAGCATCATCAGCACCTACAGCGTTCGCGCCGGTGACAAGGGCACCGTGGCGGCGGCCATGAAGAGTGTCAATCGCGGCTTCATCATCGGCTCGACCATCAGCGTCATCGGCTTCATCGTGCTCGGATTCTTCTACTTCCGGTTCGATGCTTCCAGCCCACTCTGGAGCGCCGTCAAAGATCTGCCGGCTTGGGCCAACCTGGGCCAAGTGGGCTTGGACATGCGGCCGGCTTGGACGTGCCTGATCGGCATCGTGCTGGCCGTGTTCCTGAACAAATGCACCGAGTATTTTACAGGCACCGAGTATTCGCCGGTGAAGAGCCTGGCCAAGGCATGCGAAACCGGGCACGCCACCAACATCATCCAAGGCCTCGCGGTCGGGTATGAGAGCACAGTGTTCGCCGTGCTGATCATCGCGGGCGCCATCATGGGCAGCGTGCTGATCTACAGCGGCACCAATGCGACGTTCGTGGCCTACGGCGTGGCCATGTGCGGCATCGGAATGCTGACCCTGACCGGCAACACGATTTCCATGGACGTGTTCGGGCCCGTGGCCGACAACGCCAACGGTATCGGCGAGATGGGCTATGACGAGAAGGAAATGGGTCCGGCGAAGTACAAGGAGGCTCGTCAGATCCTGGCCGACCTCGATGCGGTGGGCAATACCACCAAGGCCATCACCAAGGGTATCGCCATCGGCTCGGCCGTGATTGCGGCCGTGTCGCTGTTCAATAGCTATATCGTCTCCGTCGGCTCCGGCGGCAAGGGCGAAACTGCCGGTGTCAGCACCACCGTCTACAACGTGGTCGCCGCCATGCTCACGATTTCCGATCCGAAGCTGTTCATCGGTATGTTGCTCGGTGGTGCTGTGCCGTTTCTGTTCAGCTCGATGACCATCCGGGCGGTGGGACGGGCGGCGTTCCTGATTGTCAATGAATGCAGACTCCAGTTCCGCGACAAAGCCATCTGGGAAGGCACGAAGAAGCCGGACTACGGCCGGGTGGTGGACATCTGCACCTCGGCGGCCCAGAAAGAGTTGATCGGCCCCGGCCTGTTGGCCATCCTGGTTCCGGTCCTGGTCGGGTTCGGACTCGGAGCCATCGCGCTGGCAGGTTTCCTGGGAGGCATGATTGTGGTAGGCCAGTTGCTGGCGGTCTTTATGGCCAATGCCGGCGGCGCCTGGGACAATGCCAAGAAGACTATCGAGGACGAGCCCCGCGATCTCAAGGCCAATACGGGCAAGGGCAGCGAGAGGCACAAGGCCAGCGTTACCGGCGACACCGTCGGCGACCCGCTGAAGGATACGGCCGGTCCGGCGATCAACCCGCTGATCAAGGTGATGAACATGGTCAGCCTGCTCATCATCGGCCTGATCCTGCCCTACGATAAGACCGTCATCAAGATCCTCGGCGATAACAATGTCGTTGTGACTCCGAAGGGCCACGACATGCTCTTCTGGGGCGTCATCATTGTCAGTATCCTGGGCCTGATCTGGGCGGTCTGGCAGTCCAAACGCGAGACGGAAACCATGAAGGAGGCGGAGAAGACGGTCGCAGCCGCCGAAGCCAAGGCGTAACCGTGAGTCGTCAGCCGATTGCAGCGAGGGGCACGGCTTCCGTGCCCCTCTTTTTTTGCCCTCCGATCCCGGCCGACGCAGACGCTGGCGGGCCGGCCCGCTGAGTACGGGCAACGGGTGTGGTCGGAAAATGGTGGCGATCCATGCGGCTTCCGTAGGGCGAGCATCCCCGCTCGCCCATCGTGAA
>Ga0315296_10003246_pt1 | contig 13655 bp, 11 predicted proteins | sample YL17G14_18_MG_FD_203921 | JGI IMG/M metagenome (GOLD analysis project Ga0315296, IMG submission 203921) | Sediment microbial communities from Yellowstone Lake, YNP, Wyoming, USA - YL17G14_18 | ecosystem: Environmental > Aquatic > Freshwater > Lake > Sediment | place: USA: Wyoming | collected... | reverse complement strand
TTCTTTCTGAACTCTTCCAGTTCTTTCTGAGCCAGGGGGGTGGGTATCTTTTCGCAGACGTTTATCCTGGCAAGGGAGTTAGTGCGATATATCCCTTTCGGACTGTCTATAGCCATAGAGAAACCACCATCCTTTTTGTAGTAGGGGAATTTCATATAGGTCCATGGCTCAACATGCTCGCTGATATAATCCAGATATTTATCAGTAGGGAAGTCCTCGAATTTGCCGTCCGCCGTCATCATGCGGAGGTTGCCGTCGTAGAAATTCATGTCCCCGTTCTGGGTAAGTCCCAGGAAACCGGTAGTGATAGGGGCAAAGGTTTTCACCGTTTCCAGGTATTTGGGGAAAATGTCCGTCTTGGCGAAATCGATGGCAAAGGTGGCGAAATCAAGGCATTCTTTCGCCATTTCCTTCAGCTTATCCAGTTCTTCCTTGGTTACCGGCTTGCTCCAGCCTCCCGGCACCGAGACATCGGGGTGGATAGCCTTGCCGCCGAGAGTCTGGGTCATCATCTGGGCCAGGAAACGGCCACGCAACACCTTCTTGGCGATATCAGGAACCGTCTGGGCGATACCGAAGACGTTCCTTACCGAGTAGTCGGCGCTTGGTCCCATAACAAAGTCCGGCCCGGCGAGAATAAAGAAGTGGAGCGCATGGCTGTGTATAAAGTGACCCATATAAGCCAGCTCGCGCAGTTTCTTGGCTACTGACGGTATCTCTACGCCAAAGACAGCATCACATGCCTTGGATGAAGCCAGATGGTGTGCCCAGGGGCATACGCCGCATATACGGCAGACGATGCGGGGCAGCTCCTCCACCGGTCTGCCGACGCAGAACTTCTCAAACCCTCGTAGCTCTACCACGTTTACTCTGGTATCGGCTACGTTGCCCTGGTCGTCCAGTTGAATAGTAATCTTAGCATGGCCTTCGATGCGGGTAACCGGTTGTAAAACAATCTGTTTCATTTCCCTCTCCTTCTTGTTCTATTTAGTAGCGGGTGCAGGTCGCAGACGGCCAACCACGCCGATGAATCGGTTGAAGGTCGCCATCCTGTCCTCAATCTGCCTGGCGTCGAGGCCGATCGAGGATAGCGCGCCCATCATGTCCACCATGGGATTGGCGTTGGCGCGGATAGGGCCAAAGCAACCCCGGCAAGGCATGTTGGCGCGAATACAGCGAGGTATCTTGTCCGACCCGCCACAGCCTGTCCTGGTAGCCGGACCCAGACAAAGATATCCCTGCTCCATCAGACAGCGCATTTGACTGTAATTCTGCCCGTAGGTCTCTATTTTATCCAGCGGTCTCTTCAGAGAAGTAACCGCTTTCTTTTCCCTCTTGGTGGGGCAGTCGTCGCAGACGCTTCTTTCCACCAGCTTGAACGGCTTGCCTGTCAGGAGCGAGGTTATCGCCTCAGCTATGAGTTCCGGGGTGGTGGGGCACCCGGGAAGCCCCATATCAACCTTAACCACTTCACTCAGCGCATATACCCGATCTTTTAGTGGGGGGATGTCCATAGAAGGGTTATCAGCGGGCTCAGTACTCTCCGTTTTACGGTAGACGGTGTCCATCAGTTGCGCCGTGGTAAACATGTTTGCCAGAGCGGGGATGCCGCCAAAATTGGCACAGGCTCCCACAGCGACGAGAGTTTTGCACTTCTTCCTCATCTCTTGTGCCACATGAGCGTTCTCCTCGTTGCGGATGCCTCCCGAGATGAGCCCAACATCAGCCTCCGGAATTTCGAAGCTCTTCTCACCTGTCTGCCCGTAGTATTTATGGTCCATAAGTACCGGCATGTGGACGAACTGGAGCTGGGGCAGGAGATCGAGCAACGGCTCGCCGATGTCCAGGATTGTTACCTCGCAACCGCCACAGGTTGCCAGCCACTCCTCAGCTACTCTTACCATGAATAAACCCTCCTTTTTATGAAGGTTTCCCTTCTACCACAACTTCCTTGATTTCACGGCGCGTGAAGATATAAAACTGGTTCTCCTCGTCAACCAACTGTGTCTGGAAGCCATCCGCCTGATATTTCTGGGATGCTTCCTGTGCCTGTTTCTGGTCGGGATAGACCCGGCCATCCCACATGAATTTCTTGCCTTCAAACCTTCGAGATAACTGCATAAGTCCCCCTGAACACATCTACATCTTGAACGGGCTTGGCCCAAGCGCCTTTACCTTTTCCGTCATTTCGGTGACTACCTGGGCAAAGCGCGGGCCCTCCGAGGCTGAGACCCACTCCAGTCGGAACCTGTCTTCCTCAATGCCAAAATCCTGGAGCATAAGCTTAATGGCGTCGGCTCTAGATTGAGCCCTCACGTTACCCTCCCGGTAGTGGCAGTCACCCAGGTGGCAGCCGCATATCATCACGCCATCAGCGCCCTTGGTCAGGGCATTTATCACCATATTGGGATGCACCATACCAGAGCACATGACACGGATGATGCGAAGATTCGGGGGGTATTGCAACCTGGAGACTCCGGCCAGGTCGGCTCCGGCGTACGAACACCAGTTACAGCAGAAGCCAATAATTAAAGGTTCAAAGTTATCTTCTGCCATTTTCCCCTCCTATTCTGCAAGGGCAGCCTCTACCATCGCTGCCAGCTGGTCTATCTTGTAGTTTCGTATAAAAATCCCCTGCTTAGGGCATGTGGCTTGACATACTCCGCAGCCCTGACACTTGGCAGGGTCGGCATCAACTGTCTTCTTCACTGTCCCATCTTTCACGTATTCGATCAGGCTGATGGCTTTATAAGGGCAGGGCTCGACGCAGTAGGCGCAACCATCGCAGTTCTCCTCTACTACTTCGGAGATAGCCGCCTGAAGTTCGATACGAGGCTTAGAGAGGATAGTAGCCGCCCGGGCAGCCGCGGCCATAGCCTGGGCGATGCTCTCATCCGCTGTCTTGGGGCTGTGAGCCAGGCCGCAGAGGTAGATGCCATCACTGGCAAAATCGACCGGGCGTAGCTTCAGGTGGGCCTCCAGGAAGAAGCCGTCCTGCGTGAGTGGGAGCTTCAACTTCTGCGCCAGAGTCTTGTTGCCTTCTCCGGGAACGATGCCTGTTGAAAGCACCAGCAAGTCGGTCTCAATATGCAGTCTGGACTTGAGGATATCATCCATTACTGATAGCTTCACCCGACCGTTGCTGGGCAGGACCTCAGGTTGGGTGGCCTCCGCGAGGCGGATAAAACGAACTCCTTTGTCCCTGGCTTCGCGGTAGTACATCTCATTGAAACCGTAGGTCCGCATGTCGTGATGGATGATGAATATATTGGTATCCGGCTTTGTTTCTTTGATGCGCAACGCAGTTTTGATTGCCTGGCCGCAGCAGACCCGGCTGCAGTAGCCATCTGGTTTCGTGCAGGAACTCACACACTGTACCATCACCACAGACTTGGCGTTAAAGTCGCCGGCAGCCAGCCTCTCTTCAAGTTCAAGCTGCGAGATTACCTTGGGATTCTGGCCATAAAGGTACTCCGTGGGCCGGTACTCTTCAGCGCCGGTGGCGACGATGGCAGCCCCATGTTTGATTTCATGGGTTTCTCCGTTAGCGGTAAAGGTCGTCTTGAAATTACCTGCCGACCCTTCAAAGTCAAGCACCTCGGTGTTGGTGAAGACGTGCAGCTTTGGATGACTCTTGACCGCAGCTATGAGAGAGTTCAGCCTGTCTTGCGGGTTGACACGGTCGAGCAAGAACTTGACCCGCCTTAGATTCCCGCCAAGCTCCTGGCTTTTCTCCAGGAGGTAAGTTTCAAAACCCTGTTTTCCCAGCTCCAGCGCGGCCGTCATCCCGGCCAGACCACCGCCCAGCACTAGGGCGCGGGGATTAACATCAACATAAGCGGCATAAAGCGGCTCCAGCATTCTGGACTTGGCTACGGCTATCCTCACCAGGTCTTTAGCTTTCCTGGTGGCTTTCTGAGGTTCGTGCATGTGCACCCAGGAACACTGGTCTCTGATATTTGCCATCTCAAAGAGATAGGGGTTAAGGCCGACCTGGCGAATGGTATCCCGGAACAACGGTTCGTGAGTGCGCGGCGTGCAGGAAGCCACGATAACACGGTTTAAATCATGTTCAAGAATCATTTTCTTAATTCGTTCACAGCTATCCGTGGAGCAGGTGTAAACATTATCCTCGGCATGAACCACGTTCGGCAACGTGCTGGCGTATGCCACCACGTCTTTCACATCGACCACGCCGGCGATATTCCGGCCGCAATGGCAGACGAAAACGCCGATGCGAGGCTCCTGTCCTGACACATCCCTTTCCGGCGGGTAGGTCTTTTCTTTGACCAGTGTCCCTCTGGACTCGGTCAGGAAAGACATCGCCCGGCATGCCGCTGCCGAGGCTTCCATAACGCTTTCAGGTATATCCTTGGGCCCGGCGAGCACCCCGGCTACATAGATTCCAGTCCTGGAGGTCTCGGCTGGTGCCAGTTCGCGGTTTCGGGCGAAGCCGAATTCATCGGTGACAATTCCGAAGACATCGGCTAGCCTTTTGGCTTCGGCATTCGGCTTCATACCTACTGATAATACGACTAGATCAAACTCCTCGTTCGTCAGGGAGCCGTTTTCCTTTTCAACCCGGAGCACCAGGTTTTTTGTCCCCGGTATCTCTCGGATTGAAGACGGGCGACAGCGGATATAGCGGACACCCAGTTCCTTTGCCCTCCGGAAATAGGCTTCATAGCCCTTACCGAAGGCGCGCAGGTCAATATAGAAGATAGTGCACTCGGTCTCGGGGGCGTGCTCCTTGGTAATTATGGCCTCTTTGGTGGCGGACATGCAGCAAACCGAGGAGCAGTAATTGCGGTCTATCTCTCGGGAGCCGACGCACTGGATAAAGGCGATTTTCTTTGGTGGTTTAAGGTCAGATAGGCGCAGCACGGTGCCCATATGGGGGCCGCTCGCAGAAAGCAGCCGTTCGAACTGGAGGCTGGAGACTACGTTGTCATACCGGCCATAGCCCAGTTCCTTCTTTATGCCAGGGTCAATGATTTCATATCCACTCGCCAGCACCACCGAGCCAACATCAATATTCGTCAGTTCGTCTTCCTGGTTGTAGTTAATCGCCTTGGCTTCGCAGAAGGCCTCGCATGTCTTGCATACGTCGCGCCCGAAGTACTGACAGGTATTGCGGTCGATAACCGGAACCTTTGGTACGGCTTGGGCGAAGGGTATATATATGGAGCCGCGCTGGACAAGACCGGCGTCGTAGTCAGACAGCAAGGGTCTCGGTTCATTTTCGGTGATTTTGGAGAGGTCCAGAGTCCCCAGAGGACATACTGACTCGCAGGCACCGCAGGTGACGCATATTGGTGAGGGGCGTCCAAACGGGGCGCCGATCTTGCGTGTCGGCCCGCGGCCCACAAAGTCGATAGCGTTAACATGCATCCGCTCTTTACAAATCCTTGTGCAGAGGCCACACAGGATGCAATTCTCGTTCTTGGGTTTAAATCTCTTGAGCCAAGGCTCGTCCATGACGCCAAACTCCCTGGCGAGCTCCTGAATGCGAGGCACCTCAGGGCATCGCAGATACAACAGAGCCGCTACCAGTTGGCGTGCCTTAAGTACCCGTGGTGAGTTTGTCTGGACATCGATGCCTTCCTCCACAGGGTAAGCGCAGGAGGCCGCCAGCCTGGGCCTTCCCTTAATTTCTACCACACACAACCGACAAGCCCCCTGGGGTAGCAAAGCCTTGTAATAGCACAGCGTGGGAATCTTGATACCACGGGCTGTCGCTACCTCAAGAATCGTTTTCCCTGGTTCTGCCTCTACCTGTTTTCCATCAAGGGTGAACTTGACCATAACTATGCCTCTATTTAGCTCTTGCTAAAATTCTTTGCTCCACTGGAATGGGAGACGGCACCGGGACACCGGAGAGCTTGACCACCGCCCCGAAGCGCTGCGGGCAGACGTCAAAGCAGGTGCCGCACTTGGTGCACTTCTCCTGGTCAATCACATGGATTTGACCCTTGTCGCCACTAATGGCCTGTACCGGGCAGTTTCTCAGACATATCATGCAAGCCTGGCATTTGGTTGGCTCAATGTAATAGGATATGAGCTTCTTGCAAACGCCAGCCGGACAGCGCTTCTCTTTAATGTGGGCCTCGTATTCATCTCGGAAATAGCGAATCGTGGTGAGAACAGGGTTGGGGGCGGTGCCCCCCAGAGCACACAGAGCGGAGTCAATGATGGTGTTGCTCATCTCCTGAAGGAGTTCGATGTCTCCCTCCTGACCCCGGCCCTCCGCAATGTCAGTGAGGATTTCATATATGCGGCTACACCCTTCTCTACAGGGGACACATTTGCCGCAGGACTCATCCTTGGTGAAGGAGAGGAAGTATTTGGCCACGTCTACCATACAGATATCCTCGTCCATCACCACCATGCCTCCCGAGCCCATTATGGAGCCCACCTCGGTCAGCTTCTCGTAGTCTACGGGAAGGTCTAGGAGGCTTTCCGGAATACAGCCTCCCGAGGGGCCTCCCGTCTGAACGGCCTTGAACCTCTTGCCGCCTGGTATGCCCTCGCCGATATCGAAAATGAGGGAGCGGAAGGTTATCCCCATTGGCACCTCTACGAGTCCGGTATTCCTGACTTTTCCCACCAGGGAAAAGACCATGGTCCCCTTGCTTTTCTCGGTGCCGACCCTGGAGAACCAGTCCGCGCCGCGAGAAATGATGAGGGGGACGTTGGCCCAGGTCTTGACATTATTGATATTGGTAGGCTTGTCCCAAAGGCCATTCTGGGCGGGAAAGGGGGGACGCTGGTGGGGTTCTGCGCTCAAGCCCTCAATGGAGGTGATAAGAGCAGTCTCCTCGCCAGCCACAAAAGCCCCGGAGCCACATTCAACATCAAGGGAGAAATTGAAACCGGAGCCCAGGATATTATCTCCCAGGAAGTTGTGCTTCTCAGCTTCGCTAATCGCCTGCTTTACCCTCTTCACGGCTAACGGATATTCGGCACGCACATAAACATAGCCGCTGCTGGCGCCAATGGCGTAGGCGCCGATAATCATGCCTTCAATCACGCTATGCGGGTCGGCCTCCAGGATGCTCCGGTCCATATAGGCGCCGGGGTCTCCCTCGTCGGCATTGCAGATGATATACTTAGGCTTGCCCTGGGCCTGGCGGCAGAAACTCCATTTCCTCCCCGTAGGAAAGCCAGCACCTCCCCTTCCCCTCAGCCCGGACTTGGTTACCTCACCAATAACATCTTCAGGGCTTATCCCGCTCAGCACTTTGAAAAGCGAACTGTAGCCACCACGGGCGATATATTCCTCGATGCTTTCGGGGTCTATCAGCCCGCATTTTTGTAGAATCCGCCTCTGCTGCTGGGCAAAGAACGGTACCTGGCTGTAGTTGGGGACCTTCTCCATGTCGGCGGGAAGACTGGTAACCGGATAGGGTCTGATAGCGTCTTCAATCAGGCTGAGTTCTTCATTTATCTTGCACAGCGCATATTCGGGGATGATTCTTTCTTCACTAAGAGCACCAACAATTTCCCTGGCCTTTTCCGGTGTTACCTCTGAATAGATTATTCTCGGCCAGCCGGGCCTGCTGATGCTGATGACAGGCTCTACCATGCATAAGCCCATACATCCGGTCTTGGTGACAACGAAACGGGAGTCGTGCTTGCCTGTTTCCTCCCGAATTACCCGGAACACTTCATCAGCACCGGAAGCCAAACCGCAGCTCGCCATGCCCACACTTATTTTGGTTCGATCCGGAAATAGAGAACGGAGCCCTTGTTCCTTTAATTTCTTCAAGACTTCCGCAGTGAGAGCCATTTCAATACTCCTTCAAAATATCGGCCACCTGGTTGGGCCGCATTTTGCCATGGATATGTTCACCTATCTTCATCACCGGGGCCAGGGCACAGCAACCGAGACAGCGCACCATCTCCAGGCTAAATTTCTTATCGGGCGTCATCTCGCCGACCTTGATTTCCAGCACATCCTGCAACCTTTCCATTAGTCTTTCAGCACCCCGGACGAAGCAGGCAGTCCCCTGGCACACTGATATAACGTGCTTCCCGCGTGGTTTGAGGCTGAACAGAGAGTAAAAGGAAGCTACAGAAACAATTTGGGCCACTGGCACCTGCAGGGAACGGCTGAGATAGTACAGCGTGCGTTCCGGCAGGTAGTTGAACTCGGCATTTATGCCTTGAAGCACTGACAGAAGCGGCGCCTTCTTATAGGCATATTGCTTCAGGAGGATGTCCACCTTCTCTTTCTCTTCCGGCGCGAGACGTGGTTCGGCCACCTCAACGGACGGGGGATAAGCCTTATACCTCACCGGGCAGTTCAGCGTGCATTCGCCGCAGCCGGTGCACTTTTCAGCGTCAACAGAACGAGCCTTTTTCCTTACCGTAATCTGGAAATGGCCTGGCTGTCCATCAACCTTAGCGACATCTGAATAGGTCAGCCTTTCAATGTTGATGTGCCTGCCGGCATCGACCATCTTGGGGGCAAGGGTGCACATGGCGCAGTCATTGGTCGGGAAGGTCTTATCAAGCTGTGCCATCCTGCCCCCGATACTGGGGCTGCTCTCCACCAGATAGACCTTAAACCCAGACTCGGCTAGGTCGAGAGCGCTTTGCATCCCCGCGATGCCGCCGCCAACTACCATTACTGAGCCTACTTTATCTTTAATATCTTTAGTCTCCATTAGACCCTGCCTTTTCCATAACTCCTTGGCGGTGGACGAAGTGCATTTGAAGCATCATCTCTTTCTCGGGTGCTCCCAGGGCCGCCGCCATGATCTGACTGTAGTAATATACCGGCAGCCCATACTTGGTGTCGTATTTGGCCTCAATTTCACCCTGCCGGGCGTCCATGTTCATGTGACAGAAGGGACAAGTAACGACTATAGCGTCAGCTCCCACCTCCCTAGCACCATCCAGAATATCGTGTGTCAGTTTGAGCGCAATGTCTGTCCTGGTGAGAGAAAAAGAGCCTCCGCAGCAGTCAGTTCGGTATCCCCAATCCAGGACTATCGCGCCGGCGGCCCTCATGGCCCGGTCCATGGTCTGGGGGTACTCGGGGTCATCGAAATGGTCGGGGGGGCGGGACAGGAAGCAGCCATAGTAGCAGACAACCTTCAGCTTCGAAAGATCTCTCTTTCTAGCCGAAGCCACCCGCTTCATCATCTCATCGGTAGCGAAAAACTCTAACGGATGGAGTATTTTCAGCCTGTTGGTGAACTTATGCTTCAGGGCCTGTTCCACCTCCTGACGAAGCTCCGGGTCTTCTTCAATTTCGTGCCAGGCGAACTTGAATCGGGCAAAGCAGGCAGCGCAGGGCACGAGCAGTTGCTCGAAGCCTTGCTTCTCGGCTTTGGCCAGATTGGCTAGGGGCAGAGACACCGCCATCTGCCGTGATGCAATATGAACGGCTGACGAACCACAGCAGGACCAGCGTTTGATTTCCTTTATTGGCATGTCCAGCGCTCGCAACACGGCGCGTAGAGAAGTATCGAAGTCCTTGCATGTGGAATTCAGGCAGCATCCGGGATAATAGCCATATATCATCGTTTCTCTAACTTTCTGACCTGGGAGCGTATTCTTCGAGTCTCGCCAAGGGCACCCAAGTCTGGCATCAGCTTCAGCTTACCTCGTTTGAACAAGCCCAGGCCAAGCGATATGTCTTTGCGGAACTCGCGGGTAGCCAACTTTAACCGACCCATCAACCCCAGCTCGTACAAGCGTCCGAAGAGCTGGATATTACCCAGGGAATAGCGGTAGAAATTGGCGACATCCGGTTCCTTTGACTTGTACCCGTCGCTTAGAGACATGACCCTCAGGGCATCCATGGCTTTGACCAGGTTCACATCCTGGGGGCAACGGGTCACGCAGGTTTCACAGGCGGCACAGAGCCAAATAGTAGAGCTGCTCAGTACCAATTCTTTCAGACCCAGCCGGGCGGCATGGAGGATCTGCGCCGGAGTATAGTCCATGGCATAGGCAACGGGACAGCCGCTGGTACATTTGCGGCACTGGTAGCAAGCGTTTATGTCTACGTTGCTTACCTTTTTTATTGAATCACAGAACTGAGATGCCTCTTCGGGGTTGATTTCTAACTCGACAAGTACAGGTGTGGGAGCAACTTTGTCTTGAGCGGACGTTAGATTTGCGTTCATAATCTCTTTCTATTCTGTTAGCGGCGTTCGCTTCCTGGCTTTGGAGAGATTCTCCCAGATAAGATTTTCCAGGTCTTCAATACGAATTGGTTTGACTAAATAATCAACCGCACCCTGTTTCATGGCCTCTACCGCCAGCTCCACGGAAGGAAAGGCCGTGATGACGATAGACCTTATATACGGCTTCGCTTGCTTTACCTCCCTTATAACCTCGATTCCGCTTTTTCCAGGTAACCTCACATCCACAATCAGAATATCAAAGTCCCTCTTCTTGATAAGCTCCAGTGCTTCTTCCCCTGTCTCAGCCGTCGTCACAACGTGTGCATCCTTGAGCGAATCCTTAAGTGATTCTCGTACGATTGCCTCGTCCTCTACAACAAGCAGTGAGCCTCCCTTGGCGGGATACTCCCCCATGCTTTCTACTATCAATTTGACTATATAATCTTGCATTGAGGTCCCGTCGTACGCGCATCTCACCTTAAGTTTTCTATAATCCTCTTTTGGTATTCTCAGGTGAAGCTGTTTATTTTCAGTATCCATATCTATTTTTCCATCGGTACAATTGTACATTTATACCTAAAATATCATATTATAATCTGTTTGTCAATAGCCAATGCTATTGCAACTTTTTTGAATATTAATTAAAATCGCTATTGACAACTATATGATATATTGGTATATTGGTACATATAACTAATAACATCAGAGGTTTGGTAAGTGTGGCGTTACATATGTTTAGTCGAGGCCTGAAGATTGTCTCCAACCCTCATTTCTGGGCAGTGATGATACTGTTTGCCATTGGCGTAGTGCTGCATTACCCGCAACAGATACTCGGGATAGATTCACCATCTGTCTTCTCATTTCTAGGTCTAACCCGGCATGCCGTAGAGCGCATTTTCTTGCTGGTGCCGATCAGCTACGTTAGTTTTGTCTTTGGCATGAGGGCAGGTCTTATCTTCCTAGCCCTGGCGGCGGTCATAATGCTACCCCGTGTTTTTTTAATCTCACAATATTTTCCTGATTCTATGCTTGAAACCATTGGCGTCATCTCAGTTGGCATTCTGATAAATCTGTGGAGTAACAGCTACAGAAAAGAAAAGGAGCGCCGGCAACGAATGCTCTCGGAGTTAGAGACGGCTCACCGGCAGCTTCAATCTCATACCGCGACTATAGAAGAAAACGAGAAGCGACTGGCTACCCTCAACAAGATATCAAGTACCATTTCTCAGTCTCTGGAACTGAGCCAGATTTTGAATAGTGCTATTAATAGCGTCGTTGATTCAATGCGGGTTGATGGCGTCTGGATACATCTTCTGGATAGGGAGAGTAATGAGCTTGTGCTGGCGGCACATCATGGCATTTGTGAAGAATTTACTAGAATTAAAGTAGGGTATGGTCTCAGCGGCAGGGTAGCTGAGTCCGGCCAGCCGCTATTCGTCGGGGATTTATCCAAAGACCCCAGAGCCCCTAAGACAGCCCAACAGCAAATGTGCTCCGCACTTATAGTACCTCTGAGTTCAAAAGGTAAGGTGAACGGTACCCTTGGTGTCAGCTCACGAAGCTATCGCTCGTTCCATCAGGGAGAGATAGAATTGCTCACCGCCATAGGCAATCAGATTGGTGTGGCTATAGATAATGCACGCCTTTATCAAAGACAACAGGAAGTTGCCGAAGAACTGCGGATATCTGAACAGAGGTATCGAGAACTATTTGAAAGCGCCCACGATGCCATCTGGGTACATGACCTGGATGGCAATATCACAACCGCCAACCGTGCCGCCGAAGAACTTGGCGGATACCCTATAAAAGAACTGATAGGAATGAACGCGAGAGTTTTCCTGAGGGAGGAAAGCCTGAATCTATCCGGACGAATTAAACGTACGTTACTTTTGGGAGAAACGGTAGAACAACCGTATGAACAGCGTCTGATTAGAAGAGATGGAACTGAAGCGATACTACAGTTGACCACTAATCTAATTAGAGAAGACGGCAAGCCAACAGGCTTTCTGCATATTGCCAGGGATGTGACCAGAGAAAAAGAGATGCAGGACAAACTGAGTGCCGCTTACCGGGAGCTCAGTGAATCTCATCAGCGGCTAAAAGAAAGCCAGGAACAGCTAATCCAGGCTGAGAAACTGACCTCCTTGGGCCAGTTGGCTGCCTCCATTGCTCACGAAGTCAACAATCCTCTATCTGGCATCCTTGTCTACACCCAGCTACTGATCAAGAAGATAGCCAGCGACAATATTCCGAAAGAGACTGCTCTCGAGTACTTATCCAAAATGGAATTTGAACTCATTCGCAGTACAAAGTTAATCCGGAACCTTCTGGACTTCGCTCGACAGTCCTCTCCAGCGTTCCGACAGGTGAACCTCAACGATGTTGTAAATCGAGCTTTTGACCTCGCTGCTCATTCGGCTGAGTTGCAGCACGTCCAGGTAATAAAAGAGCTTGACCCCTCCCTGCCTAATTTAATGGCTGACTTTGACCAACTTCAACAGGTCTGCACTAATCTTATTTTGAACGCTATTCAGGCAATGACAGAAGGCGGAAGATTAACTCTCCGCACCTCGGTTGACAATGACCAGCTCAAAATAGAGGTGCAAGACACAGGTAGCGGCATCTCGCCAGAGAATATGAGCAAGCTCTTTACCCCGTTCTTTACCACCAAGCGGGAGGTAAAGGGGGTAGGACTGGGTTTGGCTGTTGCCTACGGAATTGTACAACGCCACAAGGGGAAGATAGAAGCACAGAGTAAGGAAGGGGAAGGTACAACCTTTACTATCTATTTACCCCTTCACCTTGAAGAACGCAAGGAAAGAGTTTAAGGCCATCTTGAAATTGCTCTATTTGTTAAGGCTTTTGTCGATATCTGAACTTTTATTCCCAATCGTGCCCCCAAAATTAACCAATGCCTGGCTCAGAGAAATAAAAGATAAGTTGCAGATTCATATAGTGCGTCCAACAGTCAGCCAAGATGTGCATCTTGCATATATTGACGCAAAGGGTAGTGTATCGTTCTAATCAAAAATGGGAGGCGTTCAGATGAAAGCATACTGTGTGAAGTGTCGCTCAAGCAAGGAGATGAAGAACCCAAAGAGCATCACCATGAAAAACGGCAAACCGGCGACCCAAGGTGTGTGTCCCGTGTGCGGTACTAAGATGTTCAGAATCGGGAAGAGTTAAACCGACGCCTTCGCCACCATTTGATGGAAAGGCTGGACATCCACGGAGAGCGGAAATCTAGCCTTTCTTTTGCCTCACAGTAACTTCTGAAGCAAGTCCGCTCTCGTCCCGTTTACATGGCTCGAAGAAGAGCACGCTCCACAGACCTCCGCGCCGATCTTCAAAGCCTCTCGATGTAGGTTGAAGATTCCACTATTCGACTTCGGAGCTACATGCGATGGAGTGGGGAGGTCACAGGCAAATCTCCCCACTCCTGCACGCTAGTTGCTAGATATCTCGGCGAAGGACGCAGGAAAGTATCTTCCAGCGTTCACGGTCCTTATGCCAGTT
>Ga0315296_10003245_pt1 | contig 13656 bp, 12 predicted proteins | sample YL17G14_18_MG_FD_203921 | JGI IMG/M metagenome (GOLD analysis project Ga0315296, IMG submission 203921) | Sediment microbial communities from Yellowstone Lake, YNP, Wyoming, USA - YL17G14_18 | ecosystem: Environmental > Aquatic > Freshwater > Lake > Sediment | place: USA: Wyoming | collected... | reverse complement strand
ACCTTTTTTAAACTGGACCTGATTTTCGAAGGGATAGTGCCATTCGCCGTAAGGCATGGAGCCTGATTCCATCCAGCAATCCAAAACTTCAGGCACTCGGTGGGCTAATTCTCCACATTTTTTACACTTGACTTTGACTTCATCAATCTCTGGTCGGTGAAGTTCTTTAATCTTTTTTCCAGAGGCTTTTTCAATTTCCTTGATTGAGCCAAAAACATATCGCTCTCCACAGTCACATTCCCAAACTGGTAAAGGCACCCCCCAATAACGAGTCCGGGAAATGCACCAATCAGGAGCCACTTCGATGTTGTATTTAAACCGACCCTGCTTAAAATGTTCAGGAAACCAATTTATCTCTTCGTTAGTCTGAAACATCTTCTTTCTCAATAAATCAATCTTGACGTACCAAGCTTCTTGAGCTTTGTAAAGAAGGGGAGTATTACAGCGATAACAAAACGGGTAACTGTGGACAATTTTTTCCTCTTTAAAGAGGAGATTTCTTTTTCTCAGATCCTCAATCACCAAGGGATCGGCATCTTTGATAAAAATCCCTGCCCAGGGTTTGACTGCCTCAACCAGTTTTCCCTCTTCATCGACTGAGTCGGCCATGGTCAAGCCTTCTTTATTGCCTAACTCGGTATCCTCTTCCCCAAAACCAGGAGCAATATGAACGATACCTGTTCCCTCTTCCATCGAAACGAAATCGGCCGCATAGATCTGATGATCGTTTTTTCCAGCCTTAAAAAAATCGTAAAGAGGTTCAAATCTTAAACCGACTAGTTTTGAGCCTTTAAACCTGTTCAAGACTTTAATTTTTTTATCAAAGAAAGCGCTTAATCTCTTTTCGGCGATGATGAACTTTTCATCCTCCTCCTCTACTTCAACATAATTTTCATTAGGGTCAACCGCCAGCGCGAAATTAGCGGGTAGAGTCCAAGGGGTGGTTGTCCAGGCAAGAATAAATTTATTCTCACCTTTAACTTTGAATTTAATCGTAATCGCTGGGTCTTGAATATCTCGGTATGAACCCTCATCCATGGTAATTTCGAACTTGGAAAGAGGGGTTGAGCAACGGGGACAGAAAAGAGAGACTCGTTTACCCTTATAAATTAATCCCTTATCGTATAAAGTTTTAAAAACCCAAAGAACCGTTTCCATGTACGACAAATCCATGGTTTTATAGGCATGCTTGAAGTCAACCCACCTGCCAATATGGTCAACATACCATTCCCACTCGGCCGAAGTCTGACTCACAAAGCGCCGGCATTCTTCCACGAATTTGTCAACTCCCAGCTTTTCAATGTCTTTTTTAGATTTGAGTCCCAGAATCTTTTCGACTTCGTTTTCCGCCGGCAGGCCGTGGCAATCCCAGCCCCAAACACGCCTGACACGATTGCCTTTCATCGTTTGATAGCGAGGAATAATGTCCTTGGCGATACTGGAAAGAAGCGAACCATAGTGCGGCAGACCGGTAATAAACGGTGGGCCGTCATAAAAAGAATAGGTTTTGTCTTTCGGCCTTTGTTCAATCGACTTCTCAAAAATTTTATTTTCTTTCCAAAATTTAAGAATTTTCTCTTCGAGCTTGGGAAATGATGGGTTTGAATCGACTGGTTTAAACATGTCTCTATTTTACTGCAAGTAAATCAAGCTATGCTTATTCTACAAAAAATCGCCCTTGAATTAAAGGACGACTTTAAAAGACCGATTTTATCAATCGGCCCTAGCTTCCAATTTAGTTTTTTTTAGATAAAATTTGAATCCTAATCGGGGTGCAAAATAATTTCTATTTTGCTATAATCAACTTATGAGTTCACCAGCTCCGTTTTCTCCAAGCATTACTAAAGGCAATTTTGTTTTTACATCAGGTCAAATTTATTTAAAAGATGGGAAACTCATTGAAGGAACAACAGAAGAGAAAACCAACCAGGTAATGAGCAATCTCAAGAATGTGCTCGAAAAGGCAGGTGTTTCTTTAGCCGATGTGATTAAAACAACAATTTATACTACAGATATGTCGACCTACGGAAAAATAAACGAAGTATATGGGAGCTATTTTTCTGAGCCATTTCCAGCAAGAGAAACGATATGTGTAAAAGAGTTGCCTCTTGGAGCAACGCTGGAAATTAGCATGATAGCCTTCAAACCCTAAGGGGTGAACCTATGTTGTTTTGTTTCGAACTCAATTATAGAAGAATTTGAGGAGAGCCCCAATAATTAAAGAGTCGATTGCTTTTTTTGGGTTTGTTCAACAGACCCAACCAATGTATCAAATACTTTAACCGTAGCATTAGGAAATCTATTAGAGTGGAGAATATTTGGATTTGCGTCTCTTTTTTGAAACCTTTCTCCTGTAAAAGAAAGAGTTAGTTCGGTTTGTCCTTGTGGGCCAAGCCTTGCTTGCGATATAAGATTGGTGTCAGAAGACCAATCTTCTGTTCTCCTTTCTTCGGCAATTAAGTATCCACTTTCCATTCTTAGAATTTGATAGAAATCCTCTTTAGTTTGTGAATCTTTTAGTTGAACCGTGATTGGTATTTCACCGAACTTTTTTGCTCTTTGGGCAACAGATTCGGGGGTAAGTGGATTCTGCAATCCCCTACCTTGAATATCTTTTTGAATTTCTTTAGCAATTTGCTTCCTGGCATTCCTTTCTCCCCACTTATATACAGGCCTTTCATCTACCCACCTATCAACTCTATCAAGAAGTTTGATATCATCATTTGCCTCGGTGTTGACACCAGGAGATTGTTCTATCGGAGTTATTTCACTCATGGAACATTTATAACACAATTGACAGAAAATTTCGAATCAATTAGAGTGAGCTACCGTTAATTTTGTTTCGAACTCCATTATGGAGGAATTTCTCAAGATTCTCAATGAACGGAGGTTTGTTCAGCCACCTTTATCGGTCCGGCTATAACAGCTAAACGGTCAGGAATAATTTCTCTCGTCTGAGGGTCTATAGCATTAACAATTCTCACTCTTTTGTGAGCGTTAAGAATTTTTTGTAGATCGCTAGCCAACATTTCGGTTAATATGTACGCTTTCTCATGAGGTCCCCCGATATTTATTTCTAAGATTAAGTTTTCATCCTCTTTTAATCCGTAGAGTTGTCTTGCCTCTTCCTCTGTAGAAAAAATTTTGGGGTAACTTTTTTGCATTTTTAACCTTCTCTTAAATTTGACCTAATTATAAAGGTTATTAACGGAATATTGAAGCTTTAGTTATCTCCCTTGTCTCAAAAAGGCGGGGATTTGACGCACCTTGACACCTCCGAGGTGTAAATGCTAAGGTGTAAATATAAAATGGCTTACAGAACTATTCCGCTAATTACCGAAGAAATATATCATCTATACAATTGTGGGGTAGAAAAAAGAAATATTTTTCTTAACAAGCGCGACTGTAGGCGATTTCTAGAGACTGTAAAATTTTATCAATATAAAGATACTCCTGCAAAATTCTCGCAATTTATTACACCTCCAGGGTGGAAGAACCAAGGTGCAAACCTAGTTAAAATTATTTGTTATTGTTTCATGCCTAATCATTTTCATATCATCGCTAAGCAGACGATTGACAAAGGTATATCAATTTTTATGAGTCGCCTAGAAAATAGTTATACTAAATATTTCAATACCAAAAACAAACGCGTTGGCCATCTTTTTCAAGGAGCGTTCAAGGCTGTAAGGATAGAAAACGATGAACAACTAATTCATGTGTCTAGATATATTCACCTAAACCCATTTGTCGCCGAACTCGTAGGCTATTTAGAGAATTATGAATGGTCTTCCTACCTAGAATATATTTCCAACCATAAAGATGAGATATGCCAAAAAGATATAATTTTGTCTTTTTTCAAGTCAGTCGAGGAATATAAAAAGTTTGTAGTCGATCATGCTGACTATGCTCGGAGTATCGAAAAAATAAAACATTTAACCTCCAATTTCAACCTCTAATAGAGATTTTGAGCTTACACCTCGGGTCTTACACCTCGGAGGTGTAAAAGAAGGTGTAAAAGAAGAGTAAAAGGATAACGTTTATCTTCCTTGTCTTAAAAAGGCGGGGATTTCGAATTCTTTACCCAATTCCTCTGGCGGCAGTCCTTCTTCGGCTGGAGAAGGCGGTTCTTCAATCTTCTCTTTTTCCTCTTCTCCTTCTTCAACCGGTTTTTCTTCCTCGGTCGGAACAGTGGGGACAACAAACCTGGCTAACCTGGCCTTGGTTTCATCAAACCCGGTGGCGATAACGGTAATTCTGATTTGATCAACTAATTTCTCATCAATAGTGGCTCCAAAAATAATATTGGCATCGGCTTCTGCTTTTTCGGAAATTATCTTGGCGGCTTCCTCGACTTCGGCCATAGTCAAATCAGGTCCGCCGGTGACGGTAAAGAGAATGCCACGAGCGCCATCAATGGAAATTTCCAGCAAAGGAGAAGTAATGGCTGTTCTGGCCGCGGCTTGAGCTCGATTCTCACCTACCCCCGATCCAATTCCCATGAAGGCACTGCCGGCGTCTTTCATAATCGCTTTGACATCGGCAAAATCCCGATTAATCAACCCTGGTAAAGTAATAATATCGGAAATTCCTTGAACTCCTTGTCCCAAAACATTATCCGCTAAACGAAAGGCATCAATGAGCGTCATTTTTTTATCGATGGAATCGAGCAGACGCTGGTTGGGAATGACAATTAAAGCGTCAACCTTTCCTTTTAGATTCTCGATGCCTTCTTCAGCCACCACCATTCTTCTGGTTCCCTCAAAAGCAAAAGGCTTCGTCACCACGGCCACCGTTAAGGCTCCCTGAGCTTTAGCTAGCTCGGCCACCAACGGTGTTCCTCCGGTACAGGTCCCTCCTCCCATGCCTCCAGTCAAAAAAACCATATCGGTATCGATTAAAAGTTGGGCGATCTTATCTTTTGATTCTTCTGCCGCCTGCTTACCTAACTCTGGATCGCCACCAACTCCCAACCCTCGGGTTAGATTTTCTCCAAGTTGGAGTTTAATCGGCGCCAGAGAAGAAAGAAGAGCTTGGGCATCAGTATTAATGACAATGAAATCAACCCCCTGAATTTGTTCCTGAGCAATCATCGAATTGAGGGCATTGCCACCACCACCACCAACGCCGATAACTTTGATTCTGGCGAAGCGACCAACATCAGGTTTGACTAAAGCCATAATTTACTTCCTTATGGGGCAGATTTCAGAAGCAGGATTATTTTACCTTGACAAAAAATAAAAAGCAACCCCCTCATCCCGACAGCTGGCGGGATTCAGGGTAAAAATGATTTAATCAAATCAATCATTTTTATCGCCAAGCCTTTAACCGGTATTTTATGGGCAATTTTACTGAATACAGGCAGAGAGGATTTAGCCGTACCAAAACCGCCCGACTTGCTGCCATAAAGAATCAGGCCGGTGACGACCGCAAAAGCCGGACTACCGATATCGTCAATCAAACCGCTCACTCCCATAGGTTGGCCTATCCTCACCGGCATCGCTAGAGTCCTTTTGCAGGCTTCAGTGATACCAATGGTTAAGGCGCCTCCGCCAGTGATGACAATTCCCGAAGGAGTCATGCCGGCAAAGCCACTCTTCTTCATCTCGATACCAACCAGGGTAAAAATTTCGTTAAGTCTTGGTTTAATGATGCCCTCCACTAAAGTTTTCCGAGAGATGGTTTTTCTTTCTTCTTCAATTCCCATTGCCGATAAATCAATTTCATCCTTTTTTTCTTCCTCCTTATCTTCTTCATTATTTTCTTTCTTGCTCTCTGGTTCGACTGGTTTTTTTGTTTCTTGAGACAGGGCCAGTTTAAGTTTCTCCGCATTTTCTAAAGAAAGGCGCAAGCCGATGGCTAAATCATTAGTGACATTTCTAGCACCAACTGGTAAGACCGTCGCGTAAGCCGGCGAACCCTCAATAAAAATAACAATATCGGTTGTTCCTCCGCCAATATCAACTAAAACGACGCCTAATTCTTTTTCTGTTTCGGTCAAGACCGCCTCAGCCGCGGCAATACCATTAAAAACGACGGCTTCGATGTTAGCGCCAATCTCGGAAATGCACTTAACCACATTTTTAATTGAGGTCGAGGAACCAGTAATAATATGGGTTTCTACCTCAAGCCTCACTCCGGTCATCCCCACCGGATCTTTAATTCCTTCTTGGGAATCAACCGTAAAATAGCGCGGCAAACAGTGGATAATCTCTCTTGAAGAAGGCAAAGAAACCGCTCTGGCCGCTTCAATTACCCTTTTAATATCTTCTTCATTTATTTCTCCTTCTGGTTCAGCTACGGCCACGACTCCTTTTGAATTTTGAGAGGCGAGGTGAGCGCCACCGATGGCCACCAGAGTCTTTGAAACGCTATAACCGGCCATCCTTTCGGCGGCCTCAACCCCACTAATAATCGATTGAGTCGCTTCATCGATATTGACGACCTGTCCTTTTCTGACTCCCTGAGAGGGAAAACTAGAAGCGCCAACAACGCTAATTTTATCTTCTTCCGGAGCAACCTGAGCAATCACCACCGAAATTTTAGAACTACCAACATCAATACCTGTGATTATTTTAGCCGCCATCTTAATTCTTAATTATAGGTTTGTTAAATCGAAAATCAACAAAATAAGGTAACTTTCCTTCTATTTTAGTCCGCCAGAGTATAAATTGTAAAGAGGTAACCTGAGATCTCAAATCTTTTTCCTTAGAAAAAATCACCGTTAGATTGCCGGAGAAGGTGGCGATAATCTCACTTTCATTACTTAAATCAAGGGTTGGCGAACTCAATCTTAGGGGAAGCAGCTTTTCAATAATTTCCTCCTCTAAATTTTTTTCAGGAATCGGTCTGATTAAATTAGAGGAAGGAAATAAATCTTGCCAATCAAAACTTAAATCAAAATTCTTAAAATTAAAACTTATAATTCCCCCGATTGAAACCAAAATCAGGACTATCGGTAAAATCAGTTTTCGTTTAATTTTTTTTCTTTTATCGAAGGAAATCATCAATTTCTTTGACTATTTTTTCCGTCGCCTTCAACTTAATCAGGCTTCGGGCTTTTGAGGCTGCTTTTTGGTATTTCTCTAGATTTTCCGTCATGCTTTTGACTAATCGGTAAAGATTTTTTCCATTTAATTGATTTTGGGGAAGAATTTCTGCGATTCCTGCCTCGACTAATAATTGAGCGTTTTTAAGCTGTTCATCCTGATCGCTCCAAGGAATTGGGATAAAAATAGTAGGCTTGCCTAAGGCAGCAACCTCGTAAGTAGTGTGAGCCCCAGCCCGACTAACTACCAAATCGGCCACTGCCAAAACACTACCAACTTCTTGGCGGGTGAAATAGTCTTGAAGCAAATATCTTTGGCGAAGCTCCCTCATCAATTTTCTTTTAATTCTGGTCAAGTCATTCAGGTCATCAAAGACCGTACTTCGGCCGCATGCGTGAATTAAATTAAACTCCTTTAGTAAATTAGGTAAAGCTTCTTCAATTGCTTGATTAATGGCGTGAGAACCCTGTTTGCCGCCGGTGATGTAAATCGTTGGCAAGCTATTTTTAAAATCAAATTTACCTTTTTTATCACTAAAGATTTCTGGCCGAAGGGGCAAGCCAGTAAAAACGACCTTCTGAGCAGGAAAATGTTTTAAAGAGGCTTCCCAGGAAACAAAAATCTTTTTGGCGAAATGGCCAATCAGGCGATTGGCTAATCCGTAAACAACCGTCTGTTCGTGAGTCATTGAAGGAATCCTCAAAAACCAACCAGAAATAACGACCGGGACGGCCAGATAGCCGCCAAAAGAAAGAATCAGCTTTGGCCGGAACTGAAGCAGATAATAAAACGATTGCATGAAACCTAAAGGCAGACGGAGAAGTTTTAAGGGATGATAAGTTCGATAAAATTTGCCGGCTTTGATTTCAATAAATTTGAATCCCGCCTTAGTGACCTCTCGATATTCGGCGCCAACGTTTTTATCGCCCCACATCGTAAATTTATGACCAAACCAAATTATTTCATAGCCTTTTTCACGCAACTTCTCCGCCACCACTAAAGCGCTATTATGATGCCCACCGGTGATAACAATTCTTTTTCTCATTTCTTCGCCAATTGATATTTAGAAATATTAAGTAAAATGCCGACTCCGGCAAGGGTAATAATCAAAGATGAACCGCCATAGGAGATGAAAGGCAAGGGGACACCGGTCAGAGGCACCATCGCCACCATCGCCGCTAAATTAATCAGGGTTTGGATAGCAATCCAGGAAATAATGCCGGCGGCGAGCAACTGTCCAAATTGATCAGGAGATTTTCTGGCCACCTCAATCCCTCGGTAAATCAAAACCAAAAAAGCAATGATTAGTAAAGTCGCGCCAATAAAACCCAGCTCTTCGCCGATGATGGCAAAAATGGAATCAGTCGTTGCCTCAGGAAGATATTCGTATTTTTGTCTTGAAGCGCCAATGCCTAAGCCGAACAAACCACCGCTTCCCAAAGCCAAAAGCACCTGCCTGACATGATAAGAAGTTCCCAAGGGATCGCGGCCAATATCAAAAAACGTCAATAATCTCTCCCGCCGATAGGGAGAAGCGAAAATTAAGCCAAGGCCACCGAGTAAACTAACTATCCCAATAGAGACAAGCGCCAAGAGCGACCCTCCGGAAACAAAATAAAGGCTCAAGCTTGTTCCCGCCAAAATCACCGCCGTCCCCATATCCGGTTCAGCTAAAACTAAACCAACCAAAAACAGTATCATCAACCAAAGACTGTTTTTCTTTCCTTTTTTAGTCAAAAAAGAGGCGAAAAAGATAACTGAAGTGAGCTTGGCTAACTCCGCTGGCTGAAAATTAAAGCCCCCGAGTGATAACCAACGTCTGGCTCCCAAGGCTTGAATGCCGATAGAGGGGATTAAAACTATCAAGAGAAATAAAATTGTCAGCAGCATCAAGGGCGTCGCGATTTTAATTAATTTTTGATAATGGAACTTCGAGGCCAAAAACATGACGATCAAGCCAATTAAAGCCCAAGCGGCTTGCTGGCGAACATAATAATACTTATCAGCAAAATCTCGAAAGGCGATAACCACCGAAGCATTGTAGACCATCAAAACGCCAAATAAAGTTAACCCCATTACCAAACCTAAGATAACCCTATCGATTTTTTGTTCTTGGGATTTTAAAGATGACATGATTTAAAGATTGGCGACACTCTTTTTATATTGATGACCACGATCTTTATAGTTTTTAAACATATCAAAAGAGGCACAAGCAGGCGAAAGCAAGATGACATCGCCTGGCTTTGATTTCTTCCAGGCAACCTCAACAATTTTTTTCATTTCTCCTGGCCGAAAAACAATTTCTCCTTTAAATCCGGCTTGATTAACCACTTTCCTAAGCTGTTCTACGGTTTTACCAATAAGAATTAAGGTCTTGACTGAACTCTTGGCTATTTCTTGACCTAATTGAGAATAATCTGAGCCTTTCTCAGAACCACCGGCGATCAAGATAAGCGGCTCATGGAAAGCTTTAATGGCCGCGATCGCGGTTTCTGGTGTCGTTGAAAATGAATCATTATAAAAACTAACCTTATTTTTAACTCTCACTAGCTCTAAGCGATGCTCCAAACCTGGAAAAGAAAAAACGACTTTCTTAATCGAGTCAATCTTGGCTTCAGCAAGAAAACCTGCGGTCACCGCGGCACAAACGTTATCCCAATTATGTTCACCTCGCAACTTAAGGTCTTTTGTCTGACCAAGAATTTCCTTGCCAAGGATAATTTGCTTATTTTTGACATAAGCGCCGTTAACTTTTTTAGAGCGACTAAAATAGAAGGCTTGAGCAGAAGTTAATTTAGCAAAGGAAGTAGAGATCGGATCGTCAGCGTTAAAAATCGAATAATCTTTCCTCTTTTGATGCCGGACGATATTTGATTTTGCCTGAAGGTATTCGTCTCTATCCTGATGATAATCAAGATGTTCAGAAGTGATAAATAAAACCACGGCTATCTGGGGGCTTTTATCCAAATCCATCAGTTGAAAACTAGAGAGCTCCAATACCACCCAAGAATCTTTATTTAGCTTAGGCAAGAGATTCAGCATCGACTCACCGATATTACCGGCTAAAAAGATCTTTTTCTTGGCTTTTTTAAGAATTTCGTAAATTAAAGTCGCGGTGGTCCCTTTGCCTTTAGTGCCGGTAACGCCAATAATCTTGCCCGGGCAGAGGTCAAAGAATAATTTGGTGGCACTGGTAATGACCACTCCTTTTTTCTCCGCTTGAATGATTTGGGAGAGGAAGCGATGGAAACCGGGTGAACGAAAGACAAAATCAAAAGAGGTTAAACCAGGCTGGAGATAATTCTTGCCAAGACTGAATTGAACGCCCTTTTTCTTGAGCTCTTGATAAATCTTCCCTAATTCAGAAGCAGTTTTCTGATCAAAAACCGTGATTTTTGCTTTTTGTTGAAGTAAGAAGCGACAAACATCCTCGCCTTCAAGTCCTAAGCCCAAAACAGCGACTTTTTTGTCTTTGAAGTTGGTCACAAAATCAATTTTACCACGAAGAGGCCTGGAATTCACACCATACAACCATTGAGGATTAAATCTATCTGTTTTTTGTCCAAGGCTTTTTCCCCAATTCTTTGCCCGACTAATCTGTTGGTCATCGTTTCGAAATGTTCTGAGCCTATACCCCAATCTTTTAATAACATTTTCATCCCTAATGATTTAAAGAAATTATCAGTGGCCTGAATAGCGCCATCGACAATTCTTTTTTCGGTTCCTTTTAGACCCCAAATTCTCTGGCCGTACTGAATTAATTTCTTTTTCTTTTGATTTTTAACCACCCTCATCCATCTTGGTGTAATGATCGCCAAACCGGCTCCATGAGGGATGTCATAGAAAGCACTCATTTCATGCTCAATTGAGTGACACGCCCAATCCTCATTAGTGCCGATACTAATCAAATTATTAAGGGCCATCGTGGCCGAAAGCATAAGATTGGCTCTGGCATGATAATCCTCCGGATTCTTGAGCACTAACGGAGCGTTTTCTATTAGAGTCAGGAGAATTGACTCACTAAATCGATCCTGTAAAGGGACATCAACTGTCGTATGAAGGTACTGCTCAAGAACATGAGAAAAAGCGTCAATGATTCCATAGGCAGTTTGGTTTTTGGATACTGAAAAAGTATTTTGAGGGTCAAGAATAGAAAATTTAGGATAGAGCTCATCTTTTACAAAAACCTTTTTTTCATGTGTTTCCCATTTCGTTATCACCGCTCCGCAATTCATCTCGCTCCCCGTGGCTGAGAGAGTCAGCACTACTCCTAGAGGAACATACTTCTTGGGCTCTACCTTTTTAACGAGGAAATCCCAAGGGTCACCATAATAATAAAAAGAGCTTGCCAATAACTTCGAGCCATCAATAACACTGCCGCCACCAACGGCTAAAATAATATCGGGATTAAAACTTTTATATTGAGCTAAGGCCTGACGAAGCGTTTCCACTCGAGGATTAGACTCAATACCGCCAAATTCTTCAACCTTTAGCCCTTGAATTTCCTTGACAACCTTATCATAGATGCCGTTTTTCTTGATGCTTCCTTGACCGTATGTTAAGAGAACTCTGCGACCAAAGGCTTCAATATTGGGTCGAATCTGCTCCATGGCCTTCTTACCGAAGATTAATTTTGTCGGATTGTAGAAAATGAAATCCTTCATTCTATATTACCGCCAGCCAGAGGCCGAAGAGGGCAAGGATGATGCCCGCTAACCAGGCACGCATGACAATTTTCGGCTCTTCCCAACCATTATTCTGTAACCAAAGATGAAAGGGAGCGACCGCGAATATCCTTCGACCTAAGAACTTTTTAGAGAGAAGCTGAACCAGGCTACTGCCTATCTCCATCACAAACAAACCGCCGATAATGACAATCGCCATAATTTTGCCGATTAAAAGGCCAACGACCGCCAGAGTGGCGCCAAAAGCCAATGCCCCAACATCACCCAAAAAAATTCTCGCTGGATAGACATTGAAATAAAGAAAAGCAATCAATGAACCGAGCCAAAGGGCTAGAAAAATTGAAAGAACCGTATCGAGCGAAGCCGCCGAGAGAGCCCAGAAAGCAAAAAGGCAAATCATCAAAAGTCCGCTGGCTAAACCATCAAGGCCATCGGTAACATTAAAGGCATTGGTAAAGGCAACGATGACGGTGGCGGCGAAAGGAAGATACCAAAAACCTAGACGGAAAATACCAATAAAAGGAACGTAAACAAAGTTAATCTTAAGATTAAAATAGAGCATTGAGGCAATCACCAAGGCTAAAATCCATTGAATGAAAAATTTATGTCTCATTCTCAAACCAAAAACCCCTTTTTTCGCCAGACCAAAAAATTTCATCAAATCATCGTAAAGACCTAACAACCCAAAAGACAAAAAGGTAAAAAATAAGATATTCAGCTCCTCTTTAACCGGAAAAGAGGCTGAAATGTAAACTCCCAAAAAAGAAATCAGCGGAAATAAAATGGCATAAAGGAAACTGACGATTAAAATAATCAAAAATCCCCCACCGATGGGTGTCCCCGCTTTAAAGCGATGAAATTTGTCAAAAATCGGTGTTCTTTCTCCCATAACATCATGGGTAATTTGCTTTTGACGCTGGAATTTCAGTTTATAAAGAAAATCAATGAAAGGCACCACCAAGATGCTCGTGAAGATGAAAGAAAAAATAAGTAATCCTAATGTTAAAGCCATTTAGTTATTTGATTATATCCTCCTCTTTAAATTAGGGCAAGAATCACATTGATGATAAGAATGACAAAGATTAAGCTGACAACCAACTGTTTTTCCCTCCAAAATTAATTTCACTCTTTCCAGATGGCGCAAGAGTGAACCCTTAAGATAAAAAAGGTCACCAGGCTTCAAAGTCTTCTCCAAAATGGCCGCTGCCTGATTGACCTCTGGCACCCAAAAAACCTTCTTTTTATCCATTCCTCCCTTGATTGCCTCTTCAGCGGTATATTTTTGTAAAGGGCCAACACAAATTAGAAAATCAATTTCCAGCTCGGCCGCTTTCTTACCCACCTCCCGATGACTTTCTTCGGCTAAAGCTCCCAACTCGCCCATTTCTCCTAAAACAGCAATCCGTTTGCCTTTGGTAGACAAATCAACTAACAACTGTAAGCCGGCGATGGTTGAGGCAGGATTCGCCCGAAGAGCGTCATTAATCAAAATCGAGCCTTTTGGTCCTTCTTCGATACTGGCCCGACCCGGTAAAGGTTTTAATTTAGCCAATCCTCTATTAATTTCCTGCCAATTTAAGCCTTGATTTCTACCGACGACCGCCGCGGCTAAACATTCATGGACGAAGTGGCGACCGACGAGACCGGTTTGGAGCTGGTGGATTCCGTCTTTTTCATGGAGAAGAAAACTGGTTCCAGAAAAATTGATTTTTATCTTCTCTGCCCAAAAATCCGCTTTTGAAGAAGTCCCATACCAAATAATTTTCGCCTTGGTCTGCTGGGCCATTTGGCGAACATTCTCATCATCCCAATTCAAAATGGCTAGACCATCTTTAGGTAAAGCCTCGAGTAGCTTTCCTTTCTCTTTAATCACGCCTGCCAACGAACCGAGCAGTTCTTGGTCAGAATGAGTCGGATTGATGCCA
>Ga0315296_10003244_pt1 | contig 13658 bp, 9 predicted proteins | sample YL17G14_18_MG_FD_203921 | JGI IMG/M metagenome (GOLD analysis project Ga0315296, IMG submission 203921) | Sediment microbial communities from Yellowstone Lake, YNP, Wyoming, USA - YL17G14_18 | ecosystem: Environmental > Aquatic > Freshwater > Lake > Sediment | place: USA: Wyoming | collected... | reverse complement strand
CTTGGGCTGGATCCTGATTCCCTGGTCTGCTGATATCCTGCACCCCGATTCTCTGATGATCTGATAACCTAATGAGCACCCGCTTGCTGACGCTCGCGGCTCTGACCTCTGTCCTCCGTCTTCTGTCTTCTGCCTTCTGTCCTCTGCCTTCTGTCTTCTGTCCTCTGTCTTCTGTCCTCTGCCTTCTGTCTTCTGACTCCCGTTTTAAAATTGGCTTTGTTTTGCATAATTGGTCATATGCTACTCTGCGAAGCGGCGATTCGCTGCGAAGCACGAGATTTCCCGGCCCGCAGGGATTCGTAGCCGGTTTCTTCATCGGCGGCCCTGAGCGGATTCAGCTTTCGCATGACCAGGAGTCTCTGAACCTCGAGTATCGTTTTATACAGGCTGTGCTCTAATCGGCGTTCATACATTAAGAGGCGTTCGAGCACCCTTGCATTTGAGAAGTCCTTTATGGCTATGCGACCGAGAGCCAGATCGCCGTCCGAGGTGGACGGGCCGCCCTGCGGCTGGCCTGCCCCTCTGAAGAGCAGCGATTGGGTCAGTTTAGCCAAGGGGCTGGACGTTCTATCTGCGTTCAGCGCGTCGATGGTTTGGTTTTGGATGCGACCGGCCCGTTTGAGCCGCCATGAGAGACTGACAATGCGTTCAGCTAACATAGATTCCATGGGGCTGGCGGGGTCCAGCTCGGCCAGCATCTGGTCGCGGTAGAAGTCAAACTCGGCCTGGCTTTCCGAACTGATTACGTCCTGACGGGCCGACAGGCCGTGTTTCACGCCGTTTTGTGAGACAACATTCTTGCCCTCAGGGCTCCGGGGGCCAGTGGATTCTTGGGCATTACGACGGTTGGCGAGGATTTGGGCTTCGGTTGCCATTATAAGTACTCCGGGTATATCAACACAAATTCTGAATCCTAAACTCTAAATCCTAAACAAACCTGTCCTGAGCATAGTCGAAGGATTCGAAAATCAAATTTTCAAATGCTCCAAACGAGGTTTAATAGATCACTTGACTGGACCTGCTGGCCCTAAAGACCGTGCTGCGCTGCAGCTTACAGACATGCAATCTGAAATGTCTATTTATATCCGCCTACGGGCGGTTTATGTTTACCTGGTGGCAAACATGCGGGTATTTTAACATATTTTCAAACAAAAGTCAACAAAAAAATGACCAAAAATTGCCAAAATTTGGCCGCCCTTTTTCCTATTGAGATCCGAACTCTATCCCCTATGATCTCCCTAAAGTGTGCGGAATTGCTTGCGTTAAGTTAATGGGAAATACAGTTTTGGGTAGTGTGTGGTTTGAGAGAGGGGAAAAAGTACGTGAATGTCCCTAGTTAATAGTTCTTACTCTAAGAGCTTAGTCCAGATGCAGTGTTGTAAGAGAATTCTTGTTTTTGACGAAATGATTGACTCGAGGTAAGAATCTATTACAGAATCAATTTGGGCCCTCAACTTTTCCAACTGCGGCAGGATTAGCAACAAAATATCCTCTCCTGGTAGCCTCACTTTATTAATCCCCGTACCTATAAAGACCTTCAGATATCGAGCCTCGGCTTCTGAGTCACATTCAACATATTTCTTTCCCGAGTAAACCCGCCAACCTTGCAATAGTTCTTCTATTTTAACTTTGCCTAACCCTTCGGGCAGCTTTTTTGTGCGCAAATGTTTTTGTGTTAGTATTTTGTCCTTATAGAATTTACCGAGAGTTACATCACCTATGTTGCTCAGAACTGTTTCTAGAAAAGCATCTATGTCTATCCCCTCTTTTGTCTTTTTTCTATCACTGACACTTTTTGCTTTTTCGAGGCGAGACTTGATCAAGTCTACCACCGCCTGATACACCTCAAGTTGCTCATCATCCGTAAGTCCGAGGATTTCACCCATCACAATTTTATCAAGTTCTCTACGGTCGGGCTTAACCTTGTCAAGGGACACTTCTTCAGGAGAAAACGCGTTCATTTCAGCAAACAACGATAGGATTTCCCTTTTGCACAGATTTCCATAGCATTTAAGAATAACCTTTTTTTGAGCAGCGGAAAGAAGTGCGGGATTTATTACAAGCGCCTGCAATAATTCATAAACCTGTGTTTTTAGAACAGTCAAAGAACCAGTTAATTGCCTTCCTTCCATTTCAAATAGAAGCCTTGACACAGTCGAATTCAAAATTGCCGATAGAAGTTTAATACTTCTCTGATCTTTAACATAAACGTTGAAAAGATTACAATCAGCATACACTTGGAATAAATTTTCAAATACGATAAATCGGTCTCCCATTTGATAAATATAAAATAGATCACCAGGTTTCTGTCGCCCTAAATCATACCATGGTCTCTCTTTGCTTCCCTTATGGTGTTCTTGAACTTTTTGTTTCTCCCCTTTAGATATGTAGTTAATAATTTTTGTCCCTTTAAGTTTACTCTTCTCCTTGTCAATCAAAAGCACACGATAATTAAGGTCTTGTGGGTTCACTATTATTGATTTAGTTTCAAAGGCATGCCTAAAGATATAATTAGGCGTCCATTTATTTTTTTCATCTTGATGCATCCAAAATTCTTTTTCAATTTTTAGCCTTTTAATATCCTCGTTTGTTAAGTAGAAGAATGCGTTTGCATTTGTAGTGTACCCCCGCTGAACCGTTGCTATCCTTTTCAAAGGAACAAGCTTGGCTTTACCCTTCTTCAGAATCTTGAAGAAGATTTGAGGTCCTCTTAGATACTTTCCCCATTTTGCCCCGTCATATTTTTGCTTTTCCGTATCGAAACCTTCTTCCCACAATTCGCTTTGTTGTTTGGGAAAGATTCTTAAATCGTCACTCTCGTAAATCTCATTATGAGCGAGAATTGTCTTTTTGAGTTTGTCTATGTCCTTGAGTCTTTCTATTTGCTTTTCCCACATATCTTTGGCGGGTGGAACAAAGTGCCGTAGAGGTTTTTTCAAATAAACAAACCTGACAAGATTTTCATCTCGTTCCTCTTTATTCTTGCACTTTTGAAGAATTATAATGCAAGTGTTAATATCTGCCTCTTCAAACCAACGTTCTACCTTAGATTCAATAATGGTAATTATCTTATAGTTCTCCAGAAAAAACTCCTGAAGCCCCTTACCGTAGTCAACGTCCATCCATGCGTTTGAGACTATAAAACCAAAGTATCCTTTGTCCTTTAAAAACTTTATTCCGTGAACAAAGAAGTACGCGTAAATGCCTGCTCGTTTTCCGATATCTGCAAGTTTTATTTTACCACTTGAGTTATAAAGAGCGGCTTTAATTAAATCCTTTTTGTAATCAAGAGAATCGTGGGAAATTTCAGCTATTTCCTCCTGTCGGGTATAGGGAGGATTGCCTACAACTGCATCAAACCACCGAGGGTATGTTACTTCACGTTCGTTTTTGTTAAGGGTTTTTGCCCTGCGTTTTCTCCATTCGTCCGCTTTGAATCCATCCGAATCAACAAGCAGGTCGAAAAAATCTTCACAAAGAATGTTCGGATAATTATGGCTTACTTCCAAGTCATTTATCGCAAGGTTAATAATAGACAAAGTAGCTGGAAATTTTGCAATATCGTCGCCCCAGAGAGTTTTTAGTATTTCTTCGTGACCTTTATATTGGTTCATCAATTTTTTATGTTGATAAGCTCGAACTAAGAAAGTTCCAGCACCACAGGCAGGGTCGAGCAGCTTGTCATCTTCATGATTCAGACAGAATTTTAGAATAATGTCTACAACATCAGCGTTAGTAAAATACTGTCCAAGATTATGTCGTTCCTCTTGCGGAATAAGCTGCTCAAAAATTCGGCCAATAATATCATATCCAAGAGTGGAGAAATCATATCTTCGAAGGACGCTAATTAGTTCCTTTACTTCTTCGATAATCTCCTTAGCATCAGGAAAAGCAATACTGTCAATGAAGTCCGTTGTGTAAATGGTTTCATAGTCTATTTTCAGAACTTGACCAAAATATTTTTGCAGTTCTGCCTGTAGAGATTCTCCCTTGAATAAGCTCTTTGGAATGTCAAGTGGCTCAAGGTCCGCTGGCCTTATTGCTTGCAGGACGTTATAAAAGAGAATTTTATTAACAAGCAGATATGCTGTTTGCCTCGCTGCTTTATCGAAATCCTGTGGTTGCCAAGCAAATGTCCACACCTGTTCTCTAAACCATTCCTTTAACTTCTCCGCAAATTTGGAATCTTTATGACATTGGTCGTATATAACTTCTTTATAATACGCCGAAAGAACGCGTATTTTCTCACGTAGCCTAAATACCAAAAATTCGTCGATTGCCTGCTTTGGCTCAATTTCTTTTTTTGTATAAACCAAGTAAAGCCGACTAATAAATTGCTCAAGCCCCCTCTTAATGTTATTTTTGTATGCTGTGCCCTCAATAGAATCAAGGTCTTCGACTTCTGACAAACTGTATTTTTGAATAACTTGCTCTTCCTCCGCCCTTGCAGCATTGACTTTTTCGAGGTTAAACCAAATTAGCTTCTTAAAGTTGGTAGTTACAAAATAGGTCGCCTTTCTTTTCGTGGCCTTTGTTCGAGCTGGCTCTTTAAGCTCTTTTTCATCGAACACATCATAATATGGTGGTTTTGCCTCGATAACACACAGAACTTTTTTACTTCGCCGAGATTCATAAATGACGGTATCAGGGAATTTCCCATCTGGGCCTGAGGTATCCACATCAGGCAGCCCCAAATCAAGACCTTTGTCCTCGATAATCTCCCGCATCCAATGCATCATGACACCAACGGCTGCCCGCTCCGTCTTATGAGCAGTTGTGTCAAAAGGACTTGATATTTTCGTTGATTTGCCCTTGATTTTACTTCTCATGGTCTTTCAACACTAGATTTACAACTCGCCTCGCAATCTCAAAAGCTGCTGCAATTCTAATAATCTTAACATCACCAAGCCCCTTTACTTTAAGAAACTTTTCGAGTGGTTGATTGGCCATACCTTTGAATGAGTTGAACTTATCTAAAATTTCTTTTGCGATCGTTTCGGCTGATTTACCCTTTATACCTGTAGATATAAGAATCGCCAGCAATTCTGCGTCTGATAAACTTTCCGCACCGAGTTCCCTAAGCTTCCCACCCGGATGAGTCCATCTAACATTCTGCCCGCTGTCTTTTACACTATTCACTCTATTTACCTTTCCAATCTCCTATTCTCACATCATACACTGCCAAACCCCGCAATTCTCGCCAATTCTAAAAATCCGCGTAATCCGCGTAATCCGTGGTTAAATAGTATTGAATTCTCTGTGCCCTCTGTGGCTTACAGATTATATTCTTTTATCTTTCTATATAGAGTTCTTTCGCCGATGCCGAGGATTTTTGCGGCTTTCTCGCGGTTGCCCTGCGTCCTGCCTAAGGTATCTACTATAGCTTGTTTCTCCAGCTCGTTCAGAGGCACGCCCGCTAAACTGCTCGTTGGCCGTCCGCCGGCAGCTAATTGCCGGACCTGGTGTATTTCAGGGGGAATATCGGCCACATCGAGCACGTCCCTGTCACACATCACCACCATAGTCCTGATAGAGTTTTTGAGCTGGCGGATGTTGCCCGGCCAGTCGCAGCTCGTAAGAACCGACATAGCTGAGTCTGTGACACCCGCAACTTTTGAGCCTATTTCTGCAGCGGCCTCTTTTAAAAAGTACTCCGCAAGTACGGGTATATCTTCGGCTCTATCACGCAGAGCGGGCAGTGTAACGCTGACGCCTTTGATTCTGAAGTACAAGTCCTGCCTGAATTGCTTCTCTTCTATGAGCCTGGTCAAATCGTGATTTGTAGCGCTGATGATTCGGACGTCTACCACCGTTGGCCTATTCGAGCCAACCGGTATGACCACGCCGTCCTCGATAACCCGCAGCAGCTTGGCCTGCATATTCAGCGGCATGTCGCCGATTTCATCCAGCAGGAGCGTCCCTTTATCAGCCACCTCAAACAGGCCTTTTCTCTCGCTGCTGGCTCCGGTAAATGCGCCCTTAACATGCCCGAAAAGCTCGCTCTCCAACAACGTCTCGCTCAGGCCGGCACAATTTATCGGCCTAAACAGCTTATCCCAGCGCGGCGAGTTGTTGTGAATCGCCCTTGCCAATAGTTCCTTGCCCGTTCCGGACTGCCCCTCAATCAAAACGGATATATTTGTTGGTGCCACGCGCTTTAGGACCTCGAAAATGCCCTTCATTGCCGGGCTGACGCCCCACACACCCTCGAATTCAAATTCTTCCGCTTCAGCCTTTTCGGTCTTTGATTCGCGCGAATACGCAGCCCAGGCTTTTCGAGCCGCCTGGCCTACAAGTGTGCGAAGCTGGTCGATGTCGATCGGCTTGACCAGGTAGTCGTAAGCGCCGCGCCTTATGGCTTCCTTACAGTTGTCGATAGTCGCATAAGCGGTTATCAGAATAACTTCTGTGCTGTCATTGTGCCTCTTGGCCTCTTGGAGTATGGCTAGACCGTCGATGTCACTATCCAGCTTCAAGTCGGTAACAACAACATCTACTCGTTGACGGCGAACGATCTCCAGGGCGTCTTTGCCGCTGTAAACCGCGATTGCTTTTACGGGCAATTTCTCCAGCGCTTCAACGATTCCATCCGCATGGTCGCGCTCGTCGTCGACAACCAGAATTATGCCTTTCTCTGTTTTCAAAGCAGCACCTCAGCCAAGCTGCTATCCCCAATAAGCAAGGGCAATTTTATGGTAAACATTGTACCTTTGCCCGGCTCACTATTGACGCCGATCGTGCCGTGGTTGGCTTCTACGATTTTCTTTGTCGTCGGCAGGCCCAGTCCGCTGCCCTGCGGCCGAGACGACCGATAAGCGTCGAAGATGTTAGGCAGTCTCTCAGGAGCAATCCCGCTGCCGGTGTCGCTGATTTGAATTACCGCCTCGTTGTTCCGCCGCTCGGTTTTCACTATCAACTCACCGCCATTGGCCATAGCTTGCTGGGCGTTAATAAACAGATTCAGCATGGCTTGTTTTAACATTCCGGCGTCGACCTTACAAATAAGCGGCCCACTATGTAAGCTTTGCCGAATCGTTATCGAGCGGCTGTAAGCTTGCGGCGAGTAAAAATCGATCATGTCGTCTACCAGCTCGTTAATATCTGCTCTGGCCGACTGCGGTTCGGAGCGGTCGATATAGCGCAAGAAGCTCTCAAGTATCTGCTCAAGTCTGCTTGTTTCTTTTTCAATCACCGCTATTTTCCGCAGCGCCCTTTTCAGCTTCTGCCTGTACTCATCCGAGCCTCTGCCGCCGAGCTCGGCGGCGTTTGCTCCTTCCAGCTCCTCGCCGATGAGTTTCAAGCTGATCTTTATCGTAGAAAGCGGATTTTTGATCTCATGGGCAAGCTCGCCCGTCAGCTTGCTTAATTCTACAAGCTGCAAAATGTGACTGTTTCTATTTGCCTGCTCCTGCTGCTGGACCGGCGTCGTGGTTTGCTGCGAGGCGCTCGTGCGGCGGAAGCTTTTGCGCAGAACCAAAATTGCCGCCGGAAAACCGCAGAGTAAACCAATAACGATTCCGCCTACAAGCTGGGTCACTTGCCGGCCTTTCACCTGAGAGACCTGAAAAGCCCAAAAAAATCTCGATACTCGATACTCGATTCCCGATTTGCGAATTTCCTTCCGCGAGCATCGGGCATCCAGCATCGAGTCACGATTTTGGGCTTTTGATTTTCGAGGCGATTTTCCGGTGGACTACTTTCGTGCTACCGGTTTTTTTTCATCTTCTTTGCGCATTTCAGCAAGAGCCGCCCTGCGTGAGAGCTTAAATCTGCCCTGCTCGTCAATGGATATAAGCTTTACCGGTATCACGTCCCCGACTTTACAGACCTCGTCCACGTTCTTGACGAAGCTGTCGCTCAGCTCACTGATATGGCATAAGCCTTCCACGCCGGGCGTGATTTCGACAAATACTCCAAAGTCTTTCACGGATACCACTTTTGACTGCGCATATATTCGCCCCACCTGCGGAACTTGTGTAAGCGATTCGATAATCTCTTTAGCCTTGAGGTGCCCGTCGCCGTCCAGACAGCTTATGTAGACAGTTCCGTCCTCTTCAATTTCGATGGTTGTATCCGTCTGGTCTTGAATGCTCTTAATCATTTTGCCGGCGGGGCCGATTATTTTGCCTATATATTCAGGGTCGATTTCGAGCGTTATCAGCTTCGGCGCATATTTACTTAACTCAGCTCTGGGTTTACTGATAACCTCATCCATAATCTTCAGAATCTTCAAGCGGGCGGCTTTCGCTTGTTCTAATGCCTGCACCAGCACATTGTGGTCCAACCCTTCGGCTTTAATGTCAAGCTGTACGGCCGTGATGCCGGCAGAGGTGCCGGCGACTTTCAGATCCATCTGGCCAAAATGATCTTCTTCCCCGACGATATCGGTCAGCAGCACACATCGCCCGTTTTTGTCGCTTACCATTCCAATTGATATGCCGGCAACAGGCTTGCTGATCGGAACTCCTGCGTCCATTAAGGCCAATGAACCGCCGCAAACCGAAGCCATCGAGCTGGAGCCATTTGACTCGGTAATGTCGCAGACCACCCGGATGGTATATGCGAATTTGTCGTCTGCCGCCATAACCGCCTCAAGCGACCGCTCTGCCAGAGCACCGTGTCCGATTTCTCTTCGGCCAGGCCCGCGAACCGGCCGCACTTCGCCGACAGAAAATGGCGGGAAATTGTAATGAAAGGTGAAACTCTGAGTATATTCATCTAACAATCCGTCAATAATTTGCGCATCCCTGATGGTGCCCAAAGTTACGGTTACCAGCGATTGCGTTTCCCCTCGCGTAAACAACGCTGAGCCGTGAGTTCTGGGCAGGATTCCCACTTCGCAAGAAATCGGACGGATTTCATTATAACCTCTGCCATCGGGTCTTTTTCCGTCCAGCACTAACTGGCGGACAACCTCGCCTTCTATCTTCTCAAAGATGCGCTTGAACATCGCCTTATCGCATTGCGGCTCAGCTTTGTGCGCACGCTCTGTGACAGCCGATGCCGGGTTGTCTGCAAGACCACAGTATTCGACGCTCACCTGCTCGAATAGCTGCTGCACGGCGGTATTGCGCCGCCGCTTATCAGGTATCTGCTTAAGCTCTCGCAGCTTGTCCGCCATTTGGCAGCGCACTTGTTTGCAAAGCTCCTCGTCTATCGGTACGAGCAGCATTTCCTTTTCGACGCCAGCCTTCTCGCGTAGCTGCTCTATTAGCCGGCAAACCTGCTGGATGGTTGCTTGTGCGGTCTTGATGGCCTCAGCGACGACCGTCTCAGGTAATTCTTTTGCGCCAACCCCGAGCATGTTTAGCCGGTCTTCGCGCCCGCCGACAAGCAGGCTGAGGTCGCCGAGCTCCAGTTGCTTGTGCGTTGGGTTGACCACGAATTCCCCATTTATTCTGCCCAGTCGGCAAGCCCCTATTGGTCCTAAGAAAGGAATCTTGCTTATAGTAAGGGCGGCGCTGGCGCCTATAATTGCCGGCACATCAGGGTCGTTTTCGCGATCCGCACTCAAAACGTTCGCTATAATCTGCACTTCCTGTAGATAGCCATCGGGAAATAGCGGCCGGATGGGCCTGTCAATCATTCTTGCCGTAAGGATTTCCTTAGTGGTCGGTCTTCCTTCGCGTTTTATAAAGCCGCCCGGGAATTTGCCGGCGGCACTTTGCTTCTCACGGTACTCAACGCTAAGCGGGAAAAAGTCGAACTCATCAGTTCTGGGCGGCGCCGTCACTGCGCAGACGAGCACTACGGTATCGCCGTACTGGACCGTCACTGCGCCGTCGGCTTGTTTGCCAATCTTGCCTGTTTCGATAGATAAAGTTCGGCCCCCAATTTCTCCTTCTACCCTGTATACATCAGACATTTATTACCTCGTCACACCATAAAAAGAAGAATGAAGAATTGAGAATTCAGAATGCTGAATTTCTTAATTTTCTTAATTCTCAATTCCTAATTCTACATTCTTTTCACTTTCTCAAGCCGAGCCGCGATATGATCTGCTGATAACGCTTGACGTCTTTTCCAGCGACGTACTTCAGCAGAGCTGCTCTGGCCCCGACCATTTTCAATAATCCACGCCTGGACGAATGGTCCTTGCGATGAACCCGGAGGTGATCGGTCAGACTATTGATCCGTTGCGTCAGCATCGCAACCTGTACTTCGGGTGAACCGGTATCTCCGCCGTGCGTCTCGAAATCGTCGATAATCTGCGACTTTTCCTGCTTCGTTAGCATTTCTTAACCAAACCCCTTCTTTTTAGTTTCCGTACCTTATCTTTCGTCGAGCGTACGCTTTCAGGTTCATGTTTTGGCGCTTAGCATCTATAAGGCACTATCGGCAAGAACCATACGCCAAGCATACAGCGTCTAAGAAGGCTTTACAAACCATTGCCGGTACAAATTTTGCATTATAGTCGGCTCCTATGGTATTTGCAAGCCTTTTTTGCACAACAAAGTCTGATGAGATTTGCTGGGCACGGAAAAGGCTGCTACTATAACTAATATCTTGTCCACAAACAAGTTAACGTTAGCGATCCGAAACTGGCGGCCTGAGCGCAGCGAAGAATCTCATATTTGCCCCGGCCAGACCCTCGCTTTACTCAGAGCCTGCTCTGAGCCTGTCGAAGGGGCGGCAGTTTTGAGATAATTTCCTAATCCCGCCTCTTTGCTTGCAGGAAGGCTTCTAATATTACCGCTGCGGCGACGGCATCAAGGCGTTTGCGCTTTTGACCTCTGGTAAGTTTGCCGGGAGCGAGGGCGTGCTCAGCATCAAAACTGCTCAGCCGTTCGTCGTGAAGGTGAACCGGAATGTCAAGGTGCTGTTTAAGCCGCTCGGCAAACTCCAGGACGCGCCTGGTTTGGGAACTTTCTGAGCCATCCATGCTCAAGGGCAGCCCCAGCACTATAGCTTCGACATCCTCAGTCTTGACAATCTCTGCGATCTTTCGCAGCAGTCCTTTTTGCTCACGGGTGACAGCAAGCGGTGTAGCAAGTGTTTCGGCTGAATCGCAGATTGCCAGGCCCGTGCGCTTGTCGCCATAGTCGATTGCCAGGTATCTCATTGCTCTTCTGTCGGGCGGAATCGCCCTATGTGTGCCGCCGCATTACAAAAATTTTTCGCCGCGGTGCTCTCTTATCAGCTCCAGCAGGTCTTTCAGCTTGTGCGTCTGGTCGATATGGCACACCAACGTGGCATCGGGGCTGTGTGCCACGATGATATTCTCCAGCCCAACAGCAGCAATCAGGTGGTTTTTGTCCTCAGTCACGATGATATTATTTTTGCAGTCAAGCAGCTCGCTGACGCCGGCGGCTACGACATTCTTGTTTTCATCCGAACTGATAATATCCGTAAGGGCAATGAAAGAACCCATATCGAGCCAGCGACAGTCCAATCTGATGGCGTAGACGTTGGGAGCCTTTTCCATGACGGCAAAATCAATGCTGATTTTGGGCAGCTTGACATAGCAGTCCTGTAGCGTTTTTTGCTGGTTGGGAGTGTCCCAGTCGCCCCGAATCTTGCTCAAAGGTCCGGTGGCCTCGGGTAAGAATTTTGCCAGATCAGCTAAAATCGTCTTGGCCTTCCAGACAAACATGCCTGAGTTCCACAAGTATTTGCCGCCGGCAAGATACTCTTTTGCTGTTGTTTCGTCCGGCTTTTCCCTAAACGCTTCGACGCGGTGTATCTTGTTTACGCAATCGCGACATACTTTTGCCGCGCCGCATTTTATATAGCCAAGCTGAGTGCTGGGAAAGGTCGGCTTAATGCCGAATGTGACCAAATCATCGGGATTTCTATTTATAAAAAAGAAGGCGTCCTTGAGAGCCCGCTGGAGCGCTTCTGCCGGCTCAATCAGCTGGTCAGCAGTGAGTACCGCCATTTGCGCTTCGGGGTCATATTTTATAAGAATACTTGCCGCCAGGCCGATGGTGCCGGCTGTATCGTGGACTGCGGGCTCGGCAATAACATTATTGAACGGCAGTTCCGGCAGCTCTTCACGGACTAAGTCCGCGTAGCCGGCATTCGTCAGGACGATTATGTTTCTCGTGTCGAAAACGGGCAAAAGCCGCTCAAAGCAGCAGCGTAAGAGGGTTTGGCCGTCGAGAATCTTCAGGACCTGTTTAGGGCGTTTTTCCCTGCTGAGAGGCCACAGCCTTTTGCCCGCGCCCCCCGCCATTACCACTGCATAGTCCATGTGTTGGCTCCTATGATTGCCGGACTTTCGCCGACAGCAATATCAGACAAGGTAGCTTTCGTCAAGAGCGGTTCTATCGCAGATCTGTTCGCCAGAGTGCTCGTAAGTAAGCTCCGGTGTGTAATTGCCTTTCTTACCCATAAGGGCGCAAGTGGCATCCTTGCCTAACTGAACGGCAGGCTGGTTGTAAGGGTCGATCCCGAATAGCTCACCGGCAAAAGAGGTTGTCACCTCACATAAATAAATGAACTGTCCAACCGTGTAAGCATCGACCTTATCGAACAGGACCGTCAGACAGGGGCGTTTGCTGTCCAAAAGGGCATACTCAGTGGCTTTCTTTTCGTTATTGAGTAGCACGCTCAGTTTTTTACCGGCGAGATACCCCAGCTCAGCAGCACAATCCGGGGCCGGCCCAATTGTAAGGTCTGCGTCGAAATCGTCCACCTGAAGAAAAGTGAACAGCTTGTCGTTCGGTCCTTCGCGATACAACTGTATCTGGCTGTGCTGGTCGGTGGCGCCGAGGGCCTTGATAGGCGTCGGCCCTATATGAACTTCATTGCCCTTCAGATCCTTGGCTTTGCCCAGACTTTCAGCCCAAAGCTGCCTGTACCAATCGGCCAAATCCTTCAGGTGGTAACTGTATGGCATCATCACTGAAATCTTCTTGCCCTGATTATAAAAGTAATAGTTTATGGCGGCGTTGATTGCAGCAGGGTTTTTGAAGAAATCTTCGCAGCTAACTCTGGCATCCATATCGGCAGCGCCTGCCAAAAGCTGGTCTATATCAATTCCACACATAGCGGCGCTAAAAAGTCCCACGGCGCTCAGCACACTGAATCTGCCGCCGACACCATCGGGGACTTCGAGGGATCGCAAATTGTCCGTGGCAGCAATTCTGCGAAGCAGGCCTTTCTTGGCGTCAGTCGTTACTACCACCCGCTCTGTATAACCGTCAAAACCGGACTTTTCCAAGAGCATCCGGCGAACAATCATAAATTGACTGAGGGTCTCCGCCGTATCGCCGCCTTTACTGATAACGTTAAAGATGGTCTTATCGAGCCTGTCATCGACCCAATCCAGGAACGAAACAAGTTGTGCAGGGTCGATATTGTCGAGAACAAAAAGGCGTGGGCCTGCGCGCTGCAAGTCGTCCAGATTATACATATAAGGGTTAAGGGCTGTCTGCAGCGCAGTACTACCGAGAGCAGAACCGCCAATACCAAGTACAACCAGATTTTCGCATTGGTCTTTGACCTCGGCGACCAGCTCTTTGACTTTGTCAGATGTTTGGGCATCGTAAGGCAAGTGCCTATATGCGGGCTTTTCTTGTTTTGGGCTGTCAAGCCTCGTAATTAGCGGCACAAGACGCCGCCCGAGGGCATTTAGCTGCTCGCTTATGATGCCGTGTTCAGAGCCGATAGCATCGGCAGTGGCGTTTTTGTAATACAGTCTTACTTGCGATTGC
>Ga0315296_10003243_pt1 | contig 13658 bp, 12 predicted proteins | sample YL17G14_18_MG_FD_203921 | JGI IMG/M metagenome (GOLD analysis project Ga0315296, IMG submission 203921) | Sediment microbial communities from Yellowstone Lake, YNP, Wyoming, USA - YL17G14_18 | ecosystem: Environmental > Aquatic > Freshwater > Lake > Sediment | place: USA: Wyoming | collected... | reverse complement strand
AATATTGGGAACCAGGCCAATTCGTCAATCCGGACAACATAAACGCTCACTTCACTACGACCGGCCCGGAAATATGGGATCAGACTCGCGGTAAGATTGACTGCTTTCTTGCGTCCCAAGGAACGGGTGGTACTTTGACAGGGATCGGAAGATTTCTCAGACAAAAGAACCCCAGGATCCTGTTGTACGCTGTGGAGCCGAGCGAGGCCCCTATTCTCTCAGAACGAAGGTGGGGAACTCATGAGATCGAAGGAATTGGAGATGGGTTCGTACCTCGTAACCTTGACCTCAGTCTTCTCACGGGCATAGTCACAACTTCGTCAGCAGAGTCGATTGCGATGACGCGTGAACTCTGCATCAAGGAGGGACTTTTCTGTGGAATATCCTCGGGATGTAATGTAGCTGCCGCAGTGAAGATAGCGAAAAGGCACAAAGATTTGCAGACAATAGTAACAATGGTAAATGACACGGGTGCACGGTATTTCTCAACAGAGCTCTTTGGCGAGAAGAAGCGGCTCGAGATCCCTGAGAGGGACCACCCGCTTGACACGTACACCTTGGAGCAGCTGGACAAATATCAATCCAGATGGGAAATAGTTCAGTAGGCTCTGACGTGTTAATAGCTAGTTCCGATCGGCGCATGGTGTTTGCTGGGGCTGAAAAGATGCCACAAGGCAGTACAGTGACGAAATCCCATATGACGACTCACAGGAAAGAGAAATCAAAAGTCATAGTAACTGAGAGCTCGGATCTCCCTGTCGATATTGAGAGCTTCAAGAATACGCTTGGTGGATTGGCAGAGGTCAAGTCAATAGAGCTCCCCATGAGACAGCTCACTTTGCCGGAGGAAGATTAGTTGATTCACCAGTTGAGTGACGTTTCAACGTTGTTTGTAGGGTCTGGAATGATAGGTAGGAGAATTATCAATTCGGAGTCTTGGAGTCATCACTATTCATGGAGTAACCGTCGAACAAATAGATGTTCCCGCGGCTACTGAGAATGGTATCATGATAACGAATGTTCCAGGCGGGAATGCAGAAGCTGTGGCCGAATTAATGTTTGGTCTTCTCTTGAGCTTTTGTAGAAAGATCACCCTTGCCGAGAAACGAGTCAGAGAAGGGAAATGGGATAGGGGCAGAGCACTTGGAATGCAATTGAGAGGAAGAACACTGGGGCATCATAGGATTGGGTCACGTGAGCTCCAGAGTAGCTAAATTGGGCCGCGCTATACCAGACGAGCCAGTGTTGATGTCACTAGCATTGGTGAACTGTAGCCCTCTATGGTTTCTTCTATTCTTCCTGGTTGGGATACTGGTTGTAACAATCCTGGAGCTTACATGGAAAGATCTGCAGGCAAAGTTTTCTGCGAATTGGTTGGTGATGTTCCAGTAGCTATTGCATCAATCATCTTTACTTTGGTTGTCACGGTAATTCTGCTGAAAGTTGATTTCAGTAGGCTTTGGAGAAAAGGGAATCGTGAGGGCAACCTTACAGCTCTTGACTCAAGAGCTATCTCTTGACTAGTTTAACGCCTTCTTCGAAAGCTTTGATATTGAGATCTATTGTTTTCTGGGGAACGTTTTCCATTATGGCTTCACGAAGTGACTTTTCTGACACAATGTTTGTCTCTTCTTGGAGAGCACCAAGCATTACAATGTTTGCGACTATTCTTCGGCCTAGATCCTCCGCGGTTCTTGTGGCTGGAACCTCTACAATTTCTATGTCATTTCGGCTAGGTATGCTCTGAACCATATCTGGGTCCACCATCAATGTGCCTCCAGGCAAAAGGTCTTCTATGTACTTGGAGAGAGCTGGCTGTGACATTACGACCAAGGTCTGAACTTTATCCACTAGGGGGTAATCTATCTTGTCCTGAGATACCACGACTTCTGATTTGCATTCTCCTCCTCTTGACTCAGAACCATACGACGCAGTCTGGGTTGAATACTTGCCATCCATTAAAGCGGCTTGGCCCAATATGATGGAGGCAAGGACCACACCTTGTCCTCCGAATCCAGCGATCTTAACCGTATTCTTCTTTGTGAAAGGCTTCATTGTTCTTCGCCTCTTGCGACCGACTTTTCCAGTTGTAAGTAACTATCTTCAAGCGTCGGGAGTTGCTTGTCTACAAATTCACCTATGATTATTTTGTCTGCCAATTCCTCAGGCGGTGTCTTTGACGCTTGCTCCTTGGTTACTGAGTGTTCTTGGAGATACTCAAGGTTCTTGACTGGATCCAGTATGCCCAAGGCGTATCTGCCGAAGATTGTTGGGCATTGGCAGACTACTTCTATGAAGGAGAAGCCTCTGTGCGTGAAGCCCTTCTTTATGGCACGTATCAAAGCGGCTGGATGTGCCGTCGTCCATCGAGCTACGTAGGTGCCCCCCGCTGTCTCTACAAGTCTACACACGTCGAACGGCCTTTCAATATTGCCTCTCGGAGTGGTCGTGGTGTATAGTCCAGTCGCGGTTGTAGGCGCCATCTGTCCTCCTGTCATTGCGTAGCTACCATTGTTCGCCATTATCACCACCACATCCAGATTCCGTCTGGCAGCGTGAATGAGATGGTTTCCACCTATCGCTACACAGTCACCATCTCCAGTGAGCACAACCACTTTCAATTCCGATTTGGCCAGTTTTATGCCTGTAGCATACGCAAGGTTCCTTCCATGTATTCCGTGAACGGCATATGTGTCAAGGTAAGCGGCAATCCTTGAACTACATCCAACTCCGCCGATGGCGACCATTTGGCTAGTGTCCAACTTCAACTCATCTATTGCGAAGAGTAAACAGTTGAGGATCTGACCGCATCCACAGCCAGAGCAGAACATGTGCGGAAGTCTCTTGCCTCGTACGTATTTCAGGTTCGGATGCTCCATCACTTAGCCCTCCTGATCTCTTCCAAGATCTCCTCAGGTGAGTGGATTCTGCCTTGGTTCTTGGGTAGGGAGATCACTTGAGCATCGCAGCCCACAACCTCTTTAACAACGTGGAAGTATCGGCCCGTATTCATCTCAGGTACGAGAACTTTCTCTGCAACCCTTGTTGCGTCTCTCATCACTTTTTCTGGGACAGGCCAAATGTTCTTCAGCTTTAACATGCCGGCTTTGATTCCTTCTTCCCTCGCCATCCTTACGGCTTCTATTGAGCCTCTAGTCTCGCTTCCATACGCAACCACCACGATCTTGGCATCATCTGTGAAAGCTGTCTCGAATATCGCGATCTCATTGGCTTTGCTTGAGATCTTCTTCTCTATGCGGTTGTAAAGATCCTCGTACATCTTTGGAGACCATGCGATCCGTCCCCATTCATCATGGGGATTGTGAGTATAGAGAACCTTGTACTGATCACCGAACTCAGACATTCGGGGAACTAGGTCGTCTTCTCCTCGGAACGGCATGAATTCCTCTGGGGGAACAACTGGTTTCTTTCTGTTCACAACCTTGAGTTCTTCGGGCAGAGGAATCCTCATGGCCTCACGCATAAGGCTGATCGTGGCCTCCGAGAGCACTATGACCGGATTTCTGAACCTCTCAGCCAGGTTGAATGCCTCAAATGTGAGATCGAATAGCTCCTGTACCGACGAAGGTGTCAGAACTATCATCTCATGATCACCGGCCGCTCCATACCGAGCTTGCATCACATCAGACTGAGTTGGGAAATTCTCACCTCTCTGACGCATCACATCCACAATTACAATAGGGATCTCAGCGGCCACCGCGTACTCGATTCCCTCCTGCATATAGTTGTAACCAGCACTGGCAGTTGCAGTCATCGATTTCTTCCCAGCAAGAGATGCGCCGCACACAGCATAGATAGAGCCCAGCTCGTCTTCCATCTGAATAAAGCGACCTCCAGCCTCCGGCATTCTCTTCGCCATCCACTCCGAAATCTCATTTGCTGGCGTTATGGGGTATCCGGCGAAGAACCTACAGCCGGCCGCTATGGCACCTTCAACTACTGCAACATTACCCAACATGAACTGAAGTTCCGAGGTTCTGAATGTCTTCATCTCTATTTCTCTCTCTTCTCTTCAACTGCTATAGCAAAATCAGGGCAGTACAGTAGACACACTTTGCAGCCAGTACATTTCTCAGGATGTCCGACTTTCGCGATGGTATATCCTAATTTTCCAATATCGTCAGACTTGTCGAAGACGCCTCTAGGACAGAAGCGGACGCAGAAGTAGCAGCCTTTGCACAATTTCTGATCGATTTCAATCCTGAATTCTTTCTTCTTCTGCTCACTCTTCTCTATTTCTGGCGGTGCTTTTCCGGTTGTTTGACCAATAGTTATTGGTGTCACGTCCCCTTCAATCAAATGTCAAGGTCGATTCATAGTCCCTGCCTATATGACTTCAGGAACTTGCACAGGACTCGCAGACGCGCACTTGAAGTCGATCGGATTTGCGCAACTGATCTTGATCAACTTTCCTTGCTGGGAAGGTGTGATACAGATGCTGTGTTTCTGAAGGCGTCTCCTCTAGATTCTAACTTTTTTTCTGAGAAGATTCGGGATTTCTCTCGGGGCGCGTGCGACCAACGCTCCAGCCTCTTCAAGCGCGGCTATCTTGTCTTGGGCACTTCCTTTACCACGCTGCACAATTGCTCCTGCGTGCCCCATCTTCTGTCCTGGGGGCGCCGTTCTACCTACAATAAGAGCCACAACAGGTTTTGAGAACTCTTTCTTGATGTAGTCTGCAGCCTCCTCCTCCATACTTCCGCCTATCTCGCCAAGTAGCACAACTGCATCTGTATCTTCGTCCTCTTGGAAGAGTCGAAGGGCATCGAGATACGTGAAGCCCCATATGGGGCCCCCGCCCAGACCTATGACAGTGGATTGACCTATACCCTGTTCCGTCAATGTCTTTGCTGTCTCATAGGAGAGGGCGCCGCTTCTAGAGATCATTCCCACAGGCCCCTCCAAGAACAATCGATGGGGATGAACTCCAACTTTTGATCGGCCTGGCGAAATGAGTCCAGCCGTATCTGGTCCTAGAATGAATGTCTCTTTCTCCGAGGCGATTGTAAGCATCTTGATGGTGTCAAACAATGGTACTGCCTCTGTCACGACGACCACAAGACGGAGGCCTGCGTCTATGGCTTCCATCGCAGCATCAGCTGCGTGCGGGCCAGGGACGAAGCAGATCGAGACCTCCGGAGCAGTTTCGCCAACAGCCTTGTGCAAGGAGTCGAACACTGGCACACCGCTGATTGTTTGGCCGCCTTTGCCGGGAGTGACGCCGGCAACGACCTTGGTTCCATACTGGATCATCAGCTCTGTTTGGAAGGATCCAATCTTTCCGGTGATCCCTTGAACTACGACTTTTGTACCTCTATCAATCAATATGGCCAATTCACTCACCTTGAGAGATGAACCGCTCTCTCAACTGCCTCGTACAGATTGCCATAGGCCTGAATTCCTTCTGTGCCCAGGATTCTTCGACCATCTTCTTCCATCGTGCCGCTCATCCTTACGACAACCGGAACCTTTGTAGGGTGTTTCTTGAGATAGTTTGTGATTCCCCTCGCCATCTCATCCATGCGGTTCAAACCTCCGATCAAATTGATTAGGATGACATGCGTGCGCTCCACTGAGAGAACCGCCTTCATTGTGTTCTCCATTAGCTCTGCGGTTGTTTCTCCACCCATCTCACAATATACACCGATCTTTCCTCCAGAGTCAACAACGAGATCAAGGGTTAACATGCCCGTTCCGGCGCCATCCGCAATAGCTCCAATGTTGCCTTCCATCTCCATGTAAGTTGGGATTCCCATCTCTTTGGCGCGGGAGCGGCGAGACTCAACTCCTTCAGAGCGAGGCGGCGGCATAGGCTCGATATTATTCAACAGGGTTGATTGTCTGAAAAGGCTCTTGTCATCTAGGTTTAGCTTCGCATCTAGAGCAATTAGTCGATCTCCCACGATGGCTAGAGGATTCGTTTCAACTAGTTCTGCGTCATGTTGCTCGAAGATTCGCCAAAGACTATTCATAACGTTCGCGTACTGAATTGAGAGGATGCCTTGAAGACCTATCTCTGCGGCCATCGCTCTTCCCATGTAGGGTTTGAAGCTTCTGAAGGGATCGATCGGTTTTCTAACGATGTCTCGTGGGTGCTCTTTGGCTAAAGTCTCGATGTCGACTCCTCCATGAGATGACGCTATTGCTACAGGACACTTTAGATTGAAGTCGTATGTCATTCCAGCATAGAGTTCCTTCGAGGCCTGTAGTTTCTCCTCCACTAGAACTGCTCGCGGTTTTTCACCTTTGAGAGAGAAGTTCAATACTTGAGAGGCGATCTCCTCGGCTTGTTCTGGTCTCTCGGCGAACTTTATTCCACCTGCAAGTCCACGGCCGCCGACAAGAACCTGCGCCTTAATGGCAGTGGCTACTCCTAACTCCTTGACGACTGCCGCTGCTTCTTCAGCCGACTGGACGAGTCTTCCTCTTGGAACCTGAATCCCATTCTCCCGGAAGACTTTTTTGGCTTGGAATTCATAGAGCTGCGTTCAAACTACCTCCCCAACCCAAGACATGTTTTCATATCAGGGATAATGCGGAAGCGCGCGCTGAAACCTTGTCTATCTTCTCCCTGCGAGTGCTCTTTCCAGAGACTCAATGTTTGGGTCAACCAAATGTGGACCTGAAACCATTTTCCCGTACTCCTTTATGCTTTTGAGACCTGTTCCGGTCAACTCACACACAATTTTCTCTTTCCTGTTGATAACGCCCTTGTCTAGCAGCTTTATGGCACCTGCCACTGAAGCAGCTGCAGAAACTTCCACGAACTGCCCTTCCTTTGTAGCAAGATCTCTTGCGGCTTTGAGGATCTCATCATCATCAACCGTTTCACCCACTCCACTCGATTTGCGAATGGCATCTAACACCAGATCTCCTTTCGGCGGATTTCCGACGGCAAGTCCTTCCGCAACTGTTTCTGGACGTTCTACTGGAACTATCTTTGATTGTCCATTCAGAAAGGCTTGAGAGATTGGCGCACAGCTCTTAGGCTGTATGCAGGCAAGTCTAGGCATTCTTGTTATCCACCCCATCTTCATGAGTTCCCTTAACCCCTTGTGACAACCAACAATGCCGCTTCCGGTCCCGACAGGGAAGACTATCCAGTCAGGGGGATTCCAATGCAACTGTTCACATATCTCATAGGCTATCGTCTTCGTTCCCTCGATTGCATATGGGCTGACCATGAAACCGCAGTAGTACCAACCGAATTTCCTATACGCCTCTTCGATCAGGTCGTGCACATCTTGGCGATTTCCTTTAACGCTGATTACAGTGGCTCCGGTTGATGAGATCTGTATCACCTTCTCTGCCTCAGTGTAAGACGGGATGAAGACGAAGCATTTCATCGAGGCTTTGGCTGCGTACGCGGAAAGTGAGGCGGCTGCGTTGCCGGTTGAGTCAATCGCAACCTCTCTCTTTCCCAACTCGTTGGCTTTGGAGATGCTTATTGTGGATCCCCGATCCTTGAACGAGCCGCTCGGATTCACGTAATCAAGCTTTAGCATCATATCGCCATTCTCAAGAAGCCTCCGGGCGGTTAGAAGTGGTGTGAAGCCTTCGCCTAATGATATGACAAATTTCTTTTCGACCGGTAGCGCCTTGGCATATCGCCACAGCCCGATAGGGGAATCTTGAAGCTCATCTTTGCGAAATTGCTGTTGCATTCGGTCATAATCGTACTGCACATCAAGCAGTCCTCGACATTTGCTGCAGACTGAGATCGGCTCTTCTAGAGAGTATTCGGATCCACACTTGACACATTTGATTCCCGTTGCGAACAATTACACAACCGAAAGCTGACGGTGTTTTCCAGAAGATAAGAGTTACGTCTCTGATCGAGATTTCTCAAATAGCGCATGCACGCGCGAGTTCTATGCGAAGCGTTGAAGAATGATGTGATTGCTGGAGCGGCTCCAGACACATTTGAAGAAGAGTCACCAGATCCGTCTAACCCTCTTCTCAAAATGAAACAAGTCATGATCACGCCTCACATCGGTGGCTCAACACAGGAATGCTTGACATCCATCGCCATTGTCGCTGCCAAAGACATCGCGAAGGTTCTTCGAGGGGAACTCCCTGAGAATTCGGTGAACAGAGAGATTCTAGCCAAAAGGGAACGTACACGGCAGGAATAGCTCCTTTCCAGGATCAGCCTGACTCGTTTCAGAATTGCCCCAGATGGGGCCGATCTCACATGTTTGCATCGTTCACTCTATTGCGGTTCAAAATTGAGCTCGTAGCGGAGAATTCTTGAGAAAGCTGACTCCATCTCGAAAGAACCCATTGATCTAGGTCGTGATATGGTTCGCATGGCGCGCGGTACTATCAGATTGACTTAACAGGAGGTTTTCAACCATGCGAGACCCCCGTCTGCTGGAGGGAGGTGGGCGCGGGAATGAAACGATTCCAAAAGAGTCTGGATCCAGAGCTCCTGTTTCGCGTTCCAAGTGTCTTCAACTACGATGTGTCACCGAAGAGTGACATGATTGCGTTTAGTTGGAACAAGTCAGGACAGGTGGAGATCTATGTGTACGGACGCCCGACGGCGAAGATGGATCTCGTTACGAAAGGAGCAGAAAGTAAGATTAGCCCCTCTTTCGCTCCGAATGGAAAACAGCTCGCATACACACAGGATTATCAGGGCGATGAAAACTTCGACATCTTTCTCCTTGATCTACCTGACGGGAAATCTTGGAATGTTACTCCAGACACAAGCGAAGCAATCTATCCACGCGTTCGCTGGTCGCCGGATGCGAAGAAACTGGCATTTGCATCGAATCGCGAAAAGAAGTTCAGCATCTACACGATGCCATCTTCGGGAGGAAAACCGGAACGGATCTCAAGCCATAAGTTCAGTGATTCGGACCCGGAATGGTCACCTGATGGCAAATGGCTCGCGTTCAATGCGCTTGTGACGGCGCAGGATTACGGAGTCTTCCTCGTCCCTTCGAATGGAGGAGAAATCAGGCGACTGACTGAGAATGACAAACCAATCGAGGCATCATCACCTGAATGGTCACTTGATGGAAAAGAAGTCGCGTTCATGTCGGCCGAACGGGGAAGTTCAGACATCGGGATATGGAACCCCGCATCAGGGTCGGTGGAGTGGGTCACTGATAGCCGCTATGAGTGTTATGATCCTAAGTGGTCTCCAGATGGGCACAGGCTCGCTTATGAGGTAAATCGGAACGAAAATGTGAGCATAGCGGTTCAAAACCGAGAAACCCGCACCATTGATATTCTTGAGGTAGAGCCCGGTGACCATTCGCAGATCGACTTCGGTAGCGATCCCGAAACTATGTTCTTCATCTTCTCAGGTCCACGTCATCCCCCGGATCTTTGGTCAGTGAATCTAAAGAATCGGAAATTTCGCCAACTTACGAACTCACTTCCCAGCACAATTGACCAAACAGTATTCGTCACCGGAACCCCCGTTCACTTCTCGAGTAACGATGGATTGAAGATTCCCGCGTTGCTCTATCTTCCAAAGACCTTCGATCGAACGAAACGCGGACCTTCACTTGTTTACATTCATGGCGGCCCAACTGCACAACACACGAGCGAATGGAATCCGTCAATTCAACACTTGATCAACAGAGGATACATAATCATCGCACCAAACTACCGCGGTAGTTCTGGATACGGCCGAAAATTCCGGGAAGCAAATCGATTTGTTCTAGGGGATAAGGATTTGGAGGATGTGGTGGCTGCTGCAGATTACCTGGTGAAGGAACGACTTACAGATCCGAAGAGAATCGGTGTTCTGGGAGGATCGTACGGTGGATACTTGACGATGTGCGCCCTCACAAAATTCCCAGAATACTGGGCTGTTGGTGCTGCGATGGTTCCATTTCTCAATTGGTTCACGGAGATCGAAAACGAACGTGAAGACCTGCAGGTTTGGGACCGCGAGAATATGGGCGATCCGAAGAAAGACCACGATCGCTTCATGGATTGCTCTCCGATCTTCTTCATCGACCGCATAAAGGCGCCCGTCCAACTTATCGCAGGGGCACATGACCCACGGTGCCCAGTCTCTGAAACCAAACAAGCGCAGAAAGAACTACAGAAACTAGGGAAAGTGTTTGATCTCGTGATCTTCGAAGATGAAGGACACGGACTCCGAAAACTGGACAACCGCGTGAATGCCTACAAGAGACGCGCCGAATTTCTAGACAAACACCTGAACCTGTCATAGGCACGAAAAGAACTACCAATGCTTAGGGCTCTCAATTTCTTAGATGAGAATAGATCTGAAGTTCTCAATCAACATTCATTTTTCTTGAATTAGTTAGTATTATAGACTACAATGCACATTGGTTCATGCAAGATGACTGGAGAGAAATCCTCGAGCAACGCTATTCGCGAGCAGGCTGAATCACGAAAACAGAATGATTCATCTTTTCCAACTAGAAAATTTCTTTTCGTTTCAGATTTTGGCTTGATCGGTGACCTTGCGTACGCTGTCAAGAATGAAGGAAACCAAGTGAAATATTACATTGGCAGCAGGACGGACAAGGACATCTCTGACGGATTTGTCGACAAAACAGATGATTGGGAGTCTCTGAAGGATTGGGCTGATGTCATCGTCTTTGATGACATCGGTTTTGGCGCTGTCGTGGAGCGTCTACGCAGGAGCGGAAAGGCTGTAGTAGGCGGAACAGTTGCAAGCGATCGTTTGGAACTTGACCGGGACTTCGGTCAAGAGCAACTCAGGAAAACGGGTCTTCTAACTGTTCCATCCTGGGAGTTCACCACGTTTGATGATGCAATCAAGTTTGTCAAGGAAAATCAAGGACGATATGTTGTAAAACCGAGCGGCAAAGCTCAAGAAGAAAAAGTATTGTCATTTGTAGGCCAGGAAGAAGACGGCCTAGACATAGTTGCGATACTTGAGCGGTACAAGAAGACTTGGAGTACCAAGATCAAGAGTTTCCAGATACAGAGATTCGTTTCCGGTGTCGAAGCGGCGATCGGGGCATTCTTCAACGGGCAAGACTTCATTCTGCCCGTGTGCATAAACTTCGAGCATAAGCGAATGTTCAACGAGGAGATTGGCCCTAGCACAGGCGAGATGGGAACGCTGATGTTTTGGTCGGAACGAAACCGACTTTACGATGAGACGTTGGTGAAGTTTAGACCACTTCTGGAAGAGATGGGATTTGTTGGATACTTTGATATCAACTGCATCGTTAACGCGCGAGGCATCTACCCACTAGAGTTCACGCCACGGTTTGGCTATCCAACCATCAATATTCAGATGGAGGGAGTCCTGAGCCGATGGAGCGACTTCCTGTATGCCTTGGCGAACAAGCAGCAGTTCGCTCTACGCACTCAGCGGGGATTTCAGATCGGGGTCGTTGTTGCGGTGCCACCCTACCCGTTCTCAGATCCCGCCGCCTACAGACGCTACTCGGAAGATGCAGCGATTATCTTCAAGAAACCCATGTCAAACGGCATTCATCATGGAGACGCGAAGCTTGTGGAGGGAGATTGGAGGCTCGCAGGAAACTCTGGTTACGCGCTAGTGGTTACTGGATCTGGCCCCACAGTGGATGAGGCCCGCAAGGAAACCTACAATCGAGTCAGGAACGTAATCATACCGAACATGTTCTATCGGACAGACATCGGGGGGCGTTGGCATCGGGACAGCGATTTGCTGCAAACCTGGGGCTACTTATATTGAGTGCGCGCTACATAACCGAAGCTACTCAATGCGCTATGAACGCCTACTATGTCACCCTTCTTCAAACCAAGCTCCTTCAAACCAGTTTTGATGTGCTCTTTTGACACACGACTCGGGCATGTTCTTCTCAAGATTCATCTGAAACCGTTCGTCTGATTTTGTGACAATCAACGAAAACATGGTCGCGCGCTAAGAGCAGACGAGGCCAATGATTTCTTGATGCGAAAAACACCAACTCTGAATTGAAAGAGTGATATTGTGGCCTGTGCTTTGCTTACCTGACTCTGCCACCCTTTTTGCCCATTTTGCTTGCCATTTTCTTCCGTTTCTTCTGCCATGTGGGTCTAGTCAAATCCACATACCACTCAATGAATCTAGTCTGGGGGAGAAGACCCTTTCTTGTTCAATTCGAAGAGTGCGTTTCAACGCACAATTGAGATGCTCCCCGTTTTTCTTGGGATAGATAACTGCATCTGTCCCATGAAATATCTAACAGTGGCCTCGCGAATGACTACTGTATCGTTCTTCGCAACGGAATCGATCTGACTGTTCCATAAAGGCAACCGAATCTGTCCAGTACCATCCGACAGGGTTGCTGAGCATACAGCAAGAGGTAAGCCGTCTCTTGACTGGACAGCTCTGACCTCCGACTTGTCTACGACTCTGGCTCTCAGACTCACGTGCCGCAAGCCCACTTGAAGATCCGCTATGCGTCTCTCCAACTCAACACAATCATTGGCCATGGACCGTCGGTTTCGATCTTTCAGCAATCGCGTTAGTTCCGGAGGAACATCGCGAAGCTTCGCCAGAGAATAGTTTGAAATACCAGTTTGCGCGACGGCTCGGCTGTTTTGTGAGAACATGAAACTGAAGGTATTCCCTTTGAGTTCACGGGATTCTATCGATAGAGAACCGCATGTCGACTTCCTGCTGCCTTTGGCCTCTACCAAGGCGTTGTGAAGAGCGATAGGCTCTAAGTCATACTTTCTTGCAAGCATCAGGAGATAAATGAAATTCCTGTCCGAGCCACGCTCATTTGCAAAGCTTCTCAGGCTACTTGCCGCTATTGACATGCGCCTTACCAACACTGTTTAGCACTGTTGGCATCTAAACCCTTCTGTCCAATCCGGTCTATTTCGCCACAAACCATATTTCCCCAAAATAGAGAATCATGTCGAGTTGCTTTGGGACGGTATAGTCGAAAGGCCTGGAAGCAGAGAAGGAAGAAAGAGAAAGAAGAGAACAAAACGATGGATCAGCACAGCTAACATATATTCCCACGCATTGTATATGGCATAACATAGATGGAGTTTCTATGGTCCATAAACTAAGTAGATCTGACTTCAGGATGAGAAAACGACAGAAAAGAAAGCAACGCATGAGGAAGCGAACGAAATCAAGCAGAAGGCCCACATCTATGAAAGACACGAATTCTGGTTCTTGACACATGAGTCGTGGGCTAGGCTAGAATTCAGTTCTCTATGAAATCCTGTAGCTGTTGCCTGTTTTTTTGGTAGTTTAGGAGCACGCGCTTAGGATTTCTGCATCGGCTCACGCATTTGTCAACTGTTGAGGAGAAGCATGATTAGACACATTCGTACATGGTTGGCGGCAGATGAGAGCGGAGGAGAAAGATGCCGAGATCGTACGATCTAGCGATTACGAACGGAAAGTTGGTTGAAGGAACCGGAAACCCTTGGTTTAAGGGAGACGTAGCTATCAAAGGCGAAAGGATAGTTAAAGTAGGAAAGGTAGATCCAAGCAGTGCCAAGAGGGCTATCGATGCGTCAGGAAAGATCGTTTCCCCAGGATTCATTGACGTACACAGCCACTCAGATTTCAGCCTAATCTTCGATCCCCGTGCCGAGAGCACGATCCGACAAGGCATAACGACACTTGTCGTAGGACAATGTGGCATGAGCCTTGCGCCGATAAACCGCAAATTTGAGAA
>Ga0315296_10003242_pt1 | contig 13660 bp, 12 predicted proteins | sample YL17G14_18_MG_FD_203921 | JGI IMG/M metagenome (GOLD analysis project Ga0315296, IMG submission 203921) | Sediment microbial communities from Yellowstone Lake, YNP, Wyoming, USA - YL17G14_18 | ecosystem: Environmental > Aquatic > Freshwater > Lake > Sediment | place: USA: Wyoming | collected... | reverse complement strand
AAAATTATATATGCTGAACATAACCCAGAAGGAGGTACTGGCGATGCCCTGAAAGAAGATATTGAGAAATCAGGGGTCAAAGAGAATTATTTTTTTGTGACTAATTCAGACCAATTAACCTCTCTTCCTTTAAGGGAACTAATTAAAATCCATTTTTCAAAGATGAATGAAAAAGAAGCTCTGGCAACCATCGGACTGGTTTATCCTACCTTTCCTTTTGGTAAAGTAGAATGGGATTCTAAGACACATAAGATAACTAATTTTAGAGAAAAACCAGTTGTAGAAATACCAACTAGCGCCGGAATTTATCTTTTTTCAAAAGAAATCAAACCCTATCTTAGTAATGATTTGGAAAAATATACCTTTCCTCAACTGGTTCAAGAAAACAGAATCAAGGGTTATCTTCATAAAGGATTTTGGGATACTATTAACACTATCAAGGATTGGGAACGTCTAAATAATCAATTTTAAAACTATGCCAAATGATAAAAAAACTCTTCTTATTACGGGGTCAACAGGTTTTATCGGTTCACATTTAGTTCTAAAACTCATTGAGCAATACCGAGTGATAGCTCTAGTGCCACCGAGCGATATAGGGATTCGACCCCTGCCTAAAGATATTTCTATTGAATACGCCAGCTTGGAAGATTTTGATTTGGTAAAAGAAATTTTATTAAAGCGAGAACCCCAAATAATAATTCATTTGGCTGCTCTTACTCCGGTTCGCTATGCCTTTGAAAATCCTTGGATTTACCAAAAAATTAATTACTTAGCTACCATTAATCTTTTAGAAACGGCTAGTAAGATTAAAAACTTTGAAAAATTTATTTTTGCTTCCACTATGGAAACTTATGGTTGGCAACCTGTTAGAAAGCCATTTAGAGAAAATTTATCTTGTCATCCTGATAGTCCCTATGCCGTCTCAAAGGTGGCGGCTGAAAAATACATTCAGATGTTCAGCAGGGCTTTTGGTTTTCCGGCAATTATTTTAAAACCTTGCAATACTTTCGGTCGCAAAAATGAAAAAGGTTATGTTGTAGAATATATCATTACCGAAATGCTGAAGAAAAAAAATCCTCAACTTGGCACACCGGAGGCAGTCAGGGACTTAATGTATATTAATGACCATGTGAATGGTTATCTTAAAGCTCTTGAGTTCGGATTACCTGAGTCAAAAGAAATAAAAGAAATTTTAGAAAGAAATCCGACCGCTTTCACCTTCAATATCGGCAATGGTTATGAATTTACAATAAAAGAAATTAGCCAGAAAATAGGGGAATTGATTGGATTTAAAGGTGAGATTAAAACAGGTTTTCCAAAGGAATATCCTTGGCGTCCATCAGTCGCTCCTTATCTTAGTTTAAATTCTGAGCAAGCTCATCAATCACTCGGATGGAAACCGGAAGTTTCTTTAGAGGAAGGGATTCAAAAAACTATCGAATATTGGAAAGAAAATTTATGAACCCCGTTAGAAGTCTTTGACCCCGTTAGAAATCCTTGGCAGAAAAATTTATTCGAAATTTTTCTACTCAGAACAATAGCAAATTGGGGTCAAGATTAATTCTGTACAATTGGAAGAAATATTTAATAAAGTAGGTATCAGATTTCTAACGGGGCTCTACAATAACGGGGGTATAATCAATAAACAAAAGTCTGTCTAAAGTTAACTGTTAGTTATATAAAGACAGACTTCTAACGGGGTGAAAAAACTTAAAATAGCTGTCTATTACAATCTTCCTGATGGTGGAGCAAAAAAAGCAATTGAAAATATTATTATCGGCTTGAAGAGTCGCGGTCATAAAGTAGATACCTACAGCGGAGAGAGCTTTCGTTCCCTGGGGTTAAGTGAAAAATACAACGTTAATAAGATTCTATTACCTCTCAACCTTTGGCGTTATAAAAGATTTTCTCAAAGATTAGCTTCAAAAATTAATAAAGGAGATTATGATGTTGCAATAATTACCAACTCAAAGATACTTCAACACCCTTATATATTAAAATACCTAAAATTTCCCAAGCTTTTAATATCCCAAGAGCCCCTAAGAACTGTCTACGAAAGAAATTTCCAAAAAAATTATGTTTACCGAAAGTATTACCGGGGACTCAACAGAGGATTGATTACTTTATATTCTCTCTTAGATAATCTGGTCAGAAAAAAACCTGACCAGGAGAATTTAGCCAATGCCGACGGACTAATTGTAAATTCTTATTTCAGTAAAGAAAAATTTTTGTCTGCTTATGGAATTCTCGGAAAAGTGGTTTATCCCGGAGTCGATACGACAATTTTTAAACCCTCTTTAAAAAATAATAGGGAAAACTACATTTTAAGTATTGGCATCTATCATGTAGTTAAGGCTCACGATTTAGTTATTAAAGCTCTTAGTTTTATTCCCCAAAATAAACGACCCATACTTAAAATTCTTGGTTTTGGCAGTCTTGTTACGTCTGGAAAAGAACTGCAATATCTTAAGAAACTTAGAGATAATTTAGGTTTACAGGAAAAAGTAAAATTTGAGGAAGCTTTTTTTGGCAATAATATAATCGATTATTATCAAAAAGCTTATTTAACAATAGCCACTCATTTTTTAGAGCCTTTTGGGTTCACCCCTATTGAATCTATGGCTTGCGGGACACCGGTTGTTGCTGTAAAAGAAGGAGGTTTCCGTGAGACGGTTGTTGATAAAGAAACTGGTTTGTTGGTTGAAAGAGATCCCCAAGAACTTGCAAAGGCGATTTTATATCTTTTAGAAAATAAAGAAATATGGAGAAGATTTTCTGAAAATAGTGTTAATTGGGTGAAATCTAATTTCTCTTGGGAAGTAGCGATAAATAAAATAGAGAAAGAACTTTTACGTCTGACAAAAAATGAGAATAGGTATTGATGCAAGATTATTGGAAAGAGAGATGACTGGTATTGGCCGATTTCTAATCGGTTTTTTAGATTCTGTTCCTAAACTAGACACGGAGAATGAATATTTTTTATTTTCTTTTGGTAATTTAGAAAATTATAAAAAGAGGGGTTTTAAGATTATACAAACACGGCGAAATAAATTAATTCCTTCCAAAATATATTCTCCTATTTGGTTAAATTTTATCTTACCTCATTATATTGGAAAAAATAATATAGATTTATTCTTTTTTCCAAGTGCCATAACTCCTCAAGTTAATCTTAAATGTAAAACTATAATTCTCCTTTGCGATGTTTTTCATAAAGTAAATGAAAAGTATCACCCATTTTTATATAGAAAGTATTTAGATTTATTTTTAAATTCATCAATTAAAAAAAGTGATTTAATCTTAACCATCTCTCAGAATTCAAAAAAAGATATAATAAATTTTTATAATGTTCCCGAAGAAAAGATAAAAGTAATTTATTTAGCAGCAGATGGAAAATTTAGACCTCGCTTATTATCAATAAATCAAAGAAATTCTCTGATAAGAAAATACAATTTACCTCAAAAGTTCATTCTTTATGTCGGTATTATAGATTTTAGGAAAAATATTGATGCTATAATAGAGGTGGCTGATATTTTAGTAAACAGAAAAAAGAAAGATATTTATTTTATTTTGGTTCCTGGTCTTGGTGGCAGAGATGAACCATTTATTAAAAAAAGCCAAAAAATTAAAAAAGGACATATTATTTTTTTAAATAATGTAGAAAGAAAAGATATTCCCATAATGTACAATCTGGCTGATATTTTTTTCTTTCCTTCTCTCTATGAAGGATTTGGCTTATCTCCCTTGGAAGCAATGCAATCAGGTCTTCCGGTTATCACTTCTAATACTTCTTCTTTACCAGAAGTTGTTGGAAAGGCAGGAATTATGAGAGAGCCCAATGATTATGAGGGTTTTAGCAGTGATATAATAAAATTATTAGAAGATAAAAAGTTTTATAATAAGGTTAAAAAACAAGGTCTTAAACAGGCAAAAAAATTCAGCTGGCAAAAAACGACAGAAGAAATCGTCAAATTATTTAATCGAATATATGAAGGTGAAAAATAAATTATGTGTAATTGGTTTATGGCATCTTGGATGCGTTATTTCATCTTGTTTGGCGAATGCGGGTTATAAAGTTTGGGGAGTAGATTTTGATACTAAAATTATAAAGAATCTAAAAAAAGGTAAACCGCCATTATATGAACCGGGATTAGAAGAATTATTAATCAAAAATATAAAAAGCAAAAGAATTAGTTTTACCGACTCTTTTCAAGAAGCACTTAATGGAGCAAATTTCATTTTTCTAACTTTTGATACGCCTGTTGACGAAAAAGATAAATCAGATTTATCGATTATCTATAATACTTGTGAGGAAATAGCTAAATTTGCACTAAACAAATTTACATTAGTGATAATGAGCCAGATACCAGTTGGCACATCAAAAATTCTCAAAGAGTTTATCTTAAAGAAGAATAAAAGTCTTTTGTTCGAAGTAATTTATCATCCAGAAAATCTTAGGTTAGGACAGGCCTTGAAGAGTTTCACAAAACCTGACAGATTAATTATTGGCTTAGAGAATGTAGCTATAAAGAAAAAAATAGAAGAACTATATTTTTTTATTAAAGCTCCTAAAATATACATGGATTTAAATAGCGCCGAAATGACAAAACACGCAATTAATTCTTATTTAGCCAGCTCCATTAGTTTTATAAATGAGATAGCGGATTTATGTGAAGTGACAGGTGCAAATGCCAGGAAAGTTGCAGAGGGGATGAAAAGCGATAAACGAATTGGTCAATATGCATTTTTAAATCCGGGTTTGGGTTTTTCTGGAGGTACGCTTGGCAGAGACCTTCGGACTTTAAAAGAAATTGGGAAACGCAAAAAAATAAAAACACGGATGATAGATTCTATTATAGAAGTAAATCAAAATCAGAACAAAAAAATTATTAAAAAAATAAAAAATATATTTGGCTCAATTTCTAAATTAAATATTACTATTTTGGGTCTTACTTATAAACCAGGGACTAGTAGTTTGAAACGCTCAGCAGCTTTAGATATAGCCAAAAAATTAATTTCTTATAAGGCAAATATTAAAACATTTGATCCCATGGTTAATAGTTTGCCAGAGGCAATAAAAGGCTTAAGAATTTTTAAAAATCCATATAATGCTGCAAAAAATTCCGACCTTATTCTTTTAATCACCGAGTGGCCAGAATTTAAAAATTTAAATTTTTCTAAAATCAAAAAATTAATGAGAAAGCCGATAATAATAGATTGTAAAAATTTTCTAGACCCAGAAGTCTTTAAAAATATAGAATTTGATTATTATGGTATTGGTATTAAAATACCAAATACAAAAACATGTTATTGAAAAATAAAATAGCAATAATTACCGGAGCAGGCGGTGGCATAGGTAGCACCATTGCCCAGACATTTGTTAAGGAGGGGTGCGGTCTGATTTTAGTTGACTGCCTAAAATCAAGTTTAGACAGAGTCTCCAAAGAATTAGAAAAATATAATTGTGAATTTCTAGCTATAATAGCTGATACTTGCAATAAAAAAGAAATAGATAATGCAGTGGATGTTGCATTAAAAAAATTTTCCAAAATAGATATTTTGGTTAACGCCGCGGGCATTCAAGGACCTATAGGACCTTTTGTAAATAACGATATCAATAAATGGATTGCGACAATCAATGTCAATCTTATCGGTACTATGTTATTTATAAAGGCCGCCTTACCAATTATGATGAAGCAAGACAGTGGGAAGATTATAAATTTTTCGGGTGGCGGAGCTTTTAATCCACGACCCAATTTTTCGGCTTATGCTACCTCAAAGACAGCGGTTGTGCGTTTAACTGAAACCTTAGCCGAAGAATTGAAAGAATATAATATTCAAGTTAATGCAATCTCTCCGGGTGCGGTGAATACCAAGATGTTGGAGCAGGTGCTCGAGGCCGGACCAGAGACTGCGGGAGTCAACTTTTACGAAAAGGCAAAAAAGCAAAAAGAAGAAGGGGGTGATTCCCCCCAGTTAGCGGCTGATCTGGTATTATTTTTGTCTTCAGAAAAATCTTATAATTTAAGTGGTAAAACAATAAGTGCTAAATGGGATAATTGGAGAGAGTGGGATAAAGAAAAAATTAAAAAAATTATGGCATCTGATTTATATACTTTAAAAAGAATATTATGAAACAAAATTTTAATCAAAAAAAACATTTTGTTACTGGCGGAGCGGGATTTATCGGCAGTCATTTGGTAGATAGATTAATGAAAGAGGGAAAGGAGGTTACTATTTATGATAATTTGGCTTCCGGCTCTGATGAGAATATTAAACAACATTTTGGAAAAAAGAATTTTAAATTTATTAAAGCTGACCTTTTGGATTCCGATAACCTAAAGAAGGTAATGAAGGACCAGGAAATAATTTGGCATCTGGGAGCCAATACTGATATTCCTGGCGGAAACAGAATGACCAAGTTTGACCTTAAAAATTGTACCATCGCTACCTGGAATGTTTTGGAAGCAATAAGAGAGCTTGGTCTTAAAAAAATTTTATTTACTTCCAGCGCCACTGTTTATGGCGAGGCACCGCCAATCTCTCTTTCTGAAACCTATGGACCACTCTTGCCAATCTCGCTTTACGGTGCCGGAAAATTAGCCGGCGAAGGTTTAATGAGCGCCTATTCTCATTTATTTTCAATTCAGGCCTGGATTTTTAGATTTGCCAACGTTGTTGGAGCAAGAATGAATCACGGTGTTATTTTTGATTTCATTCAAAAATTGAGGAAAAACCCAAAAGAACTGGAAATCTTAGGTGACGGAAAACAGGAAAAACCATTTTTCCTGGTCGAAGATTGTATTGAAGGAATGTTCTGTGCTTTCCAAAATTCAGATAAACAATGTGATGTCTATAATTTAGGTTCTGATTCTTTTACTTCAGTAACCAAAATCGGCCAGATTGTGGCTGAAGAAATGGGTTTAAAGGAGGTAAAATTTAAATATACTGGCGGTAAAAGAGGTTGGTTGGGTGATGTACCGATAGTTCACTTTAATATCGAAAAAATGAAAAAATTCGGTTGGCAACCAAGCTATAATTCAGATGAAGCCGTAAGAATCGCCTGCCAAAGATTATTACAAATTTAAATTAAAAATAAATGGCAAAAACAATTGTCACTGGCGGAGCCGGATTTATCGGAAGTCATTTAGTAAAAAGACTTATAGATGAAGGTAGGGAAGTTATAATCATAGATAATTTATCTTCCGGGAAATTAGAGAATTTATTTAATTTGGGATTAAAATCTTCTAATTTTGAATTTAAAAAAATAGATTTAACAGATTATTATCAAACACTCGAAGCTTTAAGGGATGGGGAAATTATCTTTCATTTGGCTGCCAGGATAGGAGGGATAAAATATCTTCATGAAAATGAGAAAGCTGAACTTTTAACCCTTCAAGAGAATTTAACCATTGATGCCAATGTTTTCAGAGGCTGCGCGGAGAGAAAAATAAAAAAAATTATTTATCCTTCTAGTTCGGCTGTTTATCCTTTGGATAAACAGTTTTCATTTGGGACAGTATTCTCCGAAGATGATTTTTCTTTTGAGTCAATGGCAAAGAATCCGAAATTTAAATTTAAAACTTCTATCAATCCTGATGGCGGTTATGGTTTGGCCAAAATTATGGGAGAAATTCAGCTTAATTTAATGAAAAATATTAAAATAGGTATAGCAAGAATTTTTAATGTTTATGGTGAGAATGAACCCCTTGATGAAAGGTCACATGCTATTTCTGACCTTATTAGAAAAGCAATTAATTATCCAAAAGGGGAATTTATAATTTGGGGAAATGGAAAACAAACTAGAGACTATCTTTATGTTTCAGATTGTATTGATGTCTTACTTAGATTAGAAGAAAAAATTTCAGAAAATTCTCCTTTAACTGTTAATATCGGTTCTGGTAAAGCCACCTCAATTAAAGAAATAGCTGAAAAAATAATTAGAATTTCAGGAAAGGAGATAAAACCGAGATATGATTTAGAAAAACCAGTTGGACCTATTAGCCGAACAGCCGAAATTAATAAAGCTAAAACTTTATTAAATTGGCAGCCCAAAATCAGTTTAGATGAAGGACTAAAAAGAACCTATTTTTGGATAAAAAAGCAATTAGAATAAAATGATAACAACAATTTTTTGGCTCTCAATTTTTTTCATTTTTTATTGTTATTTTGGTTATCCTTTGATTTTAGTGATTTTGGGAATGATTTTTAGCCGAGAAATAAAAAAGGCAGAAATTATGCCATCGGTATCCCTGCTTATCTCCGTTTATAATGAAGAAAAAATAATTGAAAAAAAAATTGAAAATAGTTTAGATTTAGATTATCCCGAAGCTAAATTAGAAATAATAGTGGCTTCAGAATCAGATGACAAAACCAATGAGATAGTTAAAAAATACAAAGATAGGGGAGTTAAACTTTTGGTTTTTCAGGGTAGAGGAGGAAAACCATACACTATTTATAGAACCATCCCCAAATGTCAGGGAGAAATTATTGTTTTGACCGATGCTAATAGCATTTTTAAAAAAGATGCCATTTTAAAATTGGTTAGAAATTTTGCTGATTCTAGAATTGGTTGTGTCTCCGGAGAATTAAAATACCTTAATCCTAAAAAGGCATCAATCGGAGAAGGAGAAGGGCTTTACTGGAAATACGAGATTTTTATCAAAAAACTGGAAAGTAAAATCCAGTCGGTTTTAGGAGCTAATGGTTCAATTTATGGCTTTAGAAAAAATCTTTATAGTCCTTTATCGCAATACAGAGGAGATGATTTTGATTTACCAATTCGGATAACCCAACAAGGTTATGGAGTAGTCTTTGAACCGGAAGCTATTTCTGAAGAAGAAGTTTATCCGGAAACAATTAAAGAATTTAAAAGAAAAGTATTCACTATTGGTTGGCATTTCCCGGCAGTTCTAATTTTACTTAAAGATAGCTTAAAAAAAATTCAGCCACTTTTGATATTTCAGCTGATTTCTCACAAAATTTTAAGATGGCTGATAGGATTTTTTTTGACTCTTCTATTTTTAAGCAATATTTTTTTATTAGAAAATACTTTTTATTTAATCTTATTTATCGGTCAGATTATTTTCTATTCATTAGCGATTTTTGGTTATCTCCAGGATAAAAAAGGAGAAAAATTAAATAAATTAATTAATTTAACTTATTATTTTTGTATGGTAAATCTGGCCGCTTTAGTTGGAGTAATAAACGGAATAATAGGCAAACAAAAACCAACCTGGGAAAAAGTTCGCTAACTATCTTTTTTGAAGAAGACAAATTATCCCTTTGCAATTTATTGGCTGATAGTTATTTTCTAAAAATAACTGGGTTTCTTTATCATAGAACTCTCCTAATTGGGGATGAAAAATAATTGCTAAAGGAATCTTCTCTTCAAAACAATTGGGAGGAGAAAAATACTTTGTTTTTAAATAAAAAGAAAAAATTTGACCATACCCTAAACCGCTTTGGTCTCTTCCTAAACAAATTGAACTTGGATTAAAATCATTTTTTATTTCTTTTAAGAATTCGACTGACTCTTTATCTAAAATTAAATTTTTATCAAAGAATTTAAGAGCATTAAATCCAGAATAAAATTGTCCGACCAAAAGAAAAATAATTAAGACCAAGGGAACAATTTCACTCTTTAAAATTTCGCTTAACTTAACGCCAAAAAGATAAAGGATTTTGCCAGTAGCCAAAGAAAAGAAGGCAAGATAATAAAAGGGACCATAGGGGTGAGTTACCCATTGGCGAAAGATTAAAGTAACGAGGAGGGGGAATAAAAACAAAGTTAGATCTAAAATTATTTTTTTATTTTGAAAGAATTTGAAAATTGAATAAACTAACCAAAAAAGTCCTAAGATACAAATTGGCAAAGTAAAATTAAGTTTTAACAAAAACCAAATTCGATTTAACCAAAAAGCTAAAGGAAGACCCGAAGTTCGAATAATAAAACCTTCTTTAAGACCAACCAAAGCTTCTTCCCCTCCAAGAATATAAAAGTGATAAAGTGTTAAAGAAAAAGAAAAAAGCAAAATTAAGGGGATTAAAACCAGAAATAACTTTCTTTTTGGATAATTTTTATCAAGTAAAATTAAGAACCAAATTATTAAGGGATTAAAATAAAAATGCCAACCCATGAAATTTCCGAGAAAGGTTGTTAAAAAAAATAAATAAAAAAGAAATTTCTTACCAGTATTCTTTATTTTGAAAAATAAATAAAAAGAAAGAAGAGAGAAAAATAGGACGAAGATCTCTGGGTCGAGCATTTTTCCATAGAAAGTAAGAGCAGGCAAAGTGGCAAAAATAAAAGTAGATAAAAATGATAAAAAGTAGTCCTTATAAACCTCGTAAATTAAGAAGAAAAAGAGAATAAGAGAAAAGATAGAAAAAATAAGAGGGGAAATTCGAGTTGTCAATTCACTGATTCCAAAAAATTTATAAAAAAATAATGTTGGTAAAACAAATAAATCAGGATGATTGGTATAATAAGTTATTTTCTCTTCCAGAGAGGTAAGCCAATGAATAGCCATTCCAAACTTCAATTTAAAAATTCCAAATTTTAACCAATTATTAGCCGCTAATCCATAAACTGCATTATTATCTTCGTTAAATCTAATAAAAGGAGCAGAGATATTTCTCAGAAGTAAAAAAAGATTAATGACTAAAATTAAAATAAGAAGAAAAATTATTATTTTTTTATTAAAAAAATTCATTTTTTGGTGACCACAAAATTATTAAGAAAAAATTCAAAAAAATAATTTTTTATATTTTCTTTTTTAAAACCAGTCCTGATAAGCATTTTTTTAATATCGCTAGGCCAGAAGTAGTTTTTATGGTCTTTAATTTCACTTTCACTAATTACTCTTAGTTTGGCGGCTAAGAATTCTAAAATTGGTTTAGCCAAAGGGAGTGGGGTGGTTAAAATTAATTTCCCATTATTTCTTAAGATTCGAAAAACCTCATTTAAAATTTCTTGGGGATTTTCCAGATGCTCCAAGACCGCTAACATAGTGACAATATCAACACTCTCTTTTTCTAAAGGAATCCGATTTGAGATTTTTAGTTTTTTAAATTCTAGCTTATAATTTTTATAATCTTTGATATTTTTATCAAAACCAATACCATACTTTATAAAACCGGCTATCTTTTTCAAAAGATAAGCTTCTTTTCCACAACCGATATCACAAACAACTGAGTTTTTTGGAATATATTTAATTATTTTTCTCAAACGGAGAAAGCTAAGAACCTTATCGAGAAAAAAATCCATAGAAATTTTTATTAATTAACAAATTTGTATTTAATTAAAGTCCAAGCCGCCTTTAGACCATCGCTCCACTTTATTTTCTTTCCTTCTTTTTTCGATCGGGGATAATAATTTATTGGTACTTCATGAATTTTAATTCCTCTTTTGGCTATTTTTGCTGTAATTTCTGGACAGAATTCAAAACCCTTAGATTTTAAAGGAATGTTTTTTAAAATTTTAGTCTTGAATAATTTATAACAAGTTGGTTCATCAGAAAGTTTTAATCCATATAAAATATTGGCTAAAAAAGTTAGAAAAACTCCTCCTGAATAATATAAAAGACTCGATTTTTTATTTTCTGGCTTTAAATTTCGAGAGCCATAAACAACCTCGGCATTATTTTTTAATACATATTCTAAAAGTGTTTTGTAATCTTTTGGGTCGTATTCTAAATCAGCATCTTGAATAATGATATAATCGCCTGAAACATAATTTAAACCAGTTTTAATAGCTGCTCCTTTACCTTGATTTTTAGAATGATAAATAATTTTGTATTTATCTCCAAGACCATCCAAAATATCTAAAGTTCCGTCACTAGAGCAGTCGTCAACAATAATGATTTCTTTTTTAAAACTTAGATTATTTAAATCTACTGCCTCAATCCGTCTTAAAAGCTCTAAAATTGTATTCTTTTCATTGTAAACTGGAATAAGAATTGACAATTTCATAGATTTTCGATTTCTCACTCTTTTTTGAAAAATAATTGGAAGGTTTTTAGCAATATCTGGAGGTCAAGTAATAAAGAACGATTTTTAAGATAATAGAGGTCGTATTGAAATTTTTCAAAAGAATCCATCACTGACCTACCGTATCTGAATTTTATTTGAGCCCAGCCAGTAAAGCCGGGTTTTATAATATGCCTGATATGATAGCGGGGGATTTGCTTTTCTAATTTTCCAACGAATTCTGGTCTTTCAGGTCTTGGCCCAACCAAAGAAATTTCTCCCCGAATGATATTTATCATCTGGGGAAGTTCATCTAAATGAGTTTGCCTTAAAAATTTTCCGATTTTGGTTACCCTTTGGTCTTCAATTTCTGACCACTTAGGCCCTTCTTTTTCTGCCTCGGGAATCATAGACCTGAATTTAATCAATAAAAAATTTTTTCTATCTTTTCCTACTCTTTCTTGTTTGTAAAAAACCGGACCCTTATCCTCTAATTTAATTAAAAGAGCAATTATTGGCCAAAGGAGGAAGGTTAAAATTAAAATTAAACTGGCTAAAATTATATCAAAAATTCTTTTTGTTTTATCATAAAATCCTTTTTCTTCTTCTTTGAGATTTTTCAAAAACCAAGTCTGAGAAATCATTGAAACCGGAATTTTTTCAGTAATCATTTCATAAGCTCTGGCAAAATCTAAAAAGTTTACTCGGTTGATACCCAAAAAATAAAGAGCTTTGAGGATTTCGGGGTGGGATTCAAATTCCTCGGTGAAAATGATTGTGTTAATATTCTTTTTTTGAATCTGGGAAAGAAAATCTTTTTTTAAATCTATCTGAGTTAATTTATAGCCCAGATAAACTCTTTTTGCTATTTCTTTTTTAAAACTTTCAACCTCTTTGCCTCTGCCGATTATTGCCACTTTGTTTAGGAAATGCGAGGAAAATAAGGAATAAAAAAGATTCCGCCAAGCCAGAAAAAGAATCCCAAAAATTAAAACATTTAAAAATAAATTAGTTTTCGGAGTGATGCCAAAAAAGGGGATAAGATAGAAAAAGAGCATTCCCAAAATCAAACCTAAACAAAGAGCATAGAAGGTTCTGGTGTAAAGAGAAAAAGGAGTCCTTAAAATTTCAAAATCATACAAGCCAAAAATGTAAAAAATAATCAGCCAGAAAAAATATAAAATGGAAAATGATAAGAGATGTTCAAAAAAGATTTTGAAACTGAAATTGGCAAAGAAAAAACCGAAAAATAAGGCTATCAATAAGGAAAGATAGAGCAAAACAACATCTCCTGAAAAAAGAAGGATTTTTCTCAAATTCAACATTAATCCATTTTAAGAGAAAATTTTAATCTTTGCAAATATTTTTTTATTAGATTAGAATAATTTAATGGCTTCTTCTCTGATTAAATTTGGAACTTATTTAATTTTATTTACCCCTCTAATTTTGGGCACTGATTTTTTCTTTCCCTTTGTTGGTCCCAAAAGCCTCTATTTTATGGGTATAGCAGAAGTCATCTTTTTTAGCTGGCTTTTTTTAATCATTTATAATTCCAAATTCAGACCGAGTTTTAATCCGGTCTTAGTCAGTTTGATTTTGTTTTTAGTAATTCTAAGCATTGCCACTATTTTAGGGGCTGACCCTTCTTACAGTTTCTGGTCAAAATTTGAGAGAATGACCGGTATTTTAATAC
>Ga0315296_10003240_pt1 | contig 13669 bp, 18 predicted proteins | sample YL17G14_18_MG_FD_203921 | JGI IMG/M metagenome (GOLD analysis project Ga0315296, IMG submission 203921) | Sediment microbial communities from Yellowstone Lake, YNP, Wyoming, USA - YL17G14_18 | ecosystem: Environmental > Aquatic > Freshwater > Lake > Sediment | place: USA: Wyoming | collected... | reverse complement strand
TTCAGTTGCGCCTCTTTCGCCAAGTTCTTTTATACCAGGTAAATTTATTTCTTCTTTACCTAAAACTGCAGTTATTGAATCCAAAAAAGTATTTAATTCGGGTTCTATTATTCCTCTTAAATTGTTGTCAAGTTTATCTTTAAATTCTTTTAGTCCATTTTTAAACAAATCGTCAATAGCTTTTAATGCTTCTGGATCTTTAGATTTTATTTTATTAATTCTATCTCTTATTTGTTTTACGGCGTCAAACGTTCCCCAAAAATTAAGGTTAGTTTCTGTTGCTATTTTTTCTATATTTTCTTTTAATTCGCTAAACTCTTCACGAAGTTTTTCTAATTCTCCTCTTTGTTCTCTTGGTATGTTAAATATATCGCCGTACATTTGAGTTAATCTATCTTCAACGCTTTCGAATAAAGGTTTTATAAAATCGTTCAACAATTCAGTTATATCCGTGGTTATTTGGTCGAGATTTGGAAGATTGTTAACGCTTAATAATTCTTTAATATTATCAATTTCTGTTGATAAATCTAAAACGTTTGAGTGAATTTCTGTTAATCTGTCTAATATTTTAGATATGTCTTCAAAAGACGGTGAAGATTTAAGTTTTTGTATTTCATCTACTACAGCTTTTATGGTTTCGTTTCCTTTTCTAGTAACGTAACCAGTGTTTGCGCTTACTTTTCTACTAACCTCTTCTAATTTAATTACCATTTGATTAACTAGATCCACAACGTTTTGATAAAACGAATCCAATTTATTTGTTATTTCGTCGTCTATTCCCTTTATAATTGTTGTTTTAGAAATAGCAGATTGTATTTCAAGAACGTTATTTATTATACTGGTTAATTTTTCTGACAATTGTCTTTTTAAATTTTCAGAAAACGTGTTGTAACTTTTTACAAATTCCGTTAATTCTTCTAACACGCTACTGGCTAAACCTTTTACTTCTTCTATCATGTTTGGAAATTTAACTATTAAAGGTTTCAAAACGTTTGCTAATTCTCCAACCCGTCTATTTATAGACGTTATTTTGTTACCCAACTGTTCAAACTTTTCAACTGGAATTTCTACTTCTATTTTACCGCCACTATCTTTCAAGTCTTTAAGCATTTGGTGTAATTCTTCCATTTTTGAACCTTGTTCTATTTCAACAGAAATTAACAATTCTTCAATCGGTGCTGCCATTATACCATCCTCTTAAGTTTACTTCTTAATTTTAAAGTGTCTCCACTTTTAGATATCATGCGTCTTTCACCAGTTTTTGAATAAACTAAGAAATCGCGTTGTAATTTTGTAAGATTAGAATATTGAGCGAGGGGGACGTTTAAACTAAAAACAATATTTGCAATAATTTTACCATCAGAACTTTTAACAATTTCTTGTACAACTTCTTTTGGTTGATAAGACGTGTCCAAAATAAATTTTGCTATGTTGTGAACGTCCCTCATCTTTTTAACATTTTCAATTCCTTGAGGAATTCCATTAATAGGCTTGGAAAAATTTTCGTCTTGAAAATCTTTCATTGCAAAAAAAGTTATCCAATAATCGACATTGCTAAAATACTTCTGAAGTTCAGCGTATTTCTTATTATTTATTTGTACGATCGTTTTTGGATTGATTAAACTTAATTTTATTTTTACAACTAATTCAGCTATTTCTTCCTCAGCAAACTTTAATCCGTTGTAAAAACATTCGTCTAATTCAAATGAAGATATTGGACGGAGAGGTAATTGCTCTCCAAAATAATTGTAATATATTGCTTCTCCTGTACCTAAAGAGATATGCTTTATCATTTCTTCTCAATATAAGGGCGTTACTTTTTTAGGCAATATAGTTGCGTAAGTTCCGTCTCCTTCAATCATCACGTCAAAATCCTTGTTTGCGTTTATTAAATGTCTCAAAGCCATGCACTCAAACTCTCTAAGTGGCATTTCTGCTATTGCGTAGTTCGTTCGTTCGCCCGTAACGCGACAACCTAAGAATTCCTCGTATCCCTTGATCCAAATTCCCTCGTGTTCGTTGTCTTCTAATTGCTTGTCGGCAACGTCAGCAGCTAAAGTAAGAGAAACGTCAAAAGGAATTTTTGAAGCTGAAATTCTCCTCATTTCTTCAAAAGATTCGCCTGATTCTTTATCAAATATGGTTACTCTCATATCTGGCATTCCATCTTGGTATCCTTGGTTTCCCTGTTCTAAAGAATGTATTCTTGTTAATGGTCTTGAAATATTTAACCCGCTTCTATCCACGCCATAAATTTCAAAAGATTCAGGTGTAACCGTACCTGGAGCAAATAATTTAGAAGGAAAGTTAACGTTCCAAATTAATTTTACGTCCCACGTTTTATAATTATCAGATAAACTTGGTGTTGACATTTTTTTTACGCCTCGTTTCTTATTCCTGTTATTATTATTTTTTCTAACGAACTATACCAATAAAATCCTATTTCAATTGAAGGAATCGTATAAGCAAGTCTTGCGGCTTGTCCTGCGGCAGTGTTATCTTTTAAGTCAATTTCTATTGGAATTTTAACGTAAGCCAATCCATCGTGTATTCCTTGGTCTTGAAGAGTCTTGAATATACCAAAAATCTTATTTTTTACTAATTGCATTCCAGAGTAAGACATTTTTACTTTTCTTGACGCAAATAATTCCCATAACCCATTTTGTAAATTATTGCTAATAATGTATTTACATCTAACGTAGTTTATTCTTGAAGAATAACCACTTCCTAACGTAAATCCATGCGTGAATAAGTAAGGGTTACCTGTTAATCTTTTTTGCTGCATCACTGTAATAATTTGTCCGTTGTTGAAATAAGTTTGACCTATAAGACTCATTGGTTCTTGAATGCCCATGTGTGGTCTTGCAAACGACATCGTGGTATGTGGATGAGTACCTGCTACCATTCCCATTGTTCCTGCAGCCATGTCGTGGTTAGAAGAACTCGGTTTAATGTTTATCAACGAAACGTCTTCTCTTGCTCCAACAAAATTAATTAGATTTTCCCAAAGTACGCTAAATCCCAATCCACTTTCTCCGTAAGAAATGTTTCCTGGCGTGTTCCAAAATAATTCACAACTTTTACCAGCAATTGCGTTAGAAAACCTAAGCAAGTCTTCTGATTGACTTCCAAAATAACATTCTTCAGCAGAAAAGTCTGTTTTAGTTTTTGAATTTACGTAAGATGCAGCCATCATGTTCATACCATATTTTTCTATTGCTTCGCTAATATCTGCAGTTGTTTTTCCAATTCTAAACGAAACAAGTACTTTTCCAGTTAATTTTGGAGGACTATCAATAGTAACACCAGATAATCCATTACTAAAGGTTAATCTACCAGTCCAATCGTTATTTGCGTCTTCCTCTACATCAAAAGCAACACCAGCAGATCCATCAGCCGCATTTATGAAAAATCCTGTAAGAGAGGAATTTGGAAAGTATTTTACTTCTTCGTCTCCGTAGAATCCTAATGGAGGCTTTAGCGTTGTTTCGTAAATAGTACTAGATATTCTACGCATTGGAACGTCTTGATAAATATCAACTTGTCCGCTAACCAATGCTAAAACGTATAACGTTCCACCTGGGGTTGGAGTAGCTGCAAAGAAATTAGCAACAGATTTATATCCTTGATCGTTTTCTGCAAAACCTAAATCCGTGAGCTGAGTCGACCAATCGTCGGCAGTACACGCAACTATTTCTGTTTCTATTAGACTTGCTTCGTCGCCATGAACTACGAGTAAACAGTTGTCCCATTCAACTGCCTTAGCAGTTGGAGTCTCAACATCCCATAATATTGTTAAATAATCTCCCATTTAACTCAACTCGTTATTATTATATTATTTTTATTGTTTAATATTATATATGCGTTTTTAGCTCTTTCTTCTTCTTTATCTTCTGGAGATAAATCTCTATGCCATCTAACGTCTGTACGCAAGTACACGTTTAAATCGAACTCGTGTACTCTAGTACCAACGTTTTCGTTGAAACTTGTTAAATCTCTAATAGGAGCTGGTTGAGATCTATCTACACTTGCGTTGTATTTGTAGAGAAATTCGTTCCAATACGCCAAAATTCTTGTTCTTGTTCTTTCAATAATTTCGCTAGCGTATTCTCTTCCTCTATTACTATCGTGATACTTTTCTGCGTAAATTGTTATGTTTACCAACACAATTTCACAATAAGCGTATTCGTATCTTAAATCATCTATTCTTCCCACTATATCAGCTAAAGAAGAATATCTTCTATCGCTTGTTTGAATAAAGTCAATTGCCATGTATGGAAGTTTTCTTTCAAATCCTTCACCTGCTCGCCACACCTTTAAATCAGGAGTAAAATTATTGTAGACAAAGTTTACTTTATTTTGTATGTCTTCAATTAATACAACTTTACCTGCTTCAGATATGGTCAAGTTTTCTCCTCAACTCTATTTCAGCATTTTTAAATAATAATTTATTTGAATAATCAATTATTTCCATTACCACGTACGTGAGACCGTTCCAAATCACTTTTGTTCTTCCTGGAACGATTGGAGTCTTATCCATTTCGTTTTTACTGACGTGTGCGTAAACGCGCTCGTAAGAGAATTGACCTTCTTTTCTATTTTCGTGGTAGACCTGTCCATCTGGCAACATTACCATTTTAACGCCAGTTGAAGTATTATCCGTAATAATTGCAATTCCACCATCCCCTCTTATTGGAGAATTTTCGTTAACAACTGTTACTTTTTCTTCGAATTTTTTTTGCGTTTTCCACATTAAAATTCCTCAAAATCGAGGTCGTAGTAACTTTCTAAAGTAGATTCGTCTCCTTCGCTTTCTGCGTCGGCTGTTTCAACTAATTCGTATGGAGTATTGTGTCCCCATCCACGACTTGTAACGTCTCTTGAAATTTTTGGTATTGGATAAATTGCGCCGTAAGTAAGAAAAAAATCGTCGCGGCAAAATGCATCTATGTAAGCGTAAGCCATCATTCGATACGTTTCGTGCGGCAGCAAACCTTTGAACGAATCGCTAGCTCCTGTAGCGAAAAAGAACATTGGTTGCCACCTCTGATAGCCATACGTCACTTTATTTAACTTTTGTAAAGCCACGTCACCTGTAGACCACGTCATATCACCAGTACCACATAGAATTTCTAAAGCCACACAAATTGCTGCTGAATACAACAGGTTCAATTTATCTGACTTGCTTCTAGGATTAACGCCATGTTCTATAATCCACGCGTCTATCTTGGCATTTACAACCTTAAGAAATCTATTGGTAATCTTGCTGTCGTCGAATTCGCTGTTAAATAGTTTTACAAAGTACGATATGTCTTCTTTAGTGGCGTATTTCTCGTCACTCATTTACTTCACTTATTGCATTACCATTTGGTCTAATCTAAGAACAAAAGCAAAATCTTTCACAACAGGAGTACAACTGATTGCGGCTTCGTTTTTAACCTCTAAAGGATCGTGATCAACCCATTGTCTAACGTACATTTGAGTAGGATTCGCTCTTTGTTGCTGATGTAACTTGTGTAACCAAGCACATGCTGTAAATCCCAAATTCCCATTTGTTATTAGACCCCATTCCCAACGACCAGAGTTATACAAAGTTGTCATCATGTCGATCTTGTTTAATCTATTCCACGTTTGTCTTAAGTAATCTCCTTGTCCTGGGTAACCTTCTCTGTTGGTGTTAATTCCTGGCACTTCTTTATAAGTTTGTCCAACAACTCTTACTAGTTTTAAACCTTGAATTGCAGCACCCAAAACGCCTTGAGTCGTATCTCTAATCGTTATTAGGCGTTGAAGCAATCCAGCGTTGTCTTCCATAGATCGAGTCGTGACACGACCAACTGCAAGGGAATCAGCTTCCTCACCAGCCATCAATTCGAACCTATCTTTTAAATAGTTCAAATCTCTGAATATGTTTGCAGCTATGTTGTCCCAAGATACTCCACCTAGATGAGCGTCTCCCGCTCCTCTAAAAGTTGCAGCTCTTACGTTAGCTTGGCCTTGTCTTTCAGTTATGTCGTTGCTAAAGGTTGCCATTACAACAGGGTCACCATAAACGTATCGAGTTAACGTGTATTCAATTAAACGATCGATGTATCTAACAAGATTTCTGTCAATCATTAGTCGTTTTGCTTGAATGACTCCGTTTTCAAAATCCTCTTCAAATTCCTCCATATCTTCAGGGTATCCATTTCTAATAGACCTCGCATTGTAGGTTATCCCTTCAATGTGTGGAGCACCCATCATGGGAGTTCTTTCTCTAGGATCAGTAAACTTAGCCATTCCTTGTGGATCAGCTAGCCATGGCATGGAAAAATGTTTCTTAGATCCAGTACCAGGCGCAGGTTGTCTAGGCATTAACCTAGATAACATCGGCTTCCATTCCTCGTCGTAAAAATCTATTGCCTCAATATACCTCTTGTGTAACCAAGTTGGTATTAAGGCAGGTTCCGTTAAATTACTCCATCCAGTTGCTGACATTTTATATAAGCACCTCTGCTTTTGGATCAACAAATACTAGTCCTGCTTCTTGTCCAGGAGTTTCCTCTAACCATTTTCCTAAAGTAAACCCGCTTCCAGTATAATGTCCTGCGTAACTAAGAGGAACTGCTCCATTATCAATTGGTAAGGCTATTTCGTCTACTTGTGCGGCTACTGTTCCGCTTCCAGCTTGATTTATTATCTTGCATATTCCTAACTGCATTACTGCAATTTCTCTCGGATAATAAATATCTGGTCTTAACATGAGTATTTCTTTACCAATTTCTGTATCTAATCCCGACATGTTTCCTCTAATGTCGAGAGAAACGCCGAATGCGTGTAATTCACCAGCGTCAGCTGCAGCAGGATAAGATTGAATTATTCGTTTCTTTTTTGGAGTTGATATTAACCCAGTAAGATTAGGATGAAAAATCACAGGCTCTCCTAAAAGCACGGAAGAGTATTCGTCAAGCCAGTATTGTCCTTTCGTAATAGATTGTACGTGTTCTTTAAAAAAACTGTGGTAAACTTGTCTATATGCTGACATTTATTTATGCACCTCTTTTTTAACAAAAAATTCTTTTGGCATGTTAGCAAAAGCGTTAATATCTCTTGCTTTCTTAGTTGCTTCTTCTTCAAAGTCTTGAGCTTTAGCACTTTCACGCGCTTGTTCCTCTAAAGTTTTTGTTACAGCGTGAGCAGCACCATCTAATTTCTTTGCTCTTCCTTTCAAGAAGTTTAAAGTTTCGTTAAAAATCTTTTCGTCGGATTTCTCTTTTGCTTTGTGATAAGCTTCAAGAACTTTTTCGCGGTAAATAGTTTCCATTTCTTTACCATCTAATTCGATAAGATCTTTTAACAACGGTTCCAAGCCTTTCATAACGTTTTCTTCTTGTAGTTTTTCTATAAGTTTTGTTTGTCCGTTTAACTTGTCTTTTAATTCTAAGAACTGATCGGTAATTTTCTTTTTACTTTCTTCTGCATCTTCTAAAGCCTTGTCTTTTGTTTTAATATCTGTCATTGCCTTTTCGACGTCACCTTGCGCTTTTAAAACTTTTTTATCCAATTCCTCTAAAGTTTTGTCCTTTTTGGTTAGTTGATCTTCTAACTCCTGAATTTGTTTTGCTAATTTTTCTGTTTCTAACATATTATCACTCTCGTTTAAAATTTCTATTGCCCTGCATTCTTTACAAGCAGGTGTGGGAGTTAAACTATGTTCTACCACGTCGTAATGTATTGGATTTTCTTCTCCATATTGTCTATATCGCATTGATATAGCAATTGGTTCGTGTATTTCGAATCTTTTCCTAATCACGTCCCGAACTTTTAAATGTTCTGGCGTGTGACCGTAAACTTCATAGGTACTAATTATAGTACCATCAGTTACTTTTGATTCTAATACAGTACCATAAATGTGAGTACTATTATATTTTGGTATTAATGGATGTTCGTGTCTCCAGACTAAATGCTTTCTTTTTGAATCTTCAGCTAATCTATTGAGACCTTTTTCGCATACAAAATCTTTTGTCATTGATTTGGCTGTGAAAATAAATCTTCCATCGCTTTCGTTCACGCTTTCCAATACAAAATCCGCGTCAAACGTTCCCACTAATATTTCACCTTATAATACAAATGTTTTATTTCTTTATAAAGATGTTTACTAAAATTCTAACTTAGAGTTAAACAAGTATTGATTAGTCAATTTTCTTTCGTCGATTTTACGAGGATTTATTTGACTTGCCTTTCCACTGTCTATATTTCCTGGACAATCTGGCGTTCGACAACTCACTAAAATTTCACCTGGTGTATAGTCAGCTGCATATAATGGCTTTGCGCAAAACTTGCAACTAAAAAATCCATCTAAACTATCTTTAGCCCATTTTTTATCTGTAGCCCAGGAATCTTCCCATCCCAAATTCTGCTTCTGTACTTGCTTAATTCTATAATCGAGATAATGTTCTCTTAAATTAAAACTTACCATTTTTTTATGCGACATTTTATACCCTCGTTGCAAAGGATAAATACGTATTTTTTACTTTTTTTAATATATCTTGCCACGCAAAAACAATTGTTGCCTTTAAAATTGATTTTCTTCTTTCGTGTATTGGTCCAAAATTATACACGTGGACTCTTGTTCCATAGGGTCCAGCACCCTGCATTGTGTCTATACTTCTCCTAAAAGCACCAACAACTCTAGTTCTTGTTGTGTGTATAGAAGGAATGAACATCACTACTTTATCAGCCATTATTTCTATGTGAGTGTGTTCCCTAAGAGAACCATGCGTTTTTAGTCCATGTCTTATCATTCTTTCTAAATATTCTGGATTGTAACTTCCCAACGGTGGATAGGTTTTGGTTTTTATCATGTTTATCATCGTTGCCGCGTCAGGAATTTCGTAAATATCTGCTAAACTATCGGTAAACACGAAATTCCACAAGTGTTTATTAAGAGAAAGAACGATTTGTCCCAAAGCAACCTTCTTTATTCTTCCGCTTCTTATCGCTTCTAAGTAACGTTCGACTTGTTTTAAATTCATTTTAACGTTAACTGAAATAAATTTCACCTCTATCCAACGGTTTTTCGTGTTGTAAAGACTTAGCCAAGTCTAATATTTTTTCCGTTAATTCGTCGAGCGTTTCTGCCAATATACCAATTGCTGTTCTCATTCGTGGGATGCATGTATTTAAATATTTACATTTTCTACACTTTTCGTCGCAAACGTCTTTACCAGTTTTTGCCAATTCTTTTATGCTTTTTTGAAATTCTTCAATTTCTTCCATAACATCACGGTATTGTTAAAGAAACTAAAAATCCCACGAGTCCAATTAAAGCGCAAAAAGTAAGAAAATAGTCTATTGCTGTTCTTTCGCTTTTTTCTTTATAACTAGCCGTAGAAAATCCAACGTTAAATAATCCCAAAAAAATAATAGTTAATAGTAACATTTATTTCACCCTTCCATATATTAACATCGTGTTTTTCTTATTTATTTTTAAATCCAATAATATTGGTGCTACTTTCTTGCAAAATATTCCAAGAGTATTCTTTATTGGATCAATAATTTCAACATACATTCCCGTTTCGAATCTTTCGTAAAAATAAGAAAGAGCGTACTTGTATTCTCTTTCTATTTTGTTAGCAACGTTTTCAACGAGTATTAAATTTATTTCCTTGCTTCCTAAAAGTTGATTAAAAACTTCCCTGTAAAAATCTACATTATTCAACTTCTTTTTGTTGATGATATTCCATAAGTCTTCCTTTAGGGCCTGCTTGAGTTCCCTTTCCAGTGGCAACAACTAATTCAACCTTTTTGTTTTCATTTTCTGGTAATTCGTCCAAAAAGCTAAAAGCTGGTTGGGCGGCTTTTCTAATTTCGTTTATATCTTTCCACAATCCCACTTGAGCTCCAATTAGAATTGAACGCATCAATTCTTCAGTTGATTCTAATTTAAGAGGACTGAAGTCTACTTCTAATTTGTAAGATTCCACGTCGTTTATTCCGTGATAAGGTAATAGACAAATAGAATAAAAGTTGGTAAGCAATAATTCGTACATTCCTCTTATTCCTTGAACGAACCTTAGCCATCCTTCTTGCAATTCTCTTGAAGTTGCTAATTCAGAGCCAGAAGCGTCTCTTTGACCCATCGAACCGAATATCGTGTACATTATTTGCTTGTCCAATTCTCTTACGTATAAAACGTATATTTCTGAACTACGAGCTGTATTTGTTTCTAAAGCTTTTAAATCCATTTCTCCTGGTATGGTTACTCCACCGAAGTTTGTTATTTGTCTAATAAAAGTTTTTCCGTTGTCTATCGCTTCTTGCATTTTGTGCTTGTCTTGTGGATAGGTGTTTGATTTTGGATCTCCAACTTTAAGAATAACGAATGGAGCCCAATGTTTCTGAGAATATTTTCGCATGAACCACAAAATCCACCTCTTATAAACGATATAATGTATTGCGTTTGCAATAGGTGGTTTTTTAAAGTAATTACCAAATAACATTGATCTTGGTTTATCGGCTATGTGAACTTCAGTTTCGTCTATCTTGTACATTCCAAGAGGATTATCGCTGTAATTTATTTGACCTGGTAATTGAGTTCTATATCTATAAGAATATTTTGTTTCGTCTATTCCTGCGTTTCTAAAGAAAGCTTTTTCTGACCTATAATATTCGTAGTTTGGAACTCGTTGAATGAATTTTCTCCAGCCCATGACTGGATCTTCTCTTATTTCTATTCCTTTAGGATCTAGTCGCTGTATATCAACGTCTAAATAATTTGGAGTTCTATCGTCTACCCTCCAGAAAAACATGCCGTAAACTATTAAATCAAACCAAGTGTCTCTCATCCAATCTTCTATGGTTTGTCTTTTAACGTTTATGCATCTATTCCATTTTTTAATAACTTCAACAGCTTCTTTATTTTTACACCTAATTCTAATTCCATCTCCAATAACTACAGCGGCAGTTATGTCAGTGAAAGAGGTGGATATTGAATCGTTCCAAAAAGCTTCTTCAAGATTCCTGAAATTAGGTTTAATCATTACTTTTTGCAGTTGTTTCAAGTCGTCGTCTAAAGTGTTGTCTTCGTTAGATAAGTTAGCAATTATTGCTTTTTGACTCGGAAAAAACTCTCGTTCTTCGTCGTAAGTTCTTCTTATTGGCATTACAAATCCCCCTTAAAAAATTTGTTTAATTCGTCTAATATGTCTTTCATGTTGTTATTTTCTCTATCTTCTTGCATTTCGCTAAACCCTCTAGGATTAAAAAATCTAACGAAAATTAACTTTTGTTCGTCTAAACTAATACAAGGAATCCCATCCTTATCCATTACAATTAAATTTATTGGATTACCAAATTTGTCTTTATTCGTCATAATATCCCTCTATTGAATCCCATTTAACAGTAGCTATTTGTACTTCTCCAACCATGCTTGGTATTTGATTGTGACACCAACACGACAAAGCAAACGCAACTACTCTATCGTCGTGGTATGATTGAGTTCCATATTTAACGTAATCTGTTCCAGGTTGCATGTCGCATTCGTATCTTAGCAATTCTTCTATTAAATTTTTCATTTCTGGATCGTCGCTTCCTGGAATTTCTAATTTATTTTGAGCAAACAATTTAATTAAATTTCCAATTATTTTAGGCTTTGTGGTACGGGAGAAGATTACTCCTTTATTATTTTCAGGAAAGTTCAAAATTCTAGTTTTCAAATACATTCCTTTATGCCTCCAATTTTTCATGTCCTCTTCAAATTCTTCTACTAGAGGATCTCCCAATCCAGTAGCGTCTGGTGCAGCCCAAACTGGATCAAAAGAAACAACAATCTTCATCAAGATATTTCTAATGTAATTGTAAGTTCTTTGGTGATCCCATTCGCCTGCTACTGTTTTTGCGTAATCTAAAACTATTTTTCCAGTTCTTTTGTCTTTGTGAGTGACGTAAAAACAAGAAGAGTCGTGTTTTCTTCCGTAGTCAACTCCAATGTTGTAATAAACTTCTGGTCTTGCGTCTAAATGAAGTCTTCGTTTTGCGTTAGTGCACATCTTGATCCAATCAGCTAAGAAAACCATTGAAGCTTCGGATATTACTTCTCCAAGATATTCTTGTCTTGCGGCTGGAGACCAACCTGCTTCGTCTAATAATTTTTTGACAAGTTCTATTGACCTGATTCCATCGTTCCAAGGATCAACCCAAGGAACCATGAATTTTCCCACGCCGTATTTATATTTTTTAGCCCCGCATAATGGACAAGGATGCATTTCGTCCATTGGCATCCTGCCTATTGGAAACCTACTAACGTTAAAAGCTGCTTGAGGAAACTCTTCTTTACATTCTTCACAAATGATTGGTCTCGTGTCTAACCCAATGTTGTAATAATCTATGAATTTTCCTTTTGGACCTTTAGGAGTTGATAACATTATCCACCTTTCGCCGTGAGTAACTGTTGGAAGAGCAGATTGGAAAATTACCTTTTCATCCATTATTGCTGCTTCGTCTACGAACAAGATGCGATAAGTACTTCCTTCTATGCCATCAGTACAAGGCCAACAATCGACGTAGCTTCCATTGGAAAGTTCAAGGAAGTCGACTTTAACAGTTTTTCTATTAACGTACGGCCAAAATATGGATAATTTTAATATTTTTTTAATTTTATTAAATAATTTTTTCGATTGTTTTTCTGTTGCTGCAATGACGCCAATTGCACAATTAGGAATCAATATTAAGAGAGCTGCAGCCGCGTAAGCACACGCAGTGGTTTTGCCTGTTTGCCTCGGCCAAACCATCACTATTCCGCGAGGAGTAACTTTTATTTCTATAAAGTCGTATTCGCTAAGAGGAAAACCAAATTGTATGCTATCTATTGCGTCTTGTTGTGGTTTTGTTAAAACCATCAATTCCCAAGGTTTATCAATGTTTTGTAAGAAAGTTTGAATGAAATCAACGGCGCGAAAAAGTAAATTTTGTAGGTTTTCAAAACTTTCAAATTGCTCTATTTCTTGAACGACACTGATTTCTTCCATTGTTTTAATAATTCCTCTCTATCTTTTTTGGATTTGTTAAGAAGGTTCATTATGAGATTTGCTTTTATTTCTATTATCTTTTTCTCCGCTGCTTGAGCCAATTCTCCTCCACCTAATTTCCACACAGATTCTAAGGTGTGTCTAGCCTCTTGATTCCATTTTATTAATTGTGGATGAACGTGTGTTCGTTGACCAATCTTCTTATCGTCCTCATCAACAAGATCTTCTACCCTGGTGTCTTTCTTAAGTAGATCGATGACATCTTTTATGTCTTCGTAGGTTTTTGCCAGCTCCGTTGCCACTTGAAGCGTGAGAGTGTTCTTGTTGCCAGGAACAACAATCTGGTCGTTATTCTCTTTCTTAACAATTGTTTCGTTTTTTTCCATGTCTAATTTAAACAATGTTCTTTTGGTTTATAAACTAAGAGTTTCATAGTTTTAAAAATCTAAAACTAATAAAAATTGATTTTTTAGTTTATTATTTCTAAAATTTTAAAAACTTAGAATTAATTTCACGTTTCTTTTTAAAAACGTAGGGGTTTCACGTTTTTACGACTTTATTTATTGATATTTGGGGCAAAAGTGGGATAGATCAGTTTCAGATTTTTAAAATTCTGAAAAAGATAAAATAACGGGTTTCGTCTCATTAACAATTCAATTTTA
>Ga0315296_10003239_pt1 | contig 13670 bp, 8 predicted proteins | sample YL17G14_18_MG_FD_203921 | JGI IMG/M metagenome (GOLD analysis project Ga0315296, IMG submission 203921) | Sediment microbial communities from Yellowstone Lake, YNP, Wyoming, USA - YL17G14_18 | ecosystem: Environmental > Aquatic > Freshwater > Lake > Sediment | place: USA: Wyoming | collected... | reverse complement strand
CAGCTCTGGCGAAGCTCGTGCTGCCCGAGCCGGAATCGTTCGAGCTGGCGAGGTTTCTGGAGAGCTGGCCATCGCGGATGGCAAGCGTGATCGCCCGGGTGGAGTTGCTGCGCGCCGCAAAACGCGAGGCACAGCCGCCAAACATTCTCGCCCGAGCCAGAGCGGTCCTGGGCCGTGTGGTGCTGGTGCCTCTGGACCCGGCTGTCGTCAGTGAAGCGAGCGCGGTCGAGCCAGCCAACCTGCGCACCCTCGACGCCATCCATCTCGCCACGGCCCTCTCGATTCGCGAGGGACTTGCCGGGATGGTGACCTACGATCGACGGTTGGCGGACGCCGCGCGCCGCGCGGGCCTCACCGTCTGGTCCCCGCGCTAGCGAAGGCCCGACAAACGCTCTATCCTATCGCCTCTGTCCTCCGCGTCCCCGCCCTCCAGCCGGCGCGGCCGGCGCCGCCTCCACGACGACCGGCTTGCCGTCCACGAAGACGTGCTTGATCGTCATCTTCTCGTCGAAGAGGTCCCCCGAGGTCACGATCAGGTTCGCCGCCTTCCCCTTCTCAATCGACCCGAGACGATCGCCGGCACCAGCAATCGTCGCCGCGTTGATCGTCATTGCCCTCACGGCCGCGTCGGGTGAGAGGCCGGCCTTGACGGCCTTCGCCGCGTTCCGCACGAAGTCCCGCGGGTCCCGCAACCCGCCGGATTGGAACGCGAACGGCACGACCTCTTTCTCGAGCACTCCAGGGACTCTCGGTGCGTTGGCGCGCTGGCGCAGTACACGGACGGGCTCATCGGCGTCAGGCGCCAGCAGCCGCGACCGCACCGGGTAGTTCAGGCTGTAGAGGACCCGTGCCTTCTGAGCCTTGAGGTCGGCGAGGACCTGGTCGGCCTCGAGAGCGCCCGTGATAATTGGGTCGAGCTTGAACTCCCTCGCCATGGCCAGCGCGCGCCGGATGTCCACGCTCTCGGCAGCGTCGAAAGCCACGGGCACCTTCCTCTCGAGCGCCGGCTGAAGCGCCGCGAGCGCCTGATCGTAGACGGGCCGGTCGGCGGCTCCCTTCGTGCCGTTCCATCTCTGCATCGCAAGCTGGTAGTGGCCCGCGTCGAGAAACGCCTGGCGGACGAAGGCGATCGCGCCGTAAAGCGAATCGGGGTACGCATCGCCGGCCGCCCTGTCCCTGAACGCCACGTGCAGCGCAATCGGCGTCCGCACGACATAGCGCCCGCGGCGCTCATCCGCGATATCCCCGTACTGCGGGTCATCGTCCGCGACCGCGACGTTGATGAGGGCGCTCGTTCCGCGGACGATGCTGCCGGGCGGCACGGCGAGGATGGTCGTGATGCCGGCGCCGGCAAGCCGCTTGAGATCCGGTGCGTCGGGCCTGACGAGGGCGGCGGCGTTCACCTGAGGCCGTAGGATCATCTGCCGCTTCCACCGTTCGACTTCCTCACGCGTCCTCGGGTTCTGAGGCTGGGCCGGCATCGTCTGGTCCAGGCCGGCGGCGCTGCCCATGTCGATCAGACCGGGATAGACCGAGAGCCCTTTCCCGTCGATGATCCAGGCGTCGTTCGGAGCCGTGACCGTTGCGCCAACGGCCTCGATGACGCCGTTCCTGATGACAACGGTCCCGGCCTCGATAGCCGGGCCAGCCGCGGTCACGATCCGGGCGCCGGTGATGGCAAAGATGGCAGGCGCTTCCGCGCGCGTGGCAATCGTCAGCACGGCCACGAGCGCAGAGGCGACCAGGATGCTTCGTCGGATGTTCGTGGTGTTCAGCATGATGGTCCTCGTGTTTCTTCTCGCGTTCCTGTGGCCGTCTACTGACGCCTCATGTAGCGCTCGTAGAGCGCCAGGTGCTTGTTCTCGAGCGGCACGTTCTGGCCGTTGATGATGACGTGCGTCACCTCGGTCCGCACCTCAAGCGGATCTCCCTTCACGATGAGGAGGTTGGCCATCTTGCCCGGCTCGATGCTCCCGAGGCGGTCGGCGACGCCCAGGATCTCCGCGGCGTTGATGGTCAGGGCCTTCAGGGCCTCGTCGCGCGAGAGGCCCCACGCCACCGACTGCGCCGCCTGGTACGGCACCTGGCGGACGTTCGAGTTGTCGCCCGTGGCAAACGCGAACTTCACGCCCGCCTTCGCCAGCGCAGCCGCCGCCTGGTAGCTGGCCGCGTGGAACAAATCCTCTCGGGTAGGCAGCGTGAGGATCGATCCGAGGATGACGGGGACGTTCTTCTCCTTGAGGAGTGCCGCCGCGAGGCCGGCCTCCGGCCCGGTGCTGATGACAATCTTCACGTTGATCCGCTCGGCGAACGCGATGGCGTCCTTGATATCCTGCTCGCGCACCGCCGAGGTGAAGAGCGGGATCCGCTTCTGCACGACCGGCACGAGCGCCTCGAGGACCCAGTCCGTCTGGCGCTCCGCCGAGGGAACCTTCGCATACGCCCGGGCCTGTTCGAGCAGGCGCACGAGCGGCTCGAGCCTGGCGTCGCGCTCCCGCTTCAGGTCGTCGTAGGTCCGCTCCTGCCCGGTTTCGGCGCCAGCCGGTTGCCCGGCGGCGCCGCCCCGCCCGCCCCCGCCGCCGACCCCCGGGAACTGGAACGTGATACCTGCCACCGGCACGACCGTGCTCTCCTCCCAGGTCCAGCCGTCGAGGTTCATGATCGGCACCTGCCCGCCGAGCATGCCGCCCGACGGGAAGATTGCGACGGTCGTGACGCCATTCGCCCGTGCAACCGGGATCGCCTCGCTGTCGTTGTGATACGCGACGCGGGTCCGGAGCTGCGGGTTGAAGTCGAGCATCTCCGTCGTGTCCTGGTACCCGCTCGGCCCCGGCTCGGCCAGCCCGATCGTTGTCCTGGCGTTGATCCAGCCCGGATAGACCGCAGCGCCGGCGGCGTCGATGACCTTCGCGCCCGGCGGAACGGCGACGTCGGGACCGACCGACTCGATCTTCCCGTTCCGGATGAGGATGGAGCCGCGATCGATTGCGGGCTTCGTGATCGGAAAGATCCTGGCGTTCCTGATGACGAGAACACCGGTCACGACGGCCGGTCGCACGATGCCGGCCACCGGGTCGATCTTGCCGGGCGCGACGGCCGCACTCTTCTCGTCGCCGACAACCCCGCCGATGACTGTTGACATGCGGGCCTCGGCACCCACGACCGCAGTGTCGCCGGTCGAAGGTCCGCCTCCTCCCGTGCCCTGCCGGCCCTGAGGCGGGCGCTGTTCCGCCCGTTCGGCCGCAACGAGCCGGTCTTTTTCTTTCTGGATCTCTGCCACCCGCTTCTCGTCGGCCTGGCGGTCGTAGTAGAGCGTCCCGTCGATGTAGGTCCGGTCCACGACCGCGTAGGAGCTGAGCGGGTGTTTCGTCCAGATGACGACGTCCGCGTCCTTGCCGGGTTCGAGCGAACCGACGCGCTTGTCGAGACGGAGCTGTCTTGCCGGGTTGATGGTCACGAGCGCCAGCGCCTCGGCCTCGGTCAAACCGCCCCAGTGCATCATCTTCGCGGCTTCGCTGTTCAGGCGCCGCGCGTGTTCCGCGCTGTCCGAGTTGATTGAGACAACCACGCCCTTGCGCACCATGATCGCGGCGTTGTAGGGGATGGCGTCGATCGCCTCGACCTTGAAGCCCCACCAGTCCGAGAAGGTCCCGACGCCCGCGCCGTGCGCGGCGAGCTCCTTCGCGATCTTGTAGCCCTCGAGGCCGTGCTCGAAGGTGGCCACTTTGAAGCCGAATTCCTCGGCCAGGCGCAGCATCATGAGCATCTCGTCGGCCCGGTACGCATGAACATGCGCGAGGCGCTTGCCTTCCATCACCTCCACCAGCGGCTCGAGCTGGAGGTCAACGCGCGGCGGCACGACGTCCTCGCCCGCCTTCCTGCGGCGCTCGTAGTCCTGCTTCGCTCGCTGGTACGCCTTCGCCCGGGTGAACGCGTCGCGGATCACGAACTCGACGCCGGGCCGGCTGGCCGGGTAGCGCCGCGGCCCCGTCGGCGCCGTGATCCGGATCTGTTTCGGGTTCTCGCCGAGGGCGAACTTCAGGCCGGGCACGCCCGCGTCGAACACAAGGTCCTCGGCCCTCGTCTTGCCCCAGCGCAGCTTGATGATCGTGTTCGTGCCGCCGATGGGATTCGCGCTGCCGTGAAAGACGCTCGCGACCGTCAGCCCTCCCGCGAGGTCGCGGTAGATGTTGACGTCGTTCGGGTTGAGCACGTCCCAGACGTTCGTCATCGAGCTGACGGTCGTGCCGCCCTCGTTCGTGGCGTCCTCCGCGATGTGCGAGTGCTCGTCGATGAGGCCCGGCGTGACGAACTTTCCGCTGGCATCGACAATGTCCGCGCCGGCCGGCACGTCCACGTTCGCGCCGACCGCCGCGATCTTGCCGTCGCGGATGAGGACGGTGCCGCTGGGAATCGTGCCCTTGGTCACCGTCAGGACCGTACCGCCCCTGATGGCAAGAGGCGGCGCGGATGATCGCGCTTGGGGCCTGCCAGCCTGTGCGGCAGCCAAGGTCCACAGCGCCAGCACCATGAGGCCCAGTAGTCCAAAGAAGCATCGACGTTTCACGTTCCCCTCCAGAGATGGCGGACGGATCCTACGCGGTTTTGCGGCACTGGGGAAGAGCCAGAGACGAGAAGCCGCAGGGGAGGAGGGAACGAGAAAGAGGAAGCTGAGCACGCTTCGGAGTCGTTGTTGGTGACTGCGCCGGCGGGTCCTGCCGCCGGGCAGCCCCACCCGTGCTCGGCCCGAAAGGCCCTTGTCACGCGTGTCGGGCCTGCGCCCTTCGGCTGGCTCAGGGCGTGGTGAGCCTATCGAACCACGGCGCGGGTGGGGCAGCCCCGCCCGGCGTCACCCACTCGCAGAGTGTCGCTGCGTTAAACCGAGTGAACACATGGCTTAGAACGCAAGCGCGACACCGATGGTGGCCCGGTAGTAATTCCAGCCTTCGATCCAGGCCCAGGCGATCTCGCCCTTGCCCGCGCCGACGCCCTTGAAGTAGCGGACGTCGGCACGCACGCCAATCCTCGGACGGAAGTAGAAATAGAACCCGCCGCCGGCGTCCACGACCCCGAGGTTCTTGGGGTCCGTGGGGCCGATGTGCTGGAGGAACTCCTTGATCCTTGTTCGCATCAGCCCCGCGCCAACGAGCACATAGGGACGCGCCCGCACGCTCTCGCCGATGTAGAACGTCGGCCCGGCGACGAGGTTCACCGTCAGCGTCATCAGGTTGCTGTCAGAGCCCAGCTCGTCCTTCGGACCGTAGAATTCGGGGTTGTAGCCGAAGTCGAACTCCCACGCCATGAGCCCGGCTCCCCCAACCAACAGTGACGCGCCGTAGACCTTGGGCCTCTTGCTGATGTCGATGTCCAAGACGTTGTCCACGGAGTCGAGCATCTGCCCGCCGAAGTTGAAGCCCACGAACGGCACAAGGGCGTCCTGCGGCGTCCTGTCCTCGATGCGCCCCTGTGGCGCGGCGTTTGACCGCTGGGCGAACGCCGTGGCCGGCAGGAGCGCGAGCGCGACGGTCACAACGAGAAAGAGCTTCCTGGTGTCCATGGAGTCTTCTCTCCTGAGCAAGGCTCGTTCCGATCCGAGCAAGACACTACAGCCCATTTCATAACCTCGGGCGGGTGGCCGCGGACGGAGTCTCCCCCAACCCGCCGCATGCACGGAACTGACACCCGCGGTGACCCGCGAGCCCCGCGGGATCAGCACCGCGACAGTTCCTGGCGCACCAGATCCCAGGCCCGCCCGACATGGCGCTCCGTCGTCCGCAGATTCCCGATGGCCATCCGCAGCGCGAAGCGTCGGTCGAGCTTCGTGTGGGACAGAAAGACCTCCCCTCCTTCATTTACGGCATCGAGGATTGCCTGGTTCAGGGCCTCCAGCGCCTCCTCCGACAGATCGCGCCCTCGGGGCCTGGCGCGGAAGCAGACCACGCTGAACGGGACCGGAGCGAGCCGCTCGAAATCGGGATGGTCGTCAACCCACCCCGCGAACAGGCGAGCGAGACGCATGTGCTCCGCCAGCCGCGCCCTGATGCCCTCCGCCCCGAAGTACCGGAGAATCATCCAGAGCTTCAGCGCGCGGAACCGGCGCCCCAGCTGCACCCCCGTATCCATCAGGTTCCGCACCGGCGCCGCCTCCACGGTCCTCAGGTACTCCGGCGTCAGCGCGAACGCCGCGCGCAGCACGTCCATGCGCCGGCAGAAGAGCGCGCTCAGATCGAACGGCGTGAACAGCCACTTGTGCGGATTGACGACGAGCGAGTCGGCGCGGTCGCAGCCGTCAAGGATGTGCCGCCACTCGGGGATCATCGCCGTGACGCCCGCGTAGGCCGCATCAACGTGGAGCCAGACCCCTTCGGCCTGGGCGATGTCGGCGATGGCCGGCACGGGATCGACGCTCGTTGTCGAGGTCGTGCCGACCGTGGCGACAACGGCCAGCGGCGTGATGCCGGCGGTGCGGTCGTCGGCCATGGCCTGAGCCAGGGCGTCGGGGCGCATCCGGAACTGGTCGTCGGCCTTGACCTTCCTCAGCCCCGAGTGGCCCAGGCCGAGGAGGATGACGGCCTTGTCGATCGACGAGTGCGCGTGCTCGGAGCAGTAGACGCGGAAGCGCGGGAGTTCCGGCCGGCCCGACAGGCCCTGTGACCGCACACCCGGGACGATGGCCTCGCGCGCGGCCGTCAGGGCGTGCAGGCTGGAAATCGACGCGGTGTCGTAGATGACGCCCTCGAACGCGGGCGGCAGGCCGATCAGCTGGCGAAGCCAGCCGAGCGCCACCTCCTCCAGCTCGGTCACCGACGGCGAGGTTCGCCACAGCATCCCCTGCGCGTTCAACGCCGCCGACAGGAACTCGGCGAGCACACCAGGACCGCTGCCCGTGATGGCGAAGTAGGCGAAGAAACCAGGGTGGTTCCAGTGCGTGATTCCAGGAATGACGATGCGCTCGAAATCCTCGAAGATCCGGTCGAACGGCTCGCCTTGCTCCGGCGCCAACGCCGGCAGCGCCGATCGAATCTCGCCAGGCTTCACGCGGGAGAGCACGGGGTACTTCTCGGCGTGCTCGAAGTAGTCGGCGATCCAGTCGACGATGCGGTGGCCTTCGCGGCGGAAGGTCGCGGAATCCATGTCGCCGACGCTGGTCATGGATGCGTGCGCCATGAGAGGTTCTCCTCAGAGCGCAACCTTATCATGACGGACCCCGGCGCGCGGATTCTGACACCACCAACACGTACAGCCACCGCGACGCCCACGAAGGCTCACACAAAGAAAGGGCCTTCGTGGTGGTGAGTGGCGGGTGGTGGGGATAGGCGATAGGCGGCGGCAGGGCCGCGTCCACTGGAGCCTACTTCTCGACCGTGACCGTGACGGGAGAGAGCATCCTGACCGTCAGCAGCGTGCCAGCCGGCAGTGTGACGGTCACCCGCTCCCCGGCCATGACAGCCGTGGTCCCACCGGCCGCGCCGATGGAGCTGCCAATCGCCGCGCCCTTGCCACCGCCAATGAGGGCGCCAAGGATGGCGCCGCCGACTGCCGCCCCTCCGATCTTCGCGGCGCTCTTCGAAGCCGGCGACTCGCTTTCCCGGTAGATCGGATCGGTGCTGATCTCGAGCCGGGTGGAGTCGGCCAGCACCACGGTGTGGAACTTGATGGCCACGTGCGCCCGCTCCTTCACCTTCCCGCCGCGCCCGACCTGCACGATCGATCCAATCACCTGCGCGCCGGCAGGGATGGCGACGCGGTTGCCGACCCGCACGTCCCGCGTGACCTTCGCGGCAACCTGATCCTTCACCTGGGCGCGTTGGGAGTTGACCGACGTTTCGAGCTGCAGGCCGAGGACGGAGTCCACCGGCACGATCAGGTTCTCGAACTGCTTCCCCGGCGGTGGCGGATCCTGGACCTCCCGCACCGGGGTGCTCTCGACCGGCGGCGGCAGAGTGACCGGGGTTTGGGGAGTTGCGGGCACGTACTGGGCCACGGCTGTGCCGCCACCCGAGTTGGGCCATGACTTGGGCTGGCCGACGCCGACCGGTTCCTGGCGAGGCTCGTCCTGCCGGGCCGCCGGCACCTGGGCTTCAAGCCGCGGCGCAGCGGTCGCCTGCGAGCTGCCTGTTGCCAGTGACCGCTGGGTTTTCGGCACCTTAGCCGACACCGACTTCGCCGGGTCAGCGGCTTGCGCCGGCCGGGCGGCAGCGGCATTGGCGGTCCCCGCTGGTATCGCTGAGCTCACGGACTCGCCGGCGCCAGCGCCAGAACTGACTCGAGCAGCTTCACCGGGGACCTGTGGTGGCGCCGCAAGCGGTGCTAAAGCTGCGTTCTGCCGAGTTGCGATATATGCACCGCCGGCGGCAGCCACGATACAAGCCGCCACCAGCAGGGCAAACGCAAGGGGTTTCGACAGCATCGCAGACTCCTCGGTCTCATAAGCCGGCAGCAATTGTCGTACCGCCATCGACGCTAGATACGTCTCCGTTTTCCCCAGAAATTAGGCCGTTTGTGCCGGGAAGGACCTTGCGGGCCGTCTCGGCCGGGGACACGTGTCCTGGGCAGGGGCCAGGGACCGGTGGGCAGTGGCCAGGGGCCAACGGGCAGTGGGCGTCGGTAAGGGACCAGGGGCTTGGAGCTAGCCCGGCCCATTCACGAACGCTGGGAAGCGAGGGTTGCGAGCGCGGAGAAACCCCTTGAGGCTGGCCGCGCACGCGTCAGACGACAAGACGCGCTGCAAGCGCCGAAATCCGGCTGGGGTGACGAAGTGGGGCCCTAGCCTTCCAACGACAAGTCGCTGGAAGTGCGTGTTGTCGGCCTGCCGAACGGGATTTCGAGCGCTCGCCCCCTCGCGGTCAGCCGTTCATCACAATGCGGGCTAGGGGCTGGGGTGCAACAAGCATTGCACTCGATGCTCCTGTCCGTCAAAATGGCTCTTCCCGTGCTCGCGCGATCGCGGCCGCCATGAAGCTACTCGACCATTTTTGGCACTCGGGCGACTTCCTCTTCCGGTGGCGCAGCTACTTCCCCGTGCTGCTGCTGCCGGCATTCCTTATGGCCCTGGCCGATTCGCCACTGGGGGTCGGGCCCGGCGGGTGGGCGCGCGCGTGGCAGATGGGCTGCCTGCTCGTGTCGCTCTCGGGGCTGGCGGTTCGCGTGCTCACCGTCGGGACAGCACCTGCTGGCACCTCGGAGCGCAGCACGACGGACCCGCGAGCGTCCACTCTCACGACCACCGGCACGTACTCGATCGTCCGCCACCCGCTCTATCTCGGTAACTCGCTGATTGTGCTTGGTTTAGCCTGCTTCCCCGGGGCCTGGTATCTGCCGGTGATGGTCGTGCTTGCCAGCCTGCTGTATCACGAGCGGATTGCGGCGCGCGAAGAGCGCTTCCTCGAGGAACGTTTCGGCGACGAGTTCAAGCGATGGGCCGATGCCGTCCCGGCCCTGATGCCCTCGTTCGCGCGCTACCAGCCGCCGACTGTGACGTTCAGGTGGCAGCGTGTCCTCGGCCGCGAGTTCCACGCGCTGTTCGTCATCGGCGCGGGCTTCTTCGCCCTGGACATCGGCCGGCGCGCCTTGCTGAGCGGGCGGTTGTCGTTCGATCCCTTCTGGACAGCGGTCGTCGCCGTAGCGGGCGTCGTGTTCGTGGCCCTGATGGCCATCAAGAAATCAACCACGCTCCTCAAGGCTGAATGACGCGGTGCCACTTGCTGGCGATCTGCTGCGTTTCCGGCGCATAATACGCGGGTCCAGCTCTTGGCTCACAGTTCTCCGTTCTCAGGGTCCGCGTGATCCACTGAGAACCGAAAACTGAGAACCGAGAACCGAGAACTGTGAGCTGAGCACCGCTTGTGACCGATTGATGCGACTCAAGAAGACTTACGGGTCCCGGGAGGTCGCGGCGCTCACGGGGCTGACGGCCCGGCAACTCCAGTGGTGGAACGCCCGCGGCATCTTCACGCCAACCGTCGCGACGCGGCCGACGCCTGCGGGAGGGTTCACCGAGCGGCGCTACTCGCTGGTCGAGCTGCTGGAGCTGCTGGTGCTGGCGGACCTCAGGCGGCGCGGCTTCACGGTGCAGAACATCCGGCTGTTGCTCGACACGCTGCGCAGGCGGTTTGGCATCCGCCTGTACGACGCGATCGAAGGCGGGTCGCTGCGCCTGTTCACGGACAACCGCGACGTCTTTGCCAGGACCGATGCCGGCCAGCTGTTCAGCCTGGTCAGGTTCGCGGGCCAGCCGATGCTGATGCTGGGCGACGAGGCGCTGAAGGAGCTTGGCGCGCGCCCCCGGTCCCGACGGAAGCGGCCGGTGCGGCGGCGCGCCGCCCGAAAACCCGCCGGCGCCAAGGTGCCGTGACATTTGTGGCACCACTCCGCGCCGTTCTGGAGCGGTCTGCCTTGTGCCTTCCGCCCTCTGGTCCCTGGCCCCCGGCCCCCGATCACTACCCACTACCCACTATCCACTACCCACTATCCACTACACGTATCACCCCCTATGTGTTATAAGGCCCCATCCGAAATCTCATCTGTCAGGAGGACAGCATGACAGCCCGGCTCTCGCGTCACGGGTTCCTTCGACTCGCGCTGGTGGTTGCGACCGGCTTCGGTCTCGCGGCCACCACCGTGGACGTCGGTGCGGCTCAAGCCCAGAAGAAGGCGGCGCCGCAGCAGCCGATCGACCAGGAGTACACGGCCAAGATCAAGGAGTACACGCAGGATCCGAGGATACTGACCGAGCTGGTCGATCACCTGCCGGCGTCGGCGACCGTGCCGTCGCCGCTCAAGTTCCTCGGGCGCATCGCGGGGACGCCCGACGAGCTCACCTACTACAAGGACATGAAGCGCTACTTCGAGGCGCTCGCGAAGGCCGCGCCGGCCCGCGCCAGGCTCTTCACGATCGGCCAGAGCGAGGAAGGGCGCGACATGATTGTGCTGGCGATCGCCGACGAGGCGACGATCAAGACGCTCGACAAGTACAAGAAGATCCTCGCCGACCTCACCGATCCGAGAAAGCTCACCGACGTGCAGGCGAAGGCGCTCATCGCGAGCGGCAAGCCGATCTACTGGGCCACGGGCAACCTGCACTCGGGCGAGACCGGCAGCGCCGAGATGCAGATGGAGCTGGCCTATCGCCTCATCGTCGAGGAGACGCCGTTCATCCAGAACATCCGCAACAACGAGATCGTCTTCCTGACGCCGGTCGTCGAGGTGGACGGCCGCGAGAAGGTGGTGGACCGGTTCTACTACCAGAAGAAGGCCGGCCAGCAGGTGCCGCTCATCTGGTGGGGCCAGTACGTCGCCCACGACAACAACCGCGACGGCCTTGGCGTCGGCCTGAAGCTCACGCAGCACGTCCTCAGGACCTTCCTCGAGTGGCACCCGACGGTGCTGCACGATCTGCACGAGTCAGCGGATTACCTGTACGTGTCGACCGGCGCCGGGCCGTACAACGTGTCGGTCGATCCGGTGCAGACCGACGAGTGGTGGCTGCTCTCGAAGTACGAGGTCGCCGAGATGACCAAGCGCGGTGTTCCTGGCGTGTGGACCGGCTCGTTCTACGACGGCTGGACGCCGAACTACCTGTTCTGGATCGCGAACACCCACAACTCGATCGGCCGCTTCTACGAGACCGGGAGCTACGGGCCGGCGAACCGCGAGATCGTCACGTCGGCCAGCAAGGAGTGGTACCGGCCGAACCCGCCGCTCCCGCGGATCAAGTGGGGGCCGAGGAACAACGTCAACATCCAGCAGAGCGGGATCCTCTTCGCGATGCAGTTTCTCGCGAGGAACCGGGACATGTTCCTGGAGAACTACTACCTGAAGAACAAGCGCGCGATCGAACTGGGCAAGAACGGCCCGCTGTACGCCTGGGTGATCCCGGCCGGACAGCGCCGCCGCGGCGAGGCCGCAAAGTTCGTCAACCTCTTGCGGCTCCAGGGCATCGAGGTGCACACGGCGTCGAGCGCGTTCACGGCGGGCGTGGTGCAGGTGGCGGCCGGCGACTACCTCGTGCGGATGGACCAGCCATACAGCCGCTGCGCGCTCCAGTTCCTCGACACGCAGTTCTTCTCGCCGGCGAACCCGAGCCCCTATGACGACACGGGCTGGTCGATCCCGCTTTTGCGCAACGTGAAGGTGGCGAAGATCGAGGACAAGGCGGTGCTGGACCAGGCCATGATGCTGCTCGCGGCCGACGCTAAGGTGCCGGGCACGGTTTCCGGGACTGGATCCGTCATCATCGTCGATCACGATGGCGACACGAACATCGCGCCGTTCAGGTTTGCCAACAAGGACGTGAAGATGCTGGCCGCCGAGGAGCCGTTCGATGCGGCCGGCCGGAAGTTCAGCGCGGGCGCGTTTATCATCCCGAATGCCGACCGGGCGAAGCTCGAACCATCAATTCAGGAGTTCGGCCTCGCGGCCTACGCCGTGTCGTCGGCGCCGTCGGCAAAGACGCACGAGCTGGTTGCGCCCAGCATCGGCTACGTGCACTCGTGGTCGAACACCCAGAACGAGGGCTGGGTGCGGATGGCGTTCGACAAGTTGAAGATCCCTTACATCTACATCGGCGACACGAAGCTGCGCGAGCCGAACCTCCGCCAGAAGTACGACGTGATCATCTTCCCGCACGTCGGCGGCACGGCCGAGTCGCAGGTGAACGGCGTGCAGGGCGCGCAGCCGATTCCGTACAAGAAGACCGAGCTGACGCCGAACCTTGGCGTGCAGGATTCCGCCGACGACATCCGCTTTGGGATGGGATTCGAGGGATTGATCAACCTGATGAAGTTCGTCCAGGAGGGCGGACTGCTCATCACCGAGGGCTCGACGTCGACGATCTTCCCGGAGTATCACCTGGTCAGCGGCGTGACGATTGAACAACCCACGGGGCTGTTTGCGCGCGGCGTGGTGATGAAGAGCGTGTTTGCCGACCGGAACAGCCCGATCGCGTACGGCTATGACAGCGACAACCTGGCGGTCTACTTCAGCCAGGGGCCGGTGATCAGCGCTGGCGGCGTCGGCGGGTTAGGCGGCTTCGGGGGTGGGGGCCGTGGTGGCACGCAGATCCCGGGCGTCGGCATGAACCTGAATCCGAACGCGGTCCAGCCGACGCTGACTACGCTCGAGGGGCCACCGCCGCAGCCTTCGGCTGCTGCGGCGGGCCGGGGAGGGCGCGGAGCCGGACCCGCCGAGGCCGCGCCTGGAGGCGGGCGTGCCGGCGGCCGCGGCGGAGCGGGGGGAGCCGTTGATCTGACGACGCGGCCCCGGGTGATTCTGCGGTTCCCGACCGATCCGAACGACATGCTGCTCAGCGGCGGGCTGGTTGGGCAGGAGGCGCTGGTTGGCCGGGCGCTGGTCGTGGACGCGCCGCTCGGGAAGGGGCACGTCGTGATGTTCGCGAACCGGCCGTTCTGGCGGTATCAGACGCACGGCAGCTTCAACCTGGCTTTGAACGCGATCCTGAACTGGAACGCCCTGGGCGCCGGCCGCTGAAAGGGGTCGGGACACATTTCGGTTGGGCGCGACGCGCGATGTCAGTTTTGTGATTTGGGTGCTACACTCCGCGCTGGCGCGATCCGACCGGCGGCCTGCACGGTAGCGCGCCCAAGCCGAGGCATCAGGTCTCGCGCGCGCGTTGCGGCTCGAGCACGCCTGTCTGTCCGGTGTCAAAGCGG
>Ga0315296_10003238_pt1 | contig 13673 bp, 17 predicted proteins | sample YL17G14_18_MG_FD_203921 | JGI IMG/M metagenome (GOLD analysis project Ga0315296, IMG submission 203921) | Sediment microbial communities from Yellowstone Lake, YNP, Wyoming, USA - YL17G14_18 | ecosystem: Environmental > Aquatic > Freshwater > Lake > Sediment | place: USA: Wyoming | collected... | reverse complement strand
TGCCAGTCTGCAAGGTAGAGGCTTGCTTCTGCACCTTTCTTTATCAGCAATGGGCGGTTCATTCTACCCACGGAATTTCAACCTCTTCAAGCCGCCATCTCAACTTCACAAAGCTTTTATCAATCGGCGTGACCACGCCGTGAGTATAAGCCAGCACTCCCGTCCAAGCAACCATTGCACCGTTGTCAACGACGAACTCGCTTGGAATTGCACAAAATCTTGCATCGTGCTCCTCGGCAATCGCCTTGATCATCAACTGCAGTCTCTTGTTAGCTGCTACTCCACCCGTCAGCAGAACCTCTTTCTTCTCAGTGTGCGCCAAAGCTCTTTCAGTCACCTCTGTGACCATCGAAAAGGCTGTTTCCTGAAGGCTATAGCACAAGTCTTCAAGCTTGTACTCCCTTCTCTTGAGCAGATTGGTCAAAGCTGTCAACAATCCGCTCAGAGAAATGTCCATTCCCTTAACCGAGTATGGCAATGGAATGAGCTTTTTTCCTTTTGCGGCAAGGTCTTCAACAACAGCCCCAAAAGGCTTACCCTCCGTTTGATGTAACCCAGCCTCTCTTGCGAAAACGTCTAAACAGTTTCCAAGGGCAATGTCCAGTGTTTCGCCAAAGACTCTGTAACGTCCAGAATCAAAGGCCGAGACTATGGTGTTTCCGCCCGAAACGTACAGCGTAACCGGGTCCTTTGCGCCCGTTTTCAGTTTCCCTATCTCAACATGCGCTATGCAGTGGTTGACCCCGACGAGAGGAACGTTGAGATAAGATGCTAAAGCGCGTGCAACAGTCGCACCAGTTCGAAGGCAAGGACCCAGCCCGGGACCTTGAGAGAAAGAGACAACCGAAACGTTTTTGGGCTTTATCTTGGATTTTGAAAAGGCTTCTTCGAGTACGTTGCTTGCTACTTCCGCGTGGTGTCTTGCTGCTTCTCTTGGGTGGATACCGCCTTCAACGGGCACGTATTGGCTTCTTATGTTCGCTAATATTCTGCCTTTGAATGTTGACACTCCGACGCTGAAGTCGTCTGCTGTTGACTCAATTCCTAAACAGTAGGAGTCACTTGCTTTTTTATCCTTCATTTTCTGCGTCCTTCAACATGCGTTATTTTCAAATACCGGCATACATCTTTTTATTCAAAACCGCATATATATTAACATAGAGACTTGGAGCTGGTGAAGATGCCGAAACGCAACGACCTAGAACAGAAGGCCCTCCAATTCGTGATGAACACCGGCTTCGAGGGCGTGCTGCAATCGGAACTGTGGCGCAACTTGGGGGCAAGCAGCCGAGAAGGATCGAGAATCTCCATAAAGCTTGAGAATAAAGGGCTGATTCGCCGAGCCAAGGAACTCTGCGACGGCAGATGGACCTACAGGCTCTATCCGAAAAGACTCCCAGCCTCAATTGAATCGATATCAGACTGTCCATGTTTGATGTGCCAAGACAATCCCAGATGCGATCCATCGAGCACTATTTCGCCGAAGAACTGTGAAAGACTCACAGACTGGGTTCTACTGATAGCCAAGAGCGAATCTGGCACCGTGGGAGACAGCTAGTCTTGCCCAAGGCATGGATACAGGACAGAAAAAGAGACTATTATTACAAAAAAGCAAGAGAAGAAAAATACCGCTCCAGAGCATCCTACAAGCTGATTCAAGCCGTGAAAAAGTATGACTTCATAAAGTACGGCGACGTCGTCATTGACTTGGGTGCCGCGCCAGGCGGATGGATTCAGGTTGCCAAGAGAATTATCGGAAACAAAGGCTTCATTTTAGGAGTTGACTTGAAGCCTATTGAGCCATTTCCTCAAAGTTATGTTAGAACGATAGTGGGCGACATGACTGAACGGGAAACCCTAGAGCAGATTTTGGAATTGCTTCCGAGAAAGGCGGACGTAGTGATTTCAGATGCTTCCCCGAACATTTCCGGAATATGGGAAGTTGACCATGCCCGCCAAATAGACCTAGCGCAGCAGGCGCTGGAGATATCTTACGAAACGCTCAGACCTCATGGAAACTTTTTCGTGAAAGCTTTCCAAGGAGACCTGTTAGACGATTTCATCCAGAAAATGAGGAAGCACTTTCAGACAGTGAAAATAATAAAGCCTGCAGCAAGCCGAGCCAAGAGCTCTGAAATATTCCTCCTAGGACTGAATCTCCGACAGTTGCCCGATTGAAACAGCAAAGCTAAATTCTGATTGATGGTTTATAAGATGGCAAGGTGAAACTGCTTGAAGATTGTTTCCGCAGATTCCTCGACCGCCATACTGAATGAGCGGTTTGAGCCTCTGCAGATAGTTGCTTCGGCATCCGTCTTGGTCTGTCCCCCGTATAGGGAAGCAAGTGCGGTGTTGGCGGAACCTATCTTCGTCAGTGCTGAAGACGGGCACGAAGTCATAGTGCATGAAGCTGAGCTTTGTAGGGAACTGATTGGAAAGGTGAAGGCGGATGTAGTGCACCTTGACATGTCGTTGGGCGCTGTTTCGCTGGAAGAGTTGTCTCCGATACAGTTCTCCAACATGAAGATTTCCGCCAAGGCCAAGCGCCACCTTCTCAAAATCCTGCCCAGACTGCGAAGAATCGCAGGCGAGATAACACAAAAATATGGAATCGAGGTTCTAGCCATTGGAAAAGAAAGCATCCCAGTGAGGATTGCAGAATTGACTTGTGGAGCACATGCTATATTGTACGTTTGTGATAAGGTTGTTAAGGAGAATCAACCGATTCTGCTGGGTTTGCCCTCCAAATGTCAGCCAGGATTTGCTGACAAAGGAGTTTACCTCTACTCTCTCATAACGGCTGAACATGACATCAGAGGCTACGCGGAAGACATAAGTGGAGCCCTGAAGAAAGTTGACATTGCAGAAATGCTGAACCCATGCGCGAGAGGATTCAGAGCGTTGAGAATTAGCCCGAAGGATAAAACGGGTTGAGGAGCTGTAAGGTCATGCTCGATTTTTGGAGAGAATCCACGACAACTCGAAAACGAGTTCTGTCAATCTTTGCGTTCCTGCTTCTTTCCATAGCCGTGGCAATAGCTGGCGTCCTGGCTCCTCTTAGCAGCGAAGAGTCGCAATCATTAAGCAAACAGCTTGAACAGATGCAAAAGGACATAAGAAACATGACTATCTTGGGCGGCACAGGGACTATTTTCGCAAACAACTTTCCAATATGCCTCGTCATGTTTGTGCCTATAGCAGGCCCGTTTTTCGGATTTTACGTGTTGCACACTACTGGACGCATGATTGCTGCAGACAGCGCAATGAGCGGTGTGCCTGCTCTGCCAATTTTCCTGCTTCTGTTCCTTTTCCCATTCACATGGCTCGAGTTCTTTGCATACTCCATCGCACTCTCTGAAAGCGTGTGGTTAACTTGGCGCATAGTGCAGCGCAGAGCTAAGGGTGAGCTTCGAAGCACAGGGATTCTGATCGGTGTCTGCGCCGGTCTGCTCCTAGCAGGTGCGATTATAGAAGCGGCCATAATCTCTTTGGTCGGCTAAAGTCAACGTCAGCCCCCATTCTCCTTGATCCTGGTGATTTCCAGACTCAAATCTAACGTTTTGGCGCTGTGTGTCAATTCGCCAAGGCTTACGATGTCAACCTGCTTTGAAGCAAATTCCAGAATGTTCTCAGCTGTGATTCCGCCACTGGCTTCTATCAAGACCTTTCCAAGAAAACCTGCTTTCTTCAATTGATTCACGGCTTTTTCCACTTGTTTCGGAGAGAAGTTATCGAGCATGATTATGTCTGCCCCAGCTTTCGCAGCAGCCAACGCACCCCCAGCGCTTGACACCTCAACCTCTATTTTCTTGCTGAAAGAGCCCATTTCCTTAGCTCTTTTCACTGCGACCTCGATGCTTCCAGCAACGGCGATATGATTGTCCTTAATCAACACTAAGTCATCCAAATGCAACCTATGCGTGTCACCGCCGCCTACTAGAACAGCCTTCTTGTCCAAATACAACAGTCCAGGAGCCGTCTTTCGCGTGCACGCTATTCTCGTCTTGAGCTTGGCTTTCTGAAGTTTTTCTACCAGTTTTCTCGTGGTTGTAGCGATGCCGCTCATACGGCAGAGAATATTTAGGGTCGTACGTTCAGCTGAGAGTATCGTTCGCGTGTTGCCGTGAATTCTCAGCAATGCTTGCTTCGGTTTTATCTTCTCTCCGTCTGAGGCCAATGTTTCAACTTTCAGCCCCAAGCTTTCCAGCAGCACTTTTGTCTCTTCGATTCCAGCAGCGACTCCCGCTTCTTTTGCCATTATCCGTGCTTCACTTGTGCTTTCAGCTGGAATTGTCAACGCAGTGGTTATGTCTCCTTGTCCTATGTCTTCAGCAAGTATGTCCAGAAGTTTCTTTTCCAGAATTTTGCGAGGCACGAACATATCTTTTATTTTCGGATCGTTCAACTTAAAATACTTGTTATTTGTCAGCAATCTCGAACACTGTTTCCACAGCGTTGTCCATGCCGTCGTACTCCAAAACCTCTTTTGAGGCTTCTCTGAGTCTTTCAGAAGGCTTAGACCAAGGGGCTGCAGCATGAGCAAAAGCAGATACTAGGTTGTTTCTTCAACACTCATAATTTGTTGCAGTCCAGAGTTAGGGATAATTGAAATATATCCCACTCATTCTTTTTCTGGATTATGAGACTGCTATTCAGTTGTGCCGAGTTGGGCATGGGACATGTATCACGGATCATACCACTCGGAAAGAGACTAGAGAAACGGGGACATGAACTATTCTTTTTTTCAGGAGGATTAGCCTATCAACTGCTAAAAAAGGAATTCAAGAATGTCCACGTATGCACACCTGTGGCCTGGTATGAAAACGCTCATGGAATAAATACATCGGCATCACTTCTGAACATTTTGATTCCGCTTCCTTATGTTCACTATGAAAAAGGTAGGCTTGAGATCAAAAGCCCGAGCGGTGTGGAAACCATGCATCGCTACTATGACCTCAGAGAGCGCATCCGAAAAATCAAGCCAGACTTGATCGTTTCTGACGGCGACATGCACGCACTAAGACTAGCGCACAGATGGAAATTTCCTTCCGTTTACATAACGAACATTATTCGACCGAGCTGCGATTTCTCTCCAATTCTTATTCCAGGTGAAAGATTCACAGAACGCTACGTGAAAAAATGTTCAAAAATAATCATACCAGACAACCCGCCGCCGTATACAATTTGCGAGTATAATTTGGGCGACTTGGGCAGAATGGGAATCACGGATAAGGTCAAATTTGTAGGCAGTTTCCTCGACATGACACCTACAGAAGGGTCCGAAAAGTACGTCTTTGCCCCCATAAGCGGACCGCCCGGCACAAGAGCCAAACTAACAGGAATAGTAACTGCAGTGTTCAAAAACCTTGAAACAAAGAGCATAATAAGTCTAGGAGTGCTTGGCAAGAAAATCTCTGAAAAAGTTGGGAACTGTGAGATACACACGTGGCTATCCCCTCAAGAGCGACAAGAATACATGAAAAACTCTAAGCTAATAGTTTTTAGTGGTGGACACGGAACATGCCTTGAAACCATAAAATACGTAAAACCAAGCATTTGTATCCCAACACAGTCTGAACAGATGGGAAACGCTAGGAAACTGCAGGACATGAATTGCTCAATAGTTGCAGGGAATAGGGAGCAATTGAGGCTAGCCATTCAAAAAATCGCGGATAGAGAACAGTTTTATAAGAACAACGTAAAGACGCTGAATCAGCATTCTAACGAGCTTAAGGGTCTGGAAAACGCAGTTGAAGTCATCGAAGACGCCGCGAACGTTTAACGAATCTGGTATAATCTTCAAGTCAGCCATAACGAAGATATTCTTCCCTTGGCTCGATAGAATTTTCACTGTTCAATGCTAGTCCTTGCATGGAGCTATTTTCTTTCAAGGGCTTTAAGTTTGACTTCTCCTCGAGGCTTTTCTTCTTCAAAAACTATGGCTTGAAACTTGTAAACCTTCGTGCCTTCAATCAGCCAGTAATCGGGAGACAGCCCAGCCTTAACACAACATTGGCATAGAAACTCCTCTTCGTCCCATTCCCACTCAACGGGCACCTGGGGAAGAAGCAAGCCTTTGTACATGCCTCTTTCGACGATTAATCCATCTTCGCCTACCTTGATTTTGGTGGGATATCCTTTCGGTTTCTTAACTTCTACTATCTGTGGCGGCGTGAGTACACTTACCTCGAATACCACTTTGTCAAGCTCGTTCTGCGGTAGGGGGCGGAAACGTGGGTCTTGGGTTGCGGCGTTTATGGCAGAGTCTATGACTGCCTGAACCAATGGAGCGGTTGGGTATGGGTATCCGATGCACCCTCTCAGCTTTTTTTCTCCATTCTCTAGTCGGTTAATTGTAACGAACACGCCGCAGGGTTGCAGCAGCTTTTTGGAAAGGCTTTCGGGTGCACGTATGTGTTTCTTGGTCTTCAGATACTCCTCGACGGCCTTGCGGGCAATCTCAACCAAGAATTTTCCTTCTTCTTCGCTTAACTGAAATGACAAACTATGCTCTCCTCTTGTAGTAGCAATAGGTTGTAGTATAGGGATTGTTGATAAGCTTTTTACAGAACAGACGGAGCCTAGAACTTCATCGTTTCTTCCGTCATTCCTTCCTTGGTTATGAGGAGAAAGTCTATGCCATCGCCGCTCATGATGTCTCTGCTCACGGCTGATTTTATTGCCCTAGTAACCAAGCCCTTTGCTTCTTCCATAGTCATGCTTTCCCTGTAGCCATCCTCGACTACTCCGATGGCGATCTCTGTTCCAGAACCCACAACCGTGTACTTGTCGGGTATCACTGAACCCAGAACGTCCAGAACGTAGATTGACGCACCTTCCTCGTCGACGCCTCCGACAATTGTCTGCGTGATCAATGGCGCCAATCTGTTGTTGAAGAGCAGGTTTGACATGAGTTTGGCTGCCGACCTCACCGAGATGGGTCTGCCTACGTCCAAGCTGAACAGGTTCACGTACGCTTCTACCTCTCTAACAAGAATCTGCATGTCTGAAACGAGCCCTGCACAGGCCGCACCTATGCAGTCTGTGATTTTGAAGACTTTCTTTCCGCCTTTGCTGACTATGAGATAGCCGTATGAAACACGTTTTTCAGAAGCCAACACGACCCCGTCTTTGCAGACTACTCCAACAGTTGTTGCACCTGGAACCCAGAGGTATCCTCCTTGTTGTCCTTGTTTTTCCATGCGATCCACCTTTGTCGTTGATATATTGCAGACAAACTATTAAGCTTACTCATGTTGTTGCGTTGGCGGGCTACGTTCTTTTTTGGCTTCGGTCAACTGTCTAAAGCATTCTTCACAGTAAACCTCTTTTTCCACGTTTACTATTGGTCCGCCAGCAGCAAGTCGTATCAACGTTTTCGGAGGATAGATTTTCACGTCTAAGCGCATGAAGCCTAACGGTTTTCCACAGTTCCCACATTTCAACCGTTCATAATTAAAAGCACTCGTATCATCCACCAAAAACGCCTTGAGTTGGCTTATATTTAAGGCTTTTTTCGGGCAACAAGCTAAATGCTCTGGCTTCGTAACCTTCCAGCAGGTGGCGTTAAACGCTGAACGTCTATGTCAAGAACGCAGAACGTGTCTGGTTTGGCGTTGCCTCCGACGAGACAGAGGTTTTCGCCACAACGTTTGCTTCAAGCGAAAAGGATGCTCTGCGAAGCTTGCGAGAAAGCATTCCTTTTGATGTTCCTTTTCAGCAGTTGGATGAGCCTTCGGCTCTCGCTGAACGGGTGATTGCGGTGTCGAAGGGCATTTACGAAGGAAAGGATGCTTCTCAGAGCTTTCGCTTAGCCACGAAACACTTGCCAAATTACACTAGAAGAGTACTTGAGGCGACGCGTTCGATTCCAACCGGATACGTGTCCTCCTACGGAGGGGTTGCCAAGGCCGTTGGCGGCGGACCGAGGGCAGTGGGTAATGTTATGGCCAGAAATCCTTTTCCGCCAATCGTTCCATGCCACAGAGTTGTCGGTTCAGATTTGACCTTAGGGGGGTATGGTGGCGGTTTGGACGTGAAACGCAGTTTTCTGATCCGCGAGAGGAGGGGTTACACTTCTGAGCGCGAAGTCAACGTGAACGGTAAGAAGTTGCGCCTGTATCCAGTCGAGTTTGTTTTGAGAAGACTTGAGAAGGGTAAACGTTAATTCGCCTTAACAGAATAATAGATTCTGTGGGATTGTTTCGATGGTTAAGCGTGGGCTTTACGTCGGAAGGTTTCAGCCCTTTCATCTGGGGCATCTCGGCGCCGTGAAGAGCATATTGGAAGACGTTGAAGAGTTGGTCATCGTCATCGGCAGTGCCCAGTACAGCCACAATATTGATAATCCGTTTACGGCCGGCGAAAGATTGGTGATGATTCGCAAGGCGTTAGAAGAAGCGCGGATAGTCCGTTCCCGAGTTTGGATTGTGCCTGTTCCCGACGTGCACTTGCACATGCTGTGGGTCTCTGCCCTTGAAGGGTATACGCCTCGTTTTGATGTTGTCTTTTCAAATGAGCCGTTGACGCGAAGACTCTTCACTGAAGCAGGGTACAAGGTCAAACCCGTGCGTTTCTTCAGCAGAAAAGTCTATGCTTCGACCCTGATTAGGGAGAAGATGTTGAAGGGCGAGAACTGGGAGATGCTTGTTTCGAAAAGCGTGGCTAAATTCATAAAAGAGATAGACGGAGTCAACAGACTTCGAGACTTGGTTAAAAGCGACAAAATGTGATTGAGGGACGGGTCTCCTAGGTTAGCCTACCCCTCCTCTATATATAGATTGAACTTCCTGCAGATTCTCAGCTTGAATGGGTAGCATCGAGAGTTTTGATTGCTTATAAGTGGCTGTGGGCTTTACTGTCTGATAGGTATGTGAGATACATAAAACATAAAGACTAAAGAGTCTGAGCTAGGGTTGGCTCATGAACTCCATGAACTCTTCAAGAGTCCGCTTTTCCAGAGTGTAGTTTGTCTTTCTCTCTTCGCCGATTGTTGAGGAGGATTTTGAGCCGTAGTCGTGGCCAGGATAGACCTCGACCTTATCGTCAAGCTTCATCAACTTGTCAAACAGGCTGTGGTACATGTCTCTGGTGTTTCCGCCGGGCATGTCTGTTCTGCCGCATTCTCCCACGAAAAGTGTGTCGCCCGCCAGCAGTTTGTTATCACAGAGCAGACATATGCTGTCCGGAGAGTGCCCAGGGGTGTGAAGCACTCTAATTCCAATCGTGCCGACTTTGACGATGTCGCCGTCGACCACGCCAACGTCTTTGCTGACATGGGACAGCTTGTGAGCAACGACCTTTGCGCCGAAACTCGATCGGATATCTTCGTTGCCAGCAATGTGATCGCCGTGACCATGAGTATTGATAACATATCCCACCTTTAGGCCTCTGGCTTTAGCCAATTTGATGATTGCGTCTGCATTGAAGCTGGGGTCAACGACAGCGGCTTCTTTGGCGACATCGTCCGCGATGATGTAAGAGAAGTTGTCGCCGCGATGCTTGATCTGTTTAAAGAACACAGGAATTTCGCCTCACTTGCGTATGTACTGGTCTGTGGGAAGTTGTTCCATCTTCATGCCCAAGTCAGCCAGATCTTTCAGGTTTTGAATGCATCCGATGCTTGCATCTATGTTGCGGTGCACGGGATGGAACCACATGTGTTTCGGCATCAGATTGAATTGCAGAGGAATCTTCATGTCTATTCCGTATTTCTCGCTGAGACCTCTTATGAACAGGTCTCTGCCGCATGCCAGGCGAGTGGTTGTGTAACTTTTTAGCAGTTCTGAGGCGCCGAACGCGCCGATCCCATGCCATAACACCGCGTTTTCTGGCGACGCTAAGGAGTACAGGTGGAATTGTGGTGATGAGGGAGTTGTTTTGAAGTCGTAGTTTGCGAGTTTGTCTCCTTCAACTGTGAAACTGTCGTCGGCCTTTGCTACGCTGATGTCGCTTGGGTCGATTGCGTTGGGATAAAGCAGCGCTGTTCGATAGTCTACCTTGACATTTTTTAGTTTTGTTCCTTCAAAATAGATTCGTCCTCTGGCGGCGCGTTTTGAACCGAAGCCTTTTTGCGAGTGAGGGACGGTCAGAAGCGTGGTCAGGTTTTTCATGCTTCTTCCCATGCAGAGGTAGACGCACTGAATTGCTTGATAGTCTCTGTGGGTTTCTCTTATGATGTGGTGCAGCAGTCCATCTGTTGACTCGGTCTTCAGGATTGTCAGCGGCATGCGCATTGAGTAGACGTTCAGGCTAATTCCGAAGAGTTTTGACAGATTCTCCAGCTGCTCGTATTTCACTGCGTCAACCATGTCTACGTAGCTGTTGTTGCAAGTTTGAAGATGTCGAGCTATTAGTTCGACTTCTTCTTTGCAGATGAGTGAGCCATCGTACTTTTGTGCGAACTTCTGGTCTATTTGCAACGTGTCTGTTTTTACTGTTGCACATGGGAAGGCGCTTTGTCCGCTGTTCAGTATTGACTCTTTGAGCGGGTTCATTGAATACCTGTCTGGTTCTATTTCGTCAGTGTTGAGAAGGAAAGGCACAATTACTCCGTGAACTGGGTTGTTCAGCATTTCACATATCTGGTCAACATCTTTCTGATTGGCCTCGTGCAAGCCATATTGGCAAAAGTAGTTTCCGCAGACCTCGAGCAGCCGAGCGGCTATGATGCCCTGAACCTCCTCGACGGTTAGCTGTGGATTGGAGTACTCAACCGAAGCTCTCAGAAAGAAGTGGCCGCCGTCAAGAGTGAAGTCATCCCTCTTGCTATCCTTGAAGTGGAAAAAGGAAAACTGTCTTCGGTCATTGCCTTTGAACGTGGCCAGTTCCTTCACTATTGCTTCGACGCTTGGCCAAGAGCTTTTCAAGAAGTCTTCAACGATTATTCTGCCTAGGCTGGCTGACAATGGCTTATCAACCTCTCTCCAAAGATTCGGCCACGTAGATGCAGTTTCCGCCGACTGGCCTGCCGAGAAACATTCTTGCCACGCGAAAGCTTTCGCTGAATTCGGATTCTTTCAGCATGTTGAGGAGTGGCTTCTCTTTTTCAGCGACGCACATCGAGACTTCTCGTCCCTTCAACCTTCTGAGAATGGTTCTTAAAAGGTTGATGGCGATGTCGCGGCGTCCTTGTTGACACATTAGCGGTCCAAGCTCAGCTACTCCTCTGTACACTTTAGCCACTGCGTACCCTGATATCTGCCCGTCTTTAACGTGCATGTAGCAAAGGTTGTCTTGGTCAGAGAGAATAGGCTCAAGTAGCTTTCTTCGCGATGCACCGAAACAGGAGCTGTCGTAGTCGATGATCTTGTTTATGTCCTGCTTCTCAGCTCGTTTCAGATTGGGTTTGATTTGTGAAGAGAAGGCTGTTCCTTTCAGAACTGTGAAGCCTGAATCGAGTTGGAAGCCAAGCCTCTTGTAGAACGGAATCCTCTCCATGTATGCATACAGACCGATAGTCTCAACTTTCTTGCTTGTCAGATATTTGATGGCGTGCTTGACCAGCAATGACCCTGCGCCTTCTTTTCGGCGCTTTTCGCTGACTATCAGGTTTCCAAACCAGCCTATCTTACCAAAGCTGACGGTTGTGGCGATGCCGATTTTCTCAGAATCGTCGAGCAGTATGAATGACCCTTTGGGTTCGAGCTCGATCATGAATTTAAAGTCTTCTTTAGCGAGTCCCCAGCCAATCTGGTCTGTGATCTGAATAGCGAACGCAAAGTCTTCAGGCGCCATGCTCCTTACTTGGAACATACTAATAGAGTCAAGATTTATACGAGAGCATAAACTTTACTAGACAAAGCTCTTTGGGAGTATGAGCTAGAAGGAGGATTAGCAGTCATAGACTCGCGGTTGAAGGTTGAAATAGTTCGCAATGTTCCAGTGACCACTCATCCGTTTACTGACTACTTCAAAGGCTTTGAGAAGGTTGAGGCGGTCAGGAAAATTTTCGGAGACAAAACAGAGGAAGTGCTCCGCAATCTCAGGGTTGAGTTTGGAGGGAGGGGGGGCTACATGGGCGTCAGCGACGTGGATGGCCATCTGTTGATTAGTGCGCATTACATCAAAGAAGGCGACATTGTTGACATTTATCTGGATGTAATTCATGAGCTGGTTCACGTCAGGCAGTTTATGGAGGGAAAGAAGCTTTTCGACGACAACTTCAGCTACGTAAGGAGGCCGACTGAGGTTGAGGCTTACCGGCTAGCGGTTGAGGAAGCGAAAAGGCTCGGACTGGGTGATGAGAGGATTTGTGAGTACTTGAAGACTGAGTGGATGAGCGATAGGGATCTGGAACGACTTGCAGAGGCTGTGAACGTCAAGTTCAAGCGTGCTAAGACTTAGGTAGATTGCTCAGTAGTTCTCGCACCAGACTTCAAAGTAGCTCCTATCATGATGGCAGACGGGGCACTTGTCAGGTACTTCAGTTCCTTCAAAGACGTGTCCGCAGTTTCTGCATTTCCACATGATGGGTGAATCTTTCTTGAAGACTTTGCCCTGCTCGACGTTGGCTAATAGTTTCCGGTAGCGCCTTTCGTGGTAGCTTTCGACTTTAGCGACGCCGCGGAAGGTTTTGGCCACATCTTCAAAGCCTTCTTCTTCTGCCACTTCTGCGAAATTGGGATAGAGTGTTCCCCACTCGAGTTTTTCTCCTTCTGACGCTGCTTTCAGGTTTTCGGCTGTTGTTCCAGTGATGCCTGCGGGGTAGGCAGCAGTAATCTCTACGTTTCCGCCTTTGAGGTGGTTAAAGAAGAGTTGAGCGTGCTCCTTTTCGTTGTCGGCTGTTTCTTGGAAAATGGCAGATATTTGCTCATATCCTTCCTTTTTGGCTACGCTGGCAAAGAAAGTGTATCTGTTTCTGGCTTGAGATTCGCCTGCAAATGCCGCGAGCAGATTCTTCTCAGTTCGACTACCCTTCAATTCCATGATCTTTACCTCTTAACGCATACATCTGCAACAAGAGACATAAAAAGCATTTTGGACTTGTCCAATCAAAACCGCGCGCTGAATCTGTCTCGTTCGCTCAAAACAAGGTCTAGTCCTGGTGCGGGGGGTGGGACCCCCACCCAAGTTTACCGGTAAAAAAGCATACGAAATATGCTTGGTAAGATGGTGATATCTCCACAGCCTCTCGTAACCCCCTTTTTCTAACATGAAAAGAATTAATGTGCGTGGAAGGCTTAAGGAATGAAGAGCGGCATCATTCAGTTTTGAGTAACAGTGTGTTTCCTTCGATCTTCACTTGATAGGACGGCTCATCGGTGATTCTAGGATGGAAAAGTGCCATTTTTGGGCCTGAAATGACTTTGCCTGTCGTTACATCGAATTTTGCTTTGTGCTTTGGGCAGGTTACAACGTTACCCTTCAAAGAACCTTGCGAAAGATCTCCGCCAGCATGAGTACATTTACTTCCTATAGCGTAGTAATCCCCATTCACGTTAGCTACTAAGAACTCTTTGTCTACAACCTTAACCTTCTTCATCCTACCGAGAGCAATCTCGGACGATTCAACAATCTTAACAAAGCGCACAGTTTATCCTCTCATTATCAGTCTATCCTTTCTTATTATTTTTCGTGTGCTCTTTGAGTTGCTTTAGCACTATCTGGTCATTGCTCTTCTGAACACGGGCACGGCTATTGCGGTCATGATTACTCCGAATACTATTAGCACG
>Ga0315296_10003237_pt1 | contig 13675 bp, 16 predicted proteins | sample YL17G14_18_MG_FD_203921 | JGI IMG/M metagenome (GOLD analysis project Ga0315296, IMG submission 203921) | Sediment microbial communities from Yellowstone Lake, YNP, Wyoming, USA - YL17G14_18 | ecosystem: Environmental > Aquatic > Freshwater > Lake > Sediment | place: USA: Wyoming | collected... | reverse complement strand
TAGCAGGAGGGTTTTAGGGGGGAAGTGCGAGGGGAAAGGGGAAAGCGCCCCGCCGTATGGGGAATTATAACAAGAGATTATTAAAAAGTTGCCAGGAGTGCAGGAAGGATTAAAAAAAGATTTAGGAAAAACGAGAGCAGAAAAGATTAGTTAGGGTAAGATGTTATCGGGATTACTCCGGGGGAGAGTATCCGGGGGTTATATTATGTTCCGCTATGGTGCGGATCGGAATGTAACCTCGTTAACCTGTGGGAACTGGAGCAGGTTAACCGTATTGGATTAAAGATTAAACTGTTTCTTTTCATTGCTTATTAAATGATTTTCTTTCATAAAAAAGTGTCACAGGTTACGACACTTATTGATATAAACATAACTCGAAGTAAGGTATGATCATACCACACCCCTAAAAACAAGTGCCTTAAAACACATCGTAGAGGCTCGTTTTTCAATTACCAGGTAAATATCCTAATTATCACTATCTGTTTTTTTAGCAAGATCATTAATTTTTTTAATAAGCTTTTTTGTTGCGTTTCCTTCTTTAGACCTACCAATAACTATAACTTCATTTTTTTCTCCTAATTTATGCTTTTCCGAAGGATATTTATCTTTTAACTTAAAAGCCATATCTAAATATTTAGCCCTGATATTATAATCAGGAGTTACCATACCCGATATTATTTTGTTAGCTTCCAAACCTTCTTTTAACTTCTGACCTAAGCAAACATCAGTTAGGCCTAACCTATCAAGCAGTTCTCGAGCAGGAATATTAACTTTCTGTAACCATCTATAACCTAATACCCGGGCCGATGCTAAACTACAACCAGGAGAAAGTTCAAGATAAGCTTGAGTAAGGTTACCCTGATTTTTAATGTAAGCATCAATAAAACGCTTTTCCTTTAGGCTTCTTTTTATATCGATATCCATATCTTTTTATCTCTTTCCTTAACTACTAATTTTCTTTTTTTCTTTTTTTCTTCTCTTAAAAAAGTTATTAACAAAGTCAGTTTCAGGAAACTGACCTATTACTTCCTCCTAAAAACTAATACTTAAGAAACTAATACTTAATAGTCCCTTTTTTTTACTTTATATAGTCCCTTTTTTTTACTTTTTTAAATTTAATATAGTCCCTTTTTTTTACTTAGTTTTTCTAAAGTTCAAAGTTATTAACAGGGTATTCTATAAAAGTTTCAGGTTCTTTTTCCTATAATTTTCTAATTTCAAATCCTACTTTTTTGATTTCTCAATATCGCCTTTTTCATAAACTAATTTTAACTTTTCTGCTAATTCCAATATTGCCTTCTTTTTATTCTCAAAATCAACTTGCTTTTGGTAAGCAGTTTTTGGAATAACCTTTAGAATATCAATTTTTTTAATATCAGGATTTTTAATATCAGAATTGCTATTTCCACGAGCAATTATTTCTAATGCCTTTCTTAAATCACCTTTAATTTTAATATCAGTAGAAGTTCTTTTATTATTATCAACTCTTACTCTTATATGATCAGAAAAATTTACAATTCCATATCTGTATCTTTCATCTTGATTAAACTCTATATACCCCTTATTGCGTAAGCTTTCATAAGCAGTATAAAAACTCGGTTTGGATATACCAGCATATTTGATATAATTACACACCTTATTAATATTCCCGATTGCGTGATAACTTGAATCTAAAACTTCAGGATCATTAATTTTAGCCTTTTCTCCCAAAACAACATATAAAGCCTTTTCGGTTGAAGTTAATTTAGCCCAAGCATAATTTAAAATCATAGCTTCTTTATAGACAGGAAAGAAACTCCTTCCCTTTTTCCAAAGAGCTAAATCAGTTAAAAAATAAACATTATGCCTGCCTTCTTTCTCTTTGGTCATTAAAACATTTTTAATTAAATCATTTATACCAGCATAAAGATAGCTATCTTTTTTATATCCTGCTAATTTAGCTATTAACTTTATAGAAGGGAAGGATATTCCGTTTTTATTACAATGCACCCCTATAACTGGTAAGATTGCTTTGGCCGATTGATTTAGACCAGCCCAAGTATATGAGGTAATTAACTTTAGAGGTATCCTGTAATGTATTCTATTATTTTCAGTCATTTCAACCTCTTTTCATACCAGCAGGAGATAAGAGGTTGACCTATAACCCCCACTGGTATTTTAGCAGTTAACTGCTTTCATTTATTTTTCTTACCTCCCTTGTAATTTAAAAGAATATGTTATAAACTAAACACAAAGAGGGTCTCTCTTATATATCTATAAAAAATGGGAGTGTTAAACCTGACAGTTCGGCGCTCTCATTTTTTTATGTAAATAACAAAAAAAGCACCATTAGCGGTTTTTCATTTTTCTCCTCCTAATGGCGCTCTGTGTTTTGTATCTGTAAAAGGCGCTCTAAAAAAACTCTATTCTTTTTTTCCTAATTTTTATTATAATATTATTTTTTATTAAATGCAAGTTTATTATTTTCCCCCACTGCTAAAATCTTTCTTTTTCTATTCCTTACTAAACTACAATTATAAATTATCGTATATCTTCCAATTATTACCAATTTTCTGCAAATAATAAACACAATAACCACTTTGATTATCATAATAATAATCTGCAGTTGCATACATAGTTAAGTAAAAAGAAGCATCAGCAAAATCTCCATAAATAGATACACTAACATTATCCATATAACAAGTTATGGTTATAACGCTATATAATTGATACATACTGTTAATTAAGGATTCCATAGTACAGGTAGCATAGTATCTCTGTGACCCATAGACACAACAATTTTTTGCTTTACTCCAATTCTGCTCACTAATGGATAAAAAATATTCTTGTAAAACATTTTCTATTTTTGCCTCATCAGTAGCGGGAGTTACTATTCCCCCACCAGCACAACCTGATAAAAATATAGCTAATATCAAGAATAAAATTACAAAATAATATTTCTTTTTCACTTTCTTAAATGCCCCTTTAATTTTTCTATTTTTTATTTCTTTTTTATTGCATTTATTGCATTATCTATCCCAAATTTCCTGATATTCTTTCCAATCAATCGTTGTTTATATATGCTTCTATAAAACGCCTTTCATTGAGTGTTCTTTTTGTTTCATTTATCTATAGCCACCTTCTTAAAAACTTATTTCCAACTACTAGAATAAAAAGCTCTTTCTCCTTTTGGAGTATCGCAAACAATATCAAATTCTTGAGGTTTATAGGTAAAAGGATTAAATCTTGTTCCATCTTTTTTTGCAAACTGTAAAGTTCCTATGGTATATGTTTCGCCTGCTTTCACTCTATTGGTTTCAAAAATAAATCCAGTTTTTAAAAGGCTTCCATTTACTTCCATTTTGACGTTTAACCAATCAAAATTATCATTATTTTTAATTATAAACTGCGTTCCTATAAACCCCACTGATGCATTTAAAGTAATACTGCTTGGTTGTGTTTCTTTTTTTTGACTGGTAAAAGGATTAAACATAATAAAGTATACTATAATAAAGAGTGCAAGAAAGACTAAACAACCCGTTCCTAATGAAGATTTTTTCTTCTCTTTTTCTATTTCAGTCCTTACTTCTGCTCGTATTTTTTCTTCTTTTTCTATTTTGTTTCTAATTTTATCTTCTTCGTCTTCTTCGTTTGAGATAAGTTCAAAAGGCTGGTCCTCATTTCCCTTTTTTTTGATGTAAGGATTATCCTCAGAATAATCCTGTTTAGAAAGAGGCACATTGCAATTTTTACAAAACTTACTACCCTCTTCATTTTCAAAATCACATTGTGGACACTTCATTGTCTTTCACCCCTTTTAGGATTAATCTAAATATTGATTTTAACCCCCTTAAAGGTCTATTTATGAGGTTAAAACTTTGCCTTTTTACATTAACGTTTGCTGTCCATTATCTTTTTTAATATCAGGTTTTCTGTAAGGTTCAATAACAGTCGGGGGTAATGTAATCGGTATTGGGTTTGTAAATAAATCCTCTACGGTCAATAATTGTATTTTAGGTATTATTTTGTGGGTGGCGCCTTCCTGGTAACAGTAATTAAAACTTCCTTCTTTGACTGCTTCCTCTATCATCCCCCGGGTAGGCTTTCTTAATGTGATAAGAATACCAAAATCAGCATTTTGGCTCTGTATTGTTCCTTTTAGGTCTCTTACCATTCCCGGGTTTATACTGTATCCCCCTTTAACAGAAATGATTCCTCTTCCTATTTTCTCTTTTTTGGTATTGTCAATAAAGTTTATAACTCCATCCACTCCCTTATCTCCTGTTTTGGTGGTAGGAGTTGCATTCAACTGACTAATTGCCCATACCTCAAACTCAAAGGGTTTTTGCTCTGCTAACTTCCCGGCCGAATAAACATCTTTGGGTTCTCCATAAACTTTAAAATGCTCATTCTCTTTTATATTGTTTTTTTCAAATCTTTTTTTAATAACATCTATAGCAAGGTAAGTTAAGTCAATCCCGGTCCATTTCCTTCTTAATCTCTCTGCTACTGCTATGGTAGTTCCACATCCACAAAAGGGGTCTAAAACTAAATCCCTTTCGTTACTACTTGCCTTTATAATTCTTTCCAAAAGTGCTTCTGGTTTCTGTGTAGGATAACCAAGTCGTTCTTTCGCAGAAGGGGCAATAGGCTGTATTTGCCACCAATCATCTGGTTGTTTGCCAAGAGGGTTAAGTTTTTGTTCGCCAAAATCTCCACCTTTTCGAACGTTACCTATATAGTGTTTAAATCGCTCTTTAGTAGTTTCTGCATATTCTTCTCTCACCTCATCCAAATTGAAAATATATGTATTTGTTTTAGAATATCGAAAAATAGTATCGTGTCTCTTACCGAAATCTTTTTTGGGATATCCTGCCCCCCTATAACACCACGCAATCTCATTTCTAAAATTATTCACTCCAAATACTGCGTCCATTAAAAGTTTTAAATAGTGGCTGGCTGTCGGGTCGCAATGTAAATAAATACTTCCTGTATCTTTTAAAACCCTTCTCATTTCAAGTAATCTCGGAGCCATCATACATAAATAAGCAAGTAAAGAACATTCTGCTAAATATCCCCTCATTGCTTTCATCAGATCTATTAGTTTTTGGCTAGGGGCTTCTGTGGTAAGTGTCCCTGTTATAAGTTCTGTATATTCCCTCTCTGCTTCGCCTTCCCAACTCCAGGTATCCTTAAAGGTCTTTATCTGGGAAGTCGCTCCTCTTATTTCTCCTGTCTTCGGTTGGAAAATGATATTATAATTCTTACCACTTTGGAAAGGTGGATCCAGATATATCAAGTCAACAGTTTCATCTTTGATATGGTTCTTTAAAATATCAAGGTTATCTCCATAATAAAGCGTGTTCATATCAAACCCCCAATTACTGTAAAGGTTAAAAATACAATAAAAATTAATAAAAATATTCTTTTCGTTTTCTTAAATACCCCCTTTAATTTTAATTATACTGCCCTTTCCCCTCAATATATTCATAAATCTCTTTTGCTTTTTTGCCTCCTCTATAATACGTTTCAGTTTTTCCGGTCAAAGTATTTATTTTGGTTATCATAACAGTTTCATCGTCTAACCTGATCATCTCAACCTGGTACTTTGGGATAGCCAAGTAAATTAAACCTACAACTACTATTATAATTAACCCTATTAATAATATATTTAAAAATTTATTCATCTTAAAACCCCCCTGGTTATTCTTCTTCTTCCGGATAAAAGATAACTTCTTTATCACTGCTTACATTACTATTTATATCTTTAATCCTTCCGGAGTTAATCCACTCTTTTATTATTTCTCTTCTCTTTTCCTCTATGGCAGCCTCAAGCATTTTTGAAGTTTTACCTTCTGCCTGTGCGTTACACTCAGACAGGTTAATTCTTCCCTTGTTCAACTGCACTTTCCAAAAATCAGGTAGTCTGTTTTCTGTTTCTATTCTTAGCTCTTCCTGCTGTAAAGGAGCAAGTGAATGATAAATTTGTTCTATTTTTTTAATCTCTTCCTGTCTCTTTTTATTTTCCTCTTCTTTTTGTTTGATTTTAATAAATTCTATTTTTTCTTCTTCCTCTCTATGTTGCTTCTCTTTTATTTCCCTTGAATATTCCTCTGGAACCTGCCAATTCTCTCTTATGGCCTTCACTAAATAAGCCGCTTTATCATCAGCGTTAGAATAATTAATTGCCTCAATCCATTTTTCTATCACTTCTTGATCATTGTTTTTTATTAGGTCCTCAGCAGTTACTTTAGAAACATTAAGTTTTACTAACTTATTAATTAAATTATCCCGTTCTTTAGAAATTAATTTTACTTCCTCTTTTGCCACTGGTAGATATTTATCTGTCCGATTATTAATACTCTTTATCTCTGCCCTTTTCATTTCTTCTTTAGCTCTCTCTCCTGGCCAATAATAGATAAGCCAGTCCTCTTTACCATTTTCGCTCCATTCATACTTTGATATAAAATCCGTCTCTTTAAGTTCATTGTTACCTGGGTCTAATTGTTGTTTAGCTAAAGAGATATACTCATGGGGGGTTACTGGAAGAAGTTGGCATAATTTAGAATACCTGTAACAGATAAAATTTTGTCTTTTATCCCTTAAACCATAGAACTTTACCCCTAAAATTTCATAGAGTCTTGAAGCTATTTTGCTTTTAAGACTTTGTAAATAATCATAATCAATTGGTTTTATATAAAAAGAGTTTAGGTTTTGAAGATACCAGCTTCCTAAAAATAAATAGTTATTATCAGCTATTTCATTGTTAGGTAATTCTTTACCTTTAAAGACTATCCTATCATATAAACTAAAATTATCGTCAACCCATTGCTTGCCTTCTTTTGAATAAAAGGTGCCTACTGATTTTATGGCAGTTGTTCTTATCCTTTCTAAAGCTTTTTTAATCATACGATAATTTTTCCCTGCGGATTCATTAATTCCCATTCTCTTACAAATGTTATATAAAGATCCTAAAGGAATCGGATTTTTTATTTTTCCCTCTTTCCTTAATAACTCCGTTATAATCTGTTCTATTGCTTTATGAACTTCTCTATCAAAAAGGCCAGGATAACCATATTTTGTATTAGCAGAGACATTCCAAACAATCTCTATCTTTTGATCTCCTCTTTTGACTATATCTTTATATACAGTTTCTATTTTTTTATTTTTTCTTTCTAATGCAAAAAACGGGAATACTAATAAATTTACTTCGGAATTTATTATCTTTGGTAAGTCAATTTTATTATTCTTTTTTATAATTATTTCTTTGGGTTTTTTCATTTCTTCCCTCTTATATTTTTTAAAATAACAACAACATCTCTCTGTTGTTGTTATTGTTATATGTTGTTAGTATTGTATATTCCAGCAAACCATTTATAAAAAAGGAGTTACAACGTTTTTTCTTAAGTCAAAGTTCGGTATTTCTTAAGTCAAAGTTCGGTATTTCTTAAGTCAAAGTTCGGTATTTCTTAAGTCAAAGTTCGGTATTTCTTAAGTCAAAGTTCGGTATTATATTTATAATACTACGTAATACTCTGTATTTCTTTTTTTACAGCGGATGAATTAGTATAAACCACACCTCTTTTTTTGATTGTTGTATTTTTAAGTATAGATAAAGCAAGTTGATTATTTAATTTTCTACCATAATTAGTTGTATTGGCTGGTTGAAATTCTAACGCATTGAAAATAAAAATTACGAGTCTATCCAATTTATTAAATTTCTCAACAATTTTTTCGTGTACAAAGACACTTAACTCTGGATGACTTTGTTTTGATATTTGAATTAATGCAGATCTATTAACATACCCTTGCTTTAATAAATTATCATAATCTTTTTCGCATTTATCCCAGTATTTTTTACCTTTAAAAGCTTTTTTAATTAAAGGAAACAGAAAATAAGTTATACAAACCCCTATAATAATTAATAGAAATATCATTGCCGAATTTTCCTTTCAATTATTTTCATATTAATGGACTCCATTAAAATTAAGTAAACTATTTAACCGGCAACGGGTAGTCTCCACTCAGATACTTTTTAAGATTATCTTCTGTGATATACCATTTACCGGCTACTTTTTGCCCTTTAATTTTTCCTTCTTTAAAATAAGCTCTTATAGTAGGCTTGGTACTTTTCAACATCTCTGCAACCTCATTTACACTATATAATTTTAATCCACTTACTTCTAAAGACATTAGTCATTCTCCTCCTATCTATTAAAATATAATTTAACGCTTAAACGTTTTAACGTTAAAACGTTTTAACGCTTTGACGTCAAAACGTCAAACATTTTCATTTATTAATTTTTCAATAACTTCACTTAATTTCATATTGTTTTCGGCAGCATAAACTTTTAACTTCTTTGATTGTTTGGATGACAAATAAATAGTATGTCTTTTTTTTGGTTCCGATTCTTTAACTTTATCCTGTTTTGACGTTTTAACGTTAAAACGTTTTAACGCTTTGACGTTTTGACGTTCAAGTTCTTTAGACTTTTGCGTCTTTAACTCTTTAGAGTCTGCTTTTTCTTCCCGGGTATCCTGAATCCAGCCTAAAGGACCTTCTTTAAAAGGATCGCTCCCTAACCGTTCTTTTTTTACCATTTATTTAACCTCTTTTTATGATTTCCTTACAAAGGCTTAAGTAATCTTTTGCTCCAAAACTATTGGATTTATATTCAAAAATAGATTTACCAAAACTTGGAGCCTCGGCCAAAGATATATTATCTCTAATTAAAGTATTAAATAGTTTATTGCCAAAATACTCTTTTATTTTTTCTACCACTTCTCGGTTAAGATTTTTTCTGCTGTCAAACCTCGTAGCTATAATTCCAGTTATTTCTAAATTTTTATTTAATCTTTTCTTGACTACATCTATCGTCTCTAAAAGCTTTCTCATCCCTTGCAAGGCCAGGAATTCTGTTTGTAAGGGGATGTAGACCTCTTGAGTTGTAGTTAAAGCATTTAGAGTTAAAAGCCCTAAACTCGGTGGACAATCTATAAATAGATAATCAAACTCTTTAAGATCTTCTATGGTTTCTTTAAGTAAAAATTCCCTGCCGGCTAATCCAGAAAATTCTATCTCAGCTCCGGATAAATTAAGAGAAGAGGGGACCAGGCTAAGACCATTTTTTTCGATAATTGTTTCTTTTAAAGTTACGGTTCCCTTTAAAAGTTCGTATACCGTATTTTTAAGCTCGTGAGCAGGTATTCCCAAACTATAAGTTAAATGTGCTTGAGGATCTAAATCTATCAATAAGACGCGCTTATTTAGCTTATTTAAGCCCGCTCCTATATTAATTGCGCAAGTAGTTTTTCCTACCCCGCCTTTTTGATTAATTAAAGCGATTATTTGCATAGATTTACTCTTAATTTAAAGTCTTTCTCCTAATTTTAGTTGAGTTTCTTTGAGGTTAATATATTTCCTATTATTTTGTAATTTATATTTTAACGGGATTTCTCCATTTAATTTTAATCTTTCTTGTATCATCTTATAATAAATTTCATCTATTTCTGCTGAAATAAAATTTCTTTTGAGTTTTTTTGTTAAAAATATTTCATTTCCTGAACCGCCAAAATGTATAAAAACTAAATCATTTTCTTTTGTTGAAGCCAAAATTAATTTTTCAACCAGTCCAAGAGGTATTTGACAAGCATGTATTGTTTTGTCTTTTGAAACATTTTTTACTAAATCAAAGTATAGCCAAGAATAAGGCATTCTTCCTTTTGAACCTTTTAATATATTCTTTATTATTCTTTTATCTGTTGGGTTCTTATATGGCTCAGCAACCGCATCTTTAAACCATTTATTATCTTTCGTTTTTCTACAATGCAAAATAGTCCTGTGTGCTGTTGTAAATTTTTTAGGAGAATGCCCAACGTTTGTATTATAAACCCAAGCATATTCATGAACGTCGTAACAAGCTTTATCTAAAAATTTCACCCACAAATAAGAGTTCTGTTTTGGATAGTTTATAAAAAAAATATTTCCATCATTTTTTAAAACCCTCAATGATTCTTTAGCAAGCTTAATATACCAATTAATATATTCATCAAAATTTTTAGTATAACTATTTTTATTATATTTAATTCCAACATTATAATCTGGATCACTGTAAATCATATCGACAAAATTATCCGGTGTTTTTTTTAGTAAATTCATTACATCTTCGTTATATATTTTATTTATAAAATCAGTCATTAAAGCTTCTCTCCTTTTAAGGCTTTTTTAATTTCATACTTATAAAATTTCATTTTCTAAATATGGATTTAAATATTTTTGAAGCGTAGCGTGCGGTAATACACATATGCCCCTTGATTTGCTCAACTTTTGCATAGTAGAAAGAATAAGTCTTACATTAATTTTTTCAACATAATTTACATTTTCGATGATGTTTGATAAAAAATCGTTAATCATCAGCGGAACGCTAATAACACTTATAATTGTGTTAACTCTTCCTGTATTTTTTTTAGTTCTATCTTGAAAGTCTGGTTTTGAATTTTTGACGTGATATTTTACATCTTCATTCCACCCTAACAAATCTACAAAGTTTAAATATTCCATTAAACCCATTTCATCTTTTTTAAACTTGTCTTTAAATCCTTCTTTCATGGTAAAATCTATTTTAGAGATATAATCTAATAGTTCTTTTGAGGGAGAATATCTAATCAAACCTTTAATTTCTTGATGGTCAATGAAAAAACAAAGGCGATACAACAAAACTAATACTTTTTTAAAAGTAATCTGATTAATGATGGAAAGTTTAACAAGATATTCCCATATAATTTCAAAAGAAAAATTATTTGTTTCACTTTTACCATTAATTCCAATATTTGGAAACATATCGTGAATGTTTGGTATTTTTCTTTGAGCTTCTTTACCTGGCTTAAGAAAGTAAACCTCTTTGCCATTTAACAGAATTGATATTAAATGTTTTTTAGGTTTTTCAATAGTACCACTCTCAAATTCAATCGCCTCTAAAATTCTTTTTTTTCTCTGTAATATAAAATCATTATTGCTTCTAAATATTTTTGTTTTTATAATATCGTATTCTTCCAATAATATTGTCTCCTTTTTGTTTTTTGTTATATTTGAGTATACTTTTTTCTTTTGAAGCTATCGCATAACGTTTTCAGCATATATGACCGTTACGACCAAAGGAACAATGTCCCGGAGGGCAAGCACCGAAGGTGCGTAGCGCATATATGCTATGTTATATGATGGACTGTGCCTATTTTTCTTCTTATGTTTTATCTCCCTGCCTTTTGAGCTGCTTCTTCTATCCAGCATGCCAAAGCTTCTTTATCCGTGTATTTGTAGGCCTTGAACCCATTCGCTTCGATTTGGGGAGGAATTGCTCCCGATGAGCCAGTTTGCCCATTTTGATCCTTCAGATGATGAATCTGTACTGCAACAAGACCATTACCTCTTTCAAGGGATTTGTCAATTTCATAGTTAATGTACTTCCTGCTGGTTGTACCGTATGTGACACACACCACAGTTACTGATGTATTTTCTAATCCCTTATCAATCATCCGCTTGATTTCTTTGTCTCCTTTCTTTTTTGCTTCTTCCCATAGGGAAGCGTCTTGAAATCCAGCAGCAGATGTACCAATAACGTTTGGCATGCTTCTAATTTGGTTCACCTTCCAAACGTATTCATAGTGAAAACTGAAAAACACTCTTCTCGCCATTTTAACTACCTCCTTTTGTAAATAATATTAAAGTGTAAATAATAACCAAGACAGCAATAGAACCATAGAACCATCCTAAAGTTATAGAAAACATAATCCTAACTCTTGATTGGACTTTATCTTTGAAACGGTAAGCATTCATATCAAATAAATATTCTTCTGTCTTCAATCTATTATTGATAACCCACTCATACAGCTTCCTGTACATCCGTTCCTGCCATAAAAAATATGCATCCAAAAACCAAAAAACTATTAAAGGAATAAAAGCAATCCAAACTTGATATTTCTCAGTACCTTTTAACAGCAAAGTGACAACAACAAGAGTTATAGCCCACCCTTTTATCATAAATGAATTAAATGCCATCTGTTTTATAATATCTTGGATTATCTCAATTTCTTTTAGCGTGTATTCTTTTAAATTTTCTTTATTCTCCATATTCATCATCTCCTTTTATAGCACAATCTTTCGTATAACTTAAAATAACCGAACTATTTCGTTTATGCTCCAGATAGATATGTTTTGGAAAATACATCATTTGTATCTGACTTACTGTATAAAGAATAAATATTTTTAATACAATAACAACGGTTTATACCTATAAATTAAAGGCAAACTTATCAGTTATTATATTAAGCAGATCTTCTGATTGCTTTTGCAATCCGCATTAATAATACTATCTTTATGGTAGATATTTTATATTTAAATAAATAATTATATAAATATATATTATATATTTGACAAAATATTTATATTTGTGATATGTTATATTACACGATATATCATATGATAGTCATATGATATTGGTTTGAACAAAATATAATCCCTAGCGTTCTAAATAGGAGGCTAGGTATTGATCCAAGAGATGCCGCCTAAATGGCGGTTTTCTCATTATTATTTGACGGTTGAAAAATAATATTGTTAATAACGTTTTGGGTTATTTCTTTTCTTTCATCAGTTGCTTGCCATAAGTCTCTATGATAAGTACAAAGAGGTCCGTGAATTAACCAAACTATTACCCCTTCTCTTTTAGCAAATTCTACAATTGGTATAAAATCACTATCTCCAGTAATAATCGCAACTTCGTCAACTTTGTGGGTACTTACCAGCGAACCTAAATCTAATCCAAGCAGTAAGTCCACTCGTTTTTGGATAAAAATGCCCTTCCCTTTATCATCATTCCCTCTGTATACTAATTTCCCTTGACGAACACAGAATCGAGGAAGCCCTTCTAAGTATAAAAAATATTTTTGTTTCTTGGATAAGAATTTACTTTCTCTTTGTGTGGGTTTAGGAGATTGGTAAGGAAGACAATCATAATAGTAAGTCCGAAGTATTGTAGAATCGCTACTTATCCATTTTACAAATTTTACATAATCAATAGAATAGTTATCAATTCCAAAATTGTCTTTAAGTATGTGATAAACATACCCTCCATCAATGAAGATTGCCATTTTACTCATAGTTTCTCCTCGTCTCCCATACTACCTAAAAATACAAGAAGCAAAATTATTAAACTAAAGCCAAATCTCTATTTTTTATATTATTATCTTTATAATGAGCTATCCCCTTATAAAGAGGATTTTCCAATATATATTTAATGGTCCCAGCATACCACTTGCCACCTCTTGCAGTAGGTATGCCTTTTTCATTTAGCTCCCTGGCTATTTCTCTTAATCCCATTCTCTTATATCTTTTCATTTTAAAGATCATTCTAATTATTTCTGCTTGTTTTTCATCTATTATTAATTTTTTGTTTTTTGTTTTATATCCTAAAGCAGTAGCTCCTCCGGCATAACCGCCCTTTTGAGCTTTGTTAATTCTTCCCCCGCTAAGCCGCATAGTGATAAAAGCTTTCTCTAATTCAGATACTATTCCCATAAATTGCCGGAAGGCCTTTCTCATTGGATCATTGCTATCTAAGTGAGGCTCCTCTATACTGATAAGCTTTTTATTTAATCCCTCTAATTTTTTTATCAAATGCTCTTGTAGATAAAGATCCCTGGC
>Ga0315296_10003236_pt1 | contig 13676 bp, 11 predicted proteins | sample YL17G14_18_MG_FD_203921 | JGI IMG/M metagenome (GOLD analysis project Ga0315296, IMG submission 203921) | Sediment microbial communities from Yellowstone Lake, YNP, Wyoming, USA - YL17G14_18 | ecosystem: Environmental > Aquatic > Freshwater > Lake > Sediment | place: USA: Wyoming | collected... | reverse complement strand
CGGGATAAACCGAAGAGCAATTGAAATTTTTCCTTTTTGAAAAAAAATATTCACTCTGAAACGGGCCTTATCTTTAAAATTATACGAGAAATCAATTTCTTTTTCTTTTAAAAATCTCTGATATTGCTCCTCTTGCATCAGGGTCTGAGCTAAGCCCTGAGTGTCTTTTGAAGACAGTTTTTCCTTTTTTAAAAGGGGAACCAATCTGCCAGCCATCCTCAACGTCGGCTGGCAATTAAAAGATAAATGCAGATCTGAGGCCTGTTCTTTTATTATAAATTCGAGCAATTCTTCTAATTGATTTAAATAATCGTTGTCCATAGTATATTAATAATTATATTATTTCTTTTATTTCTTCGACTACTTGCGAGGGAGTATAATGGGCTTTAATTAAATATTTCATTGATCCTAAATTTATTCCTCTTTCCACCTCTTCTTTCTGGCTGAGATTAGAAAGAATAATTACTTTCAGGTCTTTTAGTCCCGGGGCAGATTTAATTTTTCTAAGAATCTCCCAACCATCGATTTGGGGCAAAACAATATCTAAAATAACTAAGTCCGGTTTTTTTTCTTCAAGGTATCTGAGAGCTGATTCTCCATCATTTGCCACTTCAACTGAAAAACCGGATTCTTTAAACTTTGTAACATAAATATCTATTAAAAAGGGGTCATCTTCAATTAGTAAAATTGTTTTCATGATAGTAACCTCAGCTTAGTTACTTAGCTAAGGCTAAGCTAAGCCAACGCTCATTTTTCTTCGGCTACCCGCAAAACCTCCTCTATCGTCGTTATGCCATTCAATACTTTCAAGATGCCGTCTTGTTTCATTGTAATCATTCCCTGATTTTCTGCTTCTTTTTTAATCATGGTTTCGGAGGGCTCTTTTAAAATAATGTCAGAAAGAGATTCGGTCATTGTCAAAATCTCAAAAACTCCAATCCGGCCGGAAAATCCTGTATTGCTACATTTCGGACAACCTTTATTGGTAAAAATACTTAATGGTTTTTCTATTTTAAGAGATTTTTTAATTGCTGGAGGAAAATTTTCAATTTCTTTCAAAATAAGGTCCTGAATTTTCGGTCCCGGTTTTATTTTTTTCTTGCAGTTATCACACAATCTCCTGATCAATCTTTGAGCTATGGCCAATTGAAGGACAGGGGGAATTAAATAGGGTTTAACGCCCATATCAATCAGTCTGGGAATCACCCCCAAGGCATTAGATGTATGCAGGGTTGATAAAACAATGTGGCCGGTTAGGGCGGCATGAATGACCAAACTGGCTGTTTCTTCGTCTCTAATTTCTCCAACCATAATAACATCCGGATCTTGCCTTAAAATATGGCGAAGACCGATTGGAAAATCATAACCAATTTCCGGTTTTACCTGAGACTGATTAATCCCTTCAATAAAATACTCTGCCGGGTCTTCCAAAGTTACTACATTCACCTCCTCTTTGTTTAATAGTTGTAAAATTGCATAGAGAGTAGTTGTTTTTCCACAACCAGTTGGACCAGTAGATAAAATCAAACCGTATGGTTTTGAAATACCCTCTTTTATTGCTTTTAGGTTTCTGCTTTCAATGCCTAACTCTTCAAAGCTTTTAAGCCCGGTTGTCGGATCCAGCACTCTTATAGCCACTTTTTCTCCTAAGGTAGTGGGGAAAGTAGAAACACGAAAATCAATGGATTTTTCATCAACTTTGGTGGAAAATCTGCCGTCTTGGGGAATTCTGGTTTCATCAATTTTTAAATTAGAAATAATTTTTATTCTGGCGACAACGGCCATATGAACTCTTAGCGGCAAAAATATTGACGAGTATAAAACTCCCAGGAACCTGAATCTGATTCTTAATTTTTCTTTTGTTGGCTCAATGTGAACATCCGAAGCTTTACCCTCTACGGCATGCTTCAAAATAACAGCCACAATTTTTGTAATGGGTGCCTCTTCAGCCATTCTTTCAAATTCAGCCGATGTCCGAGGCTTTATTCCAACTTCTTCTTCTAGCTCTGTTTCTAATTCTTCCAAGGCCATACCCACTTCTCTTTTTAAGGTTCTATATTGTTTTAAGAGATTTTTAAAAGTAGTGAGGGTAATTAAAAAAACTTTGTAATCAAAATTTCCTTGTCTGGCAAAGAACTTCAAAGCCTCTTGAGCCTTTAAATCCTCGGGATAAACCATTCCTACTTCCAAAAATTTTTCTGTTTTTTGGATAGGAATCATCTGATAATATTTGGCCGTTTCTTCGGAAATTAATTCCAAAGTTTCTAAAGAAACCTGGTCAACAGATATTTCTTTCAGAGGTATTTTTAAATTTTCACTTTTGAAATCAAATAAAACTCTTTCCGGAACAATTCCTTCTCCTAAAATTACTTCCTCTTCTTTTCTGCCGGATTCTTTAATTTCATGTTCCAAAAAAGCAACTTTTTCTCTATTCAAAAGTCCCTTTTTAACTAATTGTTGAACTAAGGTCATAATTTCCTAATTAATAAGGTATAAATGGATTTTCTCTGCCTATTTTCTTTCCTGGCTCGTCTTCCGTTGGAGGAACTTCTTTAAATGGCTCAATTTCTGTAAAGGGTTGCAGCTCCTTTATTTTCGGGTGTTCAAGGATTTCAAAATTAATTTTTATTTCTTTCGGGGCAGGTCTAAAAACTTCTTCGGGAAAGGCCGGGGTTTCTTTTTCAAAAAATCCCTGCCAAAGAACAATAATGGTAATTATAACTACAAAGGCAAGAACTATAATTAAAGTGCTTTGTTTCTTTTTTTGTTTAGTAAAAACAATTGCCATATTAATACGAATATACTTTGAGCTTTAAATCAAAAACAAAGGATTCCTTTTCTTCCGACGAAGAAAAAGAAATGTTTTCTACTCCAATTAATCTGGATGATTTTTCTAAAATTGAAAGAAGGTTTCTGAAAGAAGAATAGGAACCTGTAACCTCAATGTTGAAAACAGTTTCTTGAAGATTTGGGAAGTCTTTGGAAAAAGAAACAGTGAAAGGACTTATTTTTTCTAAAACCAAACCCAACTCAGAAGAAGTTTTTTGAAGATAGTTAAATAAAGAAGGAAGAGAAGGGTTGTCCGGCAAAGCAGAATTGATTTTAGATACCTCTTCTTGGTACCCTTCTAGCTTAGTTTTGGTTTCACTAAGTTTCAATAAATATTCTTCTTTTGTTTGAAGTTCTAGTCTTTTTTCTTCGATGTTCTTCTGAATAATTTTTAATTCTTGAAACTTGGGCCATAAAATCGCAGCTGTTATAACTATAACAATAATAAATGAAGTGATAGTAATAATCGGTGCATACTCAATTAAATTGGTTGGAGAATTAAATTTGTTCATTGTTTGAAAATGTCGGAGTTAAAAAAAAGTGATAAATCAAAATTAATTTTTCCTTCTTTGCCTATTGAAACTTTTTCTAAATTGACTTTGTTTATTGCTGCCTCCCCTCTTAAAATAAGAATCTGCTGTCCCAGAGTTTCGAAATTTTGAGTTTCACCGAAAATTTTAAGCGCTCCCTGCCGAGAATTCAAATTAAAGTTAGAAAACCAGACTTGAGGATGAGTTGTCTTTTGGATAATTTCAAAAATTCTTGAAACTTCCAAATGCTGTTCAATTAAATAAGAAAAATCGTCAATTTTATTTTTATAGGCTAAAATTTCTTTCTCAAGAGAAATTTTTTCTGGCGGCATTTCTCTAGTTAAATCTAATTCTAAAACTGTTATTTCTGCTTCTGCCTTTTTCAATGAACTGTTTAATACAAAATAACTAATAACAGAAAAAAACAAAAGGAAAATAGCAAGATAAAACAAAATATTTGATCCTGTTGATAGTTTTGGGGGTTCTCTGGGAATGATTTCAACCATATATATTAATTAAACCATATATTACATATATAAACAAACCATACATTAATTAAACCATATATTAGTTAATGTTCCAATCCCCTAAGAGCGGAACCTATAGCAATGGCAAAGCTTGGACCTATCTCAGTCAAGGTTTTTTCCAAAATGGGCGGGTAAAAAATATTGGAAAAGGGATTGCCAATTTTCACTTCTTTATTATCAAGAGATTCTTTAAAATACTCTTTTAAGCCTGGAAGTAAAGCTGTGCTGCCAGCAATTATAATTTTTTCAACCTCTTTTTTTTCTTGCTGGTAAAAATTATTTAAAATTTCCTTAATTTCCGTTAAAATAACATCAATTAAAGGAAGTAAGATTTCTCTGATAGTTTGACCGTTTCTTCCCAACCCAGTGTCATTCCTTAGACCCTCAATGCCATATTGTTTTTTTAATTTTTCGGCCTCGGCAAAACTAATATCTAATCCTTTTGTAAGTGTTGCCGTAAGATCGTTACCTGATATATCAAAACTGTGGGATGTTTTCAAAATTCTTTTATCAATAATACTACAAGTCGTGCTTCGGACGCCAATATCTATTAAAGCAATTGGTTTCTTTTCATCTTCATCAACCAAAGATCTCATAAGACTGAAGGCTTCGGCTTCTAAAGCAAATAATTCTAAGTGAGAAATTCGGGCAATTTCTTGGTATTGATTAACAACTTCATTGGGCACAGCCACTAAAAGAATTTTAAAACTTGTCTTTTTGTCGTCCAAAGGCCTGCTTTCAATTACCTGCCAGTCAAGAGTCACCTCTGCTAAGGGAAGGGGGATATGCTGCTTCGCTTCATATCTGACCGCCTGGGGCAATTCTTCTTTGGTCATTGGCGGAAGTTCAAAATTGGTAAAAAGGGAGGAGAAATCTGGAATGGAAAAAACAACTTGTCTGGTTTTAATTCCTGCTTCTTCTATTATTGCTTTTATTGCTTTGACAATTTCCTGGTTGGAAAGAAAAAGGGTGTTTTTTTCCAATGTTCTGAAGGGCTTCTCATAAAAAGCAGAGGCGGAAAGCTGACCATAATTTTCTAATTTCTTTTTATGACCAGATTTAGAAATCTCCGCTATTTTAATGTAAGATGTCCCGATATCTATTCCCAAAAAATTTTTTGGCAGCAATGTTTTGAAAGGATTCCACATAGTATCTTTCTTATTATACTATATTATAAAGAAACAACCAGGCGAAGAGAACCTTGTTCTCTTCTTCACCTTCGCTTTAATAAATTAAAGCTCGGTATGTGGATAAAGATTAAAAACCTTATTCTTGATATTCTTTTTCCCAAATTCTGTTTTAACTGTGAAAAAGAAGGAGACTACCTTTGCCAAGATTGTCAAGAACTGCTTGAAATATCCGGCTTCCACCGAAATTATTCTACTCAGAATCTTGACGATTTATATTTTGCTGTTGATTACAAAAATCCTTTAATTAAAAAATTAATTCAGCGTTTTAAATATGAACCCTTTGTCAAAAAACTTGCTAAATCTCTTTCTTATTTAATTATAACTCACTTTCAATTAATGGACAACAAGCCTAATTTTCTTCCCCAACCCGAGCCGCAGCGAAGAGTGGAGAAGAATGAACACGTTCTTCGAGAAGCTTTGGACCAGAGGGCCTCTAATGGGGATGATTTTATTTTAATTCCTGTACCCTTAGACAAAAAGAGATTAAGGTGGAGAGGATTCAATCAAGCAGAGGAACTAAGTAAAGAATTGGACGGGTTTTTTAAAGTTCCTTTAATTTCAAACTGCCTGACAAAAATAAAAGAAACCTTTCCTCAAATTAAGCTTTCTGACCAAGAAAGAAAAGAAAATGTAAGAGGGGTATTTTTAATAAAAGACAGGGAACTAATCAAAAACAAAAATATTCTATTGGTTGATGATGTTTATACAACCGGGGCCACTATGGAAGAATGCGCTATAGTTTTAAAGAAAGCTGGCACTAAAAAAATCATCGGAGTCGTTGTTGCTCGCGGTTAATCAAAAAATCCGAACTTTTTTTGAACAAAATCCCGACACTAATTTTTAACTGGCGGAGGGGGTGAGATTCGAACTCACGAGGGACATTTCTGCCCTACCGCATTTCAAGTGCGGCCGAATCAACCGCTCTCGCACCCCTCCCAAAATAGCGGAGGAGGTGGGACTCGAACCCACAAGGCTGCTTTTTACACAGCCGATCGGTTAGCAACCGATTTCCTTACCAATTCGGAGCACTCCTCCCGAATAAACTATATTATTAATATACCTTATCTAAAATATCTCATCAAGTGTTTCGGATTATGAGAACCAATTAATCGAAAATATTTACGCATATCTTCTATACTATCAAGACGCACATCTCTCTCTGCGGAAAATCTTGGATTTAGTCCATTGTCTTTTAGAATATTAAACACTGACTGACGAAGGGGTGAAGAATAACTTGTGAAGCAGAGTTTTTTATAACTATAAAATTTACCATTTACCCTATAACGATGGATAAAAACACATCCATCGGTATCTATAAGACCACGCGTACAAGCAATTGAATATGATTTGTTTTGTTTAATCCACTCTGGAATATCTACCCGCTGTTTAATTTTGCTTCCCTTTTTAAGGCCGAGTTTTCCAATACAAAAACGAACGAGCTCGCTTCGTGAAACAACCAAATCAATTGAAGAGCATTCTTTATCATAATGTATGCCAACTGGGACATTAAATAATTCTTTCACTAACCCGATAACGAATTTGCTATATTCTTTTTCGTCTTTGGAATGAAGAGTAACCACAACTTGATATTGAGCTATACCGCCATCGCCCAGTACGATACCGACGAATTCGGCAAGCTTTTCCGAGTACTTTGGCTTTAGAATTGGTTTTGGGGCATTAGTAAATTTAACTTTATATCTTCCCTCACGTTCCCACCACTCGTACCATTTCTTTTTTCGATATTCTGGGTCACCGCCAATCCCACCATATTTTTTAATACAAGCAATTCCGCCAGCAGATGAACCATGGACTACATACCAATAATCGTCTCTTAATTCAACATTAGAAGGAAATTTAATGCTGGTCTTCTTACATATTTTACGGAGCGCATCGAGATTCATTAAAAATTTTTCACGGCGCCAATCTCTAATAGTTCTCTCAGAAAGATTACATAATTTTGAAATTTCTTTAATTGAGAGATGAGAAATAGCTTTATCTATAAATTCCCTTTGCGCTCCTTTTGAAAAGAAAACTCTCATAAAAATTATATTAGCTCGGCTATACCTCCATATTATCAGAAAAATGGGGTTTAGCCTATGGTAATATTCACAATTTTATGTTATTTTAAATAAATATTGCCCTCGTAGTTTAATGGATAAAACAGGAACCTGCGGAGTTTCAAATAGAGGTTCGATTCCTCTCGAGGGCACAAAAATTTTTTTAATTCATGAATCTCTCTACTCCAATTGAAGAAATTCCTCGTGTTGGTCCTCAATACCAAAAAAAATTAAAAAAACTGGGGATTGAAACTGTTGGCCAACTTATTTTTCATTTTCCTCACCGCTATGAGGATTTTTCCGATATAATTCCGATTTCAAAGGCGGAACCCGGAAAAATCGTTTGCGTACAGGGAAAAATTACTGAAATCAGAAACATCAGAACTTTTAGAAGAAGAATGTATATAACCGAAGCGAAAATAAACGACGAGTCCGGGGGGATTCGAGCCGTCTGGTTCAATCAGCCATATCTAATAAACACCTTGAAAAAGGGTGATTTTGTTTTTTTGGCCGGCAAAATGGTTTCAAAAAACGGAAAAAAATATTTATCAAGCCCGGCTTATGAAAAAATTCCCGGCTTCGCCCTCCGAAACCTTGATGAAGGAAGGCTTCGTCTGAATAGTACGAACAGACCCCTCCAAAATTCTGAGAATTTAAATTTTGATTCTACCCATACCGGAAGAATAATTCCGGTTTATCCTGAAACCGAAGGAATATCCTCACGCTGGCTAAGGTTTATTATTAAACCGCTTTTAACAAAAATAAAAGATAAAATTCCAGAAACCCTGCCGAAGAATGAAGTATTGAAAAAACATGAACTTTTGCCGATTAAAGAAGCAATTTGGCAAATTCATTTTCCCGATACTTTAAAAAAAGCCGAATTGGCAAAAAAAAGATTTGTTTTTGAAGAACTTTTTGACCTATCTTTAGCCATTCTCTCTGAAAAAATAAGATTAGCCAAAGAAAAAGCAATCCTTATTCCCATTAACCTTGAATCAGTCAAAAAATTTGTAGAGAAACTACCCTTTAAATTAACTCTTGACCAGAGAAAAGCAACTTGGCAAATTTTAAAAGATTTGGAAAAAACAAAACCAATGAATCGGCTTTTGGACGGCGATGTGGGTTCCGGAAAAACAGTGGTGGCCACCATGGCAGCCTTGAACACGGCCAAATCCGAACTTCAAATTGCTTTTATGGCGCCGACCGAAATTTTGGCAAAACAACATTTCAAGACCATAAGTACTTTACTAAAAGGATTTAGAATAAAAATTGGCTTAATTACGGGTAAAGAAAATTTTTCTAACGGCAGGAAAATCAAAAGAAAAGAAATTATAGAAAAAATAAAGCAGGGTAAGGTGGATATTTTGATTGGCACCCACGCTTTAATTCAAGAAAAAGTAAAATTCAAAAAACTGGGGCTGGTAATTGTTGACGAGCAGCACCGTTTTGGAATAGAACAAAGAGCAAAATTATGCCGCAAACAAAAATATATTCCCCACCTTCTTTCAATGTCAGCCACCCCCATCCCCAGAACGCTGACTCTGACAATTTACGGAGATTTGGATTTATCTTTGATAAAAGAAATGCCCAAAGGAAGGAAAAAAATAATCACTGAAATCATACGACCAGAAAAAAGACAACAAGCTTACGATTTTATTAGAAAAGAGGTGAAATCTGGCAAACAAGTGTTTGTGGTTTGCCCGAGAATTGAACCCTCCATTAAAGTCGAAGAAGATTCCTTCTTCTCCACCTCAGCTGAAGCTTCGGTAAATGATGGTGGGGAACAGACCCTCATTGCTCTGAGTTGGCTGGAAGTAAAAGCAGTAAAGGAAGAATACGAAAAATTATCGAAAAATATTTTCCCTGATTTGAATATTGGAATGCTCCACGGCAAAATGAAAACAGAAGAAAAAGAAAAAGTGCTTAAAAGTTTTAAAAACAGAAAAACCGACATCCTCGTTTCAACTTCGGTTATAGAAGTAGGAATTGATTTTCCGAACGCCACAATAATGATGATTGAGGGCGCTGATAAATTCGGATTAGCTCAACTCCATCAGTTTAGAGGAAGAGTAGGAAGGAGCAAATACCAGTCATACTGCTTTTTGCTTTCCGAATTTCCAAACAATCCGCGGTTAAAAGCAATGACAAAATTTCAAGACGGCTTTGAGTTGGCGGAAAAAGATTTAAAATTAAGGGGACCCGGAGACCTAACCGGCCAAAGACAGTGGGGCGTACCTGATTTTGTTATGGCTTCTTTGAAAAATATTGAATTAGTTGAAAAAACAAGAATAGCTGCCAAAGAAGTTTTACAAATCGACCCGGAATTAAAAAATTATCCCGGATTGCTGACCAAATTAAAAGAATTTCAACAAAGAATACACCTTGAATAACCCCCCACCTTTTGGCAGTCGAAGAGGACTTCGTCCTCTTCTTCACCTTCGCTTCCTTTGGAAACTCGGTTTTTGATTACCACCAAATGGTGGCGGGCTAAATTTTTCCGTTACCCAAAACCCCAGATATTTTCCCAAAGCCAATCTTAATTGAGCCTCTAAAGCCGGAAAAGCACCAAAAATAATCAGGGTAAAGGGCAATAATAACCACTGAAAAATCATTGAAAGATTTTTCCACTTACTAAGATTCTTGGGCCGGGGCGGCAACAAAAATATGCTCAAAATAGCTGAAACTATCATTCCAATCATAGCTATTGTCATAATTCTACTGGTCAACTTCGGTAAGTTATAAGACAAAAGAGTAACCTGAAAATCCCCACCGCCGAGTATTGAAGGAAGCCAACCCAATAAAAAAATAAGGAGAGCGGCCACTGCCCAAGACCAAAAACCTTCTAAAATAACAAAAGCGTGGCGAATTTTCTCTTTTAAAGGAATTTTTTTATTTTTTAAAAAACCATAAAAAATATAAGGAATATTCTCGCAGCCCCAAGCCCATCTTCTTTGTTGTTTGTATTGATTTATTATTGTCTTTAATAAATTTTTAGCCATTACCGCATCCATTGAAACAGGATAATAGAGAGGTACAACTTTATAATCTCTATTGTAAGCAAGATAAGATTTCCAAAAAATTCGTGAATCATCAGAAACAATATTTTGAGGATAGCCAACCTCAATTATCGCTTTAAAAGGCATGGAATGCGAAGAATAACTTACCAATTGTTCCGGCCTTGCTTGCTGCATCATTTGCCAAAAAGTGCCAGAAGTTGCAATTATTCTGGAAAAGGCGGGAGCTAACCAGATATTATTGTTATAAATTGGGATTGGCTGATAACTACATTTTAAAGGATTTTCAGTAGTTAGATAATGCCAGGTTAAAACCGCAAAATATTGATGATAAGGCCTGGTATCAATGTCAAAATTAGAAACAATAACATTTTCATAGGGCAACGACAATTTATCAATGATTAATTCTTTTGCTTTTTTAATTGCCCAGGCGCAATTTGAGCCTTTTCCGGCAATCTCGCCCGGGATGTCTTCTGGATGAGTAGTAATTAAAAATTGAAAAAATTTTTTAGCAAACTCCTTTTCTATTTCTTTGGCCACTTTTTTTGCCTCCTCCCCTCCTCTTTCTTCAACTGCCAAAACTACAATCATCTTATTTTTTGGATAGCTTGAATCTATTAACAAGGACTGAAGCGAAGATCTGACGACATTAATTTCTTCTTTATACATTGGCAAAACAATCAAATGATAAATATCTTGCCAATTTTTTAGTTTTTTGATTTTTTCCAGCCAATTGATTGAAAGATTTTCTTTCATCAACTTATAGCCGGCTGATTGATGAAAAGATAAATAAAAAACCTTCAACATCCAAAAACAGTCAAAAATAATAATAAAAATAGCCACTACCGTAGGGACCAACCAAGATAAAATGAAAACTAAAAAAAGAGTCCCCCAAGAAAGAAAGGCGGGCAAAATCTCAAAACATCTATAAATAATCCTCTCTTTTGGATTTTTTAAATCCTTGGCTGAAGAGAGAGTTAAATAGTCACTTTTCATGCGGCCTCATGGGAATTTGAATCCCAGTTTCTTGGATGAAAACCAAGTGTCCTGGACCAGACTAGACGATGAGGCCAAATTCTGAAGACTTTTAGTAATTCTAACAAAAAATTGAAAAAAATCAAGCGATAAGTTAAAATAATTGGGGGTGAAGAGAACTCCGTTCTCTTCTTCACCTTCGCTTCCATAAATGGAAGCTCGGCGTATGAAAATTTTAGCCATTGAAACAAGTTGCGATGATACCTGCGTCGCTGTTTTAGAAATTAGAAATTCGAAATTAGAAATTAGAAGTAATGTGGTCTCATCACAGGTAAAACTGCATGCAAAATATGGCGGGGTTTATCCTTTTTTAGCCAAAAGAGAACATCAAAAAAATTTGCCGATAGTTTTAAAAAGAGCTTTAAAAGAAGTAGGTTGCCCAAAAATTAATTTAATTGCAGTTACCGTTGGCCCCGGTCTGGAACCTTGCTTATGGACAGGAATAAATTTTGCCAGGGAGTTGGCAGAAAAAATGAAATTGCCAATAGTCCCAATAAATCACCTCGAAGCCCATATACTCGCCAATACCATTAACAATCAACCCCGAATAAATTCTTCCAGAATTATACGGGGCAGGCAATTAGCAATTAACAAGTATCCTTCTGTCTGTCTGGTGGTTTCTGGCGGACATACCCAGCTTATTTTAATGAAGAAATTCGGCCAATACAAAATTTTAGGAGAAACTCGCGACGATGCGGCTGGCGAATGTTTTGATAAAGCAGCTAGAATTTTAGGGCTCGGCTTCCCCGGTGGTCCGATTATTTCAACCCTGGCTAAAAAATACAGACAAAAATACACGGGTCGGACCCGTGTTTTTTTGCCGCGGCCGATGATTTACCAAAAAAATTATGATTTTAGTTTCTCCGGTTTGAAAACAGCGGTTTTGTATGATTTCAAAAAACGTTCTTCAAAAGTCAGAAGGTCAAAAAAATATATAGAGGAAATGTGTACTGAAACTCAGCAGGCAATTATTGATGTCTTAATCCATAAAACCTTAAAAGCGGCTAAAGATTATAAAGTAAAGTCGATCATTTTGAGCGGCGGCGTTGCCGCTAATACTGAGCTGAGAAAACAATTTCAATTAACAATTAACAATCAACAATTAGCAATAAATTTTCTGGTTCCGGCAAAAAATTTTTGCACCGACAATGCCGCAATGGTAGCAATTGCCGGATATTTCAATAAGCAAAACAAAAAAAATTGGAAAAAGATTGAAGCTAATGCTAATCTTAAAATAGGTCAAAAATTATGAACTCAGAGCTTTCTAAAACTTACAGGCCGGCAGAAGTTGAAAATAAAATTAATCAACTCTGGCAAAAATCGGGTTTTTTTAATCCGGATAAATTACCAGGAAAGAGAAAGAAAACTTTCACTATTATTATGCCCCCACCCAACGCTAATGGTTCTCTACACATTGGCCATGCAGTTTTTGTTACTCTCCAAGATGTAATGATTAGATACAAAAGAATACGGGGATTCAAAACTTTATGGTTGCCCGGAACCGACCATGCCGGCTTTGAAACCCAGGTAGTTTTTGATAAAAAATTAGAAAAAGAAAACCGTTCAAGATTCGAAATACCCAAAGAAAAGTTATATCAAGAAATGCTCCAATTTACTTTAGAAAATAAAAAAATAATGGAAGGGCAACTTAAAAAATTGGGGGCTTCTTGCGACTGGTCAAGAGAAAAATTTACTTTAGACCCAGATATTATTAAAGTTGTCTATAAAACCTTTGAAAAATTGAAAAAAGACGGACTTTTGTATAAAGGAAAAAGAATTGTCAATTGGTGTACCAAACATCAAACCTCTCTTTCGGATCTGGAAGTGAAATACGAAGAGCGCCAAGACCCTCTTTACTATATAAAATATGGTCCCTTTGTTTTAGCTACAGTTAGACCAGAAACAAAATTTGGTGACACAGCCTTAGCAGTCAACCCTAAGGACAAAAGATATCAACAATACATCGGGAAAACAGTAGAAGCTGAAGGGCTTTTGGGTCTTTTCAAAATAAAAGTAATTGCCGACGAATCAGTAGATCCTAATTTTGGGACAGGCGTCGTAAAAGTAACCCCCGCACACGATCCGGTTGATTTCGAAATTGGCCAAAGACATAATTTAAAAATCCGCCAAGTAATTGATTTCTATGGCAGACTCAATGAAAAAACTGGGCCATACGCCAACTTAAAAGTTAAAGAGGCCAGAGAAAAAACAGCTGCTGATTTGAAGCAGAAAGGATTATTGGAAAAAATTGATCATAATTATAAACACAAGGTAGCTGTCTGCTATAAATGCGGAACAATTATTGAACCCATGGTTTCAGATAATCAATGGTTTTTAAAAATGACAGAAAAACCAAAATCCGGTCCCCTCTCTTTAAAAGATATGGCAGTAAAAGCGGTAAAAAATGGAGAAATTAAATTTATCCCCAAACGTTTTGAAAAAATATTTTTTCATTGGATGAAAAATTTAAGAGATTGGAATATCTCAAGACAGA